>Ga0302324_100001401_pt1 | contig 58791 bp, 55 predicted proteins | sample Palsa_T0_1_FD_201949 | JGI IMG/M metagenome (GOLD analysis project Ga0302324, IMG submission 201949) | Peat permafrost microbial communities from Stordalen Mire near Abisko, Sweden - Palsa_T0_1 | ecosystem: Environmental > Terrestrial > Soil > Palsa > Peat permafrost | place: Sweden: Abisko...
AATCCGGTGTCGGCGTCGGCGGCAAGCGTCGACGGGCAGCCGGTCGCGCACGCCGCCGCCACGCCGTGTTGCTCTGTTAGGGGCGGCAAGATCTACCTGTTACCAGGGGCCGTGACGAGCGCTGATCTGGCGGCTGGTTCGGTTGGTGTGGCGGCGTTGAGCTCGGGGGTGAGCGCGGACTTGAATCCGTCGGCGTCGTCGGCGAGTGCGCGTGGCGACCCGGTCGCCGATGGTGCTGCTCTAGTGCGCCGCCACGGCAAGCTCTATTTGCGGCCGCACTCGATTGTCGCGCGTGACTTCGCGAAGGGTGCGGTGCGTCTTGCGGCGCTCAAACCGGCGGTCGTTGCGCGGTTGAACACGTCGTCGAAGGGCACCGTTCAGTCGTGGGGTGATAACGGTGACGGCCAGCTCGGCGACGGTGCGCCGTCGAACAGCTCGAGGGCAGTCGCGGTCAGCAAGTTGAGTGGTGTGATCGCGGTCGCAGCGGGTGGCGACCACAGCCTGGCGCTGCTCTCAAACGGGACGGTCGAAGCATGGGGTAGTAACGCCTACGGCGAGCTGGGTGACGGCTCGACGACCGCTAGCTCGACGCCGGTCGCGGTCAAAGGGCTGAGTGGCGTGACGGCGATCGCGGCTGGTGGTTCGCACAACCTGGCGTTGCTGTCCAACGGCACGGTCGAGGCGTGGGGTCAGAACAACAACGGCGAGCTCGGCAACGGCGCGACGGCCGACAGCTCGACGCCGGTCGCGGTCAGCGGCCTCTCCGGGGTAACGGCGATCGCCGCCGGCGATAACCACAGCCTGGCGCTGTTGTCGAATGGGACGGTCGAGGCGTGGGGTCAGGGCGGGTCCGGCCAGCTCGGCGACGGCTCGACGAGCGATAGTTCGACGCCGGTCGCGGTCAGCGGCCTCTCCGGCGTGACGGCGATCGCCGCGGGTGCGCAGGACAGCCTGGCGCTGCTCAAGGGCGGCAGCGTCGACGCATGGGGCGATAACTTCTACGGCGAGCTAGGCGACGGCTCGACTACCAGCAGCTCGACGCCGGTGGCAGTCAGCGGCCTGTCTGGTGTCAGCGCGATCGCGGCCGGCGACTTTCACAACCTGGCGCTGCTATCCGCCGGCACGGTCGAGGCGTGGGGCTACAACAACAGCGGCCAGCTCGGCGACGCCGGCACTACCAGCAGCTCGACACCGGTCCAGGTCAGCGGCCTCAGCGGTGTCACCGCGATCACGGCCGGCGTCGGCGACAGCTTCGCCCTACTCACCGCCGGCACTGTCGAGGCTTGGGGCTACAACAACAGCGGCCAGCTCGGCGACGCCAGCACCACCAACCATGACACCCCGGTCGCCGTCAGCGGCCTCAACGACGTCGAGGCGATCGCTGCGGGCGACTACCACACCCTCGCCCTGCACAAGTAACACGCGACCGCTTCGCCAGACTCACACGAGAAAACCAGTCGGCGTGACGCGTGCTGAGCGTTCTACACGTCGACACGGGCTGTTACGGGCGTCACTGGTTGTACTGGTCGCACTCGCCGGGTTGGCGGCGGCGAGCGCGCCTACGGGCGCGTCGGGCACGCTGATCGCCGCCGAGCCCGGCGACACGTTCTCGATCCAGGGGACGGAGATCCAATGCGGTGTGGCGACCAGCGGGCCGCGCGCGATCGCGTGTTACGTCGGTACCGCGCGGACCCAGCTTGCTCACAGCTACGCAACCGATGCGCTCGATCAGGGCGCGCTGATCTTTGCCGCGACCGGCAATCACCAGATCGTCGCGAAGAAGCTCGGCCCAGCGGTCACCGGCGCGCTGCTCACCGCCCCCAGCCATAAGCCGACGCACTACACGCTGACCAAGGCGCAACACGTGGAGGTTGTCGGCTCGCGGATCCTCTGTAACGGTGGAGTTGATGACAACGGCAACCCAACCTTCGCTTGCGGCGTGATCAACCCGCCGCGCAACGGAACCACCGTCACCGGCTTCTTGCCAGGCACCTACGTAAGTGTGATCAGCGACAAAGGCGCCTATATCCAGCTCGTAGGCAAAAGCGCGACTTTCACCACCGTCGCGTTCAAACAGCAACCCTGACTGACGCGCTCGCTGCGCAGCGTCGGCTCGCGCCGCAATCGAGATGTTTGACCTAGAACGAGAGTGCGGCTGATTTCAGAACCTGTTCTACCCGCGCGTCGGTCGTGCCCTAGCAAGACTCTCAGACGCTCCGCTCCGCGTCGGTCGGCGCTGGATCTTTCTACGGGACGAGCTCGAGGCGAGCGTCCGTGCCGCGCCCAGTCACCCGGAGACGGTCGTGCGTGCCGCTCCCCGTGCGCGCGGGACCGTCGCTCGCGCGTCCTCTCGGCCTAGCCGCATCTCCCCGCGGGCTGGCGCCTCCCGGCCCTCGCCGGCGCAGCCGAAGCTGTTCGGCTCAGACCTCGGCTGAGATCGCTCTGGCGGAACCGGCCGGCTCATCCAGGCGGAAGGCCTCGTCGACGAGCGCGGCGTCCTCTTCGCGCGGCGCGTAGTGGAGGTACTTCATCGTCGTCTGCACGTCGGCGTGACCCATCCACTCCTGGACACGGCGGATGTCAGCCTTGGCGATCATCCGCGTACCGAACGTGTGGCGCAGGTCGTGGAAGCGCAGCTGCCGGAGCCCCGCCCGCTGGAGCGCAATGTCGTAGCGTCGCCGCAGCGCCGACCCGTCGAGGTAGGTGCCGAGCTCGCCAGCGAACACCACGTCGTCCTCGCCGGTCCACGACTCACGCTGGCCCAGCTGTGCGAGTGCCCGCGCGACCTCCGATGCCATCGGCACCGAGCGCACCTTACCGGACTTCGGCGTCGTCAGTGCCCCGGCGGCAAAGCTCCCGCGGACGCGGATCGCCGAGCGCGTGAAGTCGACGTCGCGCCAGCGCAGGGCGAGCAGCTCGCCGCGCCGCAATCCGGTGAACGCGGCCGTCAGGAAGATCGCCGCATCCTGCTCGCTAGCCGCAGCACGGACGAGCGCCATTATCTCCTCGGGTGAGAAGACCTGGATGTCGCCGCTGCGGTGTTGGGGGAACTTCTCGACGTCGCTCGCCGCGTTGCTTGGGAGGCGGTAGAGCTTGCGCGCCCGGCGCAGGATTCCGTGGAGCAGGATCAGCAGCTTGTTGCGCGTCCGGGGCGCGCCGGGAACCGTTGCGATCCAACGCTCGATGCCCTCCGTCGTCACGGCCTCGATCGGCATCGAGCCGAACGCAGGCAGGAGGTGGGCCCGCACCATCGAGTGGTAGCCCTGGAGCGTCGAGGGCTTGCAGCCGCGATCGTGCTCGGCGTAGCGCAGATACTCGGCGGCGGCATCCGCGAAGGTCGCGCCGCTTCGCGTCATTCCGGGGAGCGTGCCTCGCCGCGCCTCGTAGAGCAGGTCGCGCAGCCAACCTTCCGCGGTGCGCTTCGTCAGGTAGCCGGCCGCCGGGCGGCCGCGCTCGGTCCACGCCGGCCCGAGCTTGCGCTGAACCTGTCGCCCGTCAGGCAGCCGGTACTTCGCGTACCAGACCGGCCCGCGCGCTCGCTCGACGCGGAACACGTGCCCACTGGGGGCCAAGATGGGCTGGCGGAGCGGCGGCATTCGGTATCTCCACCGCAAAGGCTACACGAAATCTTGGGACATATTCGGGACACATTTCGCGATAACCCTAGAGACTTCTTACTAAAAGTGCCTATTTGCAGCACTTTTGAATGGGCCGTGAAGGAATCGAACCTTCAACCTTGGGCTTAAGAGGCCCCTGCTCTGCCAATTGAGCTAACGGCCCGAGCGGCGCCCGAGGCGCCGGACGGCGGGCAATCTTAGCCGCTTGCACCGGTCGTGCCGCTGGCCCCGGTTGAGGAGGCCTTGGTCACCTCGGCGATGATCTCGGCGAAGTCGGCCTTGATCGTCGCGCGCTGCGATTTGGGTGCCAGGCTGAGCGTCTTTGCCTGCGCGATCTTGGCGCGATCGGTCTCGCCGGCGAGATAGGCATACTCGGCGAGGTCGAAGTAGTCCTCGTAGCTCGTCGGATTGTCCTGGGCGACAATCTCCTGGCCGGTCTCGGCGGTCGCGAACTCCTCGATCCCAGGCGACCCACCGAAGGCGTTGGCGACGTCGAGCGCCAGCGTCTGATCCGGCTTTGCCGGTGACAGCGACAGGTAGTGGCTCCAGGCCGCGGCGACGACCGCGAGCTCCTTGGCGCCGAACTTGTCGTAGCCGGTCGTGGCAGCGGTGCTCCCGGACACATAGCCGGTGCTGGCGAGCTGGAAGGCCGCGGTCGCGTAGGCGTCCCACGCCGCGGCGCTGTCCGGCGCGGCCTTTGCTGCGCGCTCGGCCTTTGCCACCGCCGCCTCGTCGATCTTCAGGCCGGTGGCGGAGCCGCCGCCACCGTTCTGGGCGAGGCCGCTCAGCACGCCCGTCGAACTGGCGCCGCCGCCGACCCCGAACAGCACCAGCCCACCGCCGATCAGGACCGCGAGGAAAAGGTAGAGCACGCGGATGACCCGCCGCCGACCGCGACTGCGCAGATCAAACAGCATCGTCGCCACCGGGCACGGAGGGTGCGGAGGGCGTTGCCATCGCCGCGGAGGGTACGCCAGCCGCCTGTGCTCGTGCGCGGCGGCGGTCGCGGCGGTCCAGCAGTGCCGCGACATGGATGCTGATCTCATAGAGCACGATGATCGGCATCGTCTCTAGGATCATCGTGACCACATCGCCCGGGAGGACCGCGGCGATGACCGCAGCCACCGCGACGGCGATGCGGCGGTTCTTGCGCAGCTGCTTGGTCGTGACGAGCTCGGCGCGTTGGGCCGCGACCACCGCCACGGGAACCTGGAAGATGAAGCCCATCGCGAGCAGGATCAACGCCGCGAACGGGTAGTAGCTGCTCGCTTGGACGATGACGTCGAACTTGCTGGCGTTGAAGTTGAGCAGAAAGTGGGTGGCCGCCGGGAGCACCACGAAGTAGCCAAACGCCACGCCTCCGAGCAGCAACCCGGGAACGGCGAGCATCACCGGCAGTGCGACGGCGCGCTCCTTCGGGCTGAACGCCGGCAGCACGAAGCCGTAAAGCTCGTAGAGCAGCACCGGCAGGCTGAGCAGCAGCGCGAAGTACATGCAGACGGTGACGGTCACGGTGAGCGGCTCGCCGACACTCAGCGTGGCGAGCTGACCGTGCGCGGGAACCTGGATCGCACCAACCTGATGGGCGATCTTGGGCAGCAGCGCGCCGACCTTGGCCCGCGTGCTCGGGGTGAGGCCGCTGCCGGGACCGGCGAGCGTCTTGGCTAGGTTGCTCACGCTTGACGCCAGCGCCTTCAAGCCGAGCGTCGCCGACGCTGCGGGGCCCTGGAGTCCCTCGCCCTTCGCGTACTGCGAGTTGAGGACCTTGTCGACCGGCCGCTCGAGGATGTTCAGCAGCCGGTGGTTCTGCCAGAAGCAGATCCCGAACGCGACGATCAGGACGCCGATGCAGATGATCAGACGGCTGCGGAGCTCGTCGAGATGCTCGACGATGCTGAGGCGCTCCTCGTGGTCGACTGGTCGGATTGTTCTAGCCATCTACGTAACAGGGTAGTGGCTCTAATCGGCACCGGGTCCGCCCTCGGGACTGGGAACGACGTTGCGAGCCGCCCGCCGCGGGCGCTCGCACCTCAAGGCTTTGCGTGGGGTGGTCGATACGGCCAGCGAATGGCACACGACACCGAACACGATCCCGAGCAGGCTGGCGCAGACCTCACGCCCCCAACCGCTGAGCGTCTCGCGACGCACTGGCCGCAGGGGGACGACGGCGGCACCGGCGACCCGGCGCTATGGCGTTGCGGTGGCTGTGACTGCCCGTTCGTGCAGCCGCTGGACTGGGATCTCGTCGGGCGTTCGCACTGGCGCGTGACGCTGCGCTGCCCTAATTGCGAGTGGATCGGCACCGGAGTCTTCAGCCAGGAGGCGGTCGACCGGTTCGACCGTGAGCTAGACCGTGGAATGCGCAAGTTGCAGGGCACGCTCTCGCGTGTCTCGCGCGCCTGCATGGAAGCCGACATCGAGCACTTCACGCAGGCGCTCGAAGCCGATCTGATCGTCCCGTTCGACTTCTGAGCGCCGCCTAGGCGTAGCGCTGCACCAGGCCGTCGGCGAGCAGTTCCAGGGCCCGCCGCTGATCCGCGCCGGCTTGTGGCGGCAACGAGCGCTTGGTCGACGCGACGAGCTCGAGGGCGCGCTCGCGTGCTCGCTCCGCCGCGCCGGTGGCCTCGATCAGCTCGCAGATCCGATCCGCCTCATCAGGACCGCTGACCGCTCTCAGGTCGAGCGCGGCGAGCTCGGGCGACGTTTCGCGGGCGAGGATCAGCGGCAACGTGACCGTGCCGTCGAGCAGGTCGGCACCGCGTCGCTTGCCGGTCCGCTCCGCCGGCCCGATGATGTCCAGCACGTCGTCGAGGATCTGGAACGCGAGCCCGACGGCATGGCCGAAGGGGCCGAGATCCGGGCCGCCACCGGCGAGGGCGCCGAGCTCGCAGGCCGCTGCGAAGAGCCGCGCGGTCTTCATCTCGCAGCGCTCGAGGTAGCGCTCGAGCGTCACATCGCTCCGCCAGGCGTCGGCGCGTTGCATCAACTCGCCGCGCGCGAGCGCCGAAGAGGCGGCGGAGAGCGCGCTCAGCTGCGCGATGTCCTCGTTCTTCGCCAGCTCGGCAAACGCACTCGAGAACAGCAGGTCCCCGGTCGAGGTAGCGGCGCGCCGGCCGGCCTGCGCAAAGATCGTTTCCCGCCCGCGCCGCAACGGCGCGTCGTCGAGCACATCGTCGTGCACGAGCGTCGCCGAGTGGATCAGCTCGACGGCGACGGCGGCACGACAAAGGGCGACGTGCGAATCGCTGCCAAGGCCGGCGACGAACACCAGCAGCGGCCGCAGCCGCTTGCCGCCGGCTTCGATCGTCGCCAGGGCGTAGGTTTCGAGCGCCGTGATCTCGCGCAGGCGGGTTTCGACGTCTGCCATCGCCTTACGCAGCGATTCGCCGCCGAGCTCGAGAATCGCGTCAAACGGCTCGGCAAATGCCTCGCTCACGCCTGACCGCCCGCCTGCCCACCCTCCGTCGTCGCCGGTGTCCCGGCGGCCGCGACCTCGCCGACGTGCAGGGCGATGATCCCTCCGGCGGTGAGGACGTAGCGAATCCGCCGCAGCCCGGATCGCTCCATCAGCGCCGCCAGGTCGGCCGGCGCGGGGAAGCGCCGCACCGAGCTCGGCAGATAGCTGTACGCAGCGGCGTCGCCGGCGAGCCTGCCGAGCGCCGGCACGACGCGGTCAAACCAGGCGCGGTAGAAGCCTGCGAGCGGCTCGCGGGTGGGCTGGGTGATCTCGAGAATGACGACACGGCCGCCCGGACGGACGACGCGCACGAGCTCGGCGACGCCACGATCGAGGTCGCTGAAGTTGCGTGCGCCGAAGCCGACCGTGGCCGCGTCGAATGCGTCGACCGCGTAGGGCAGCGCCAACGCGTCGGCCCAATCGAAACGCACCTGCGGCGCCTTCGCGCGCGCCCGCACGAGCATCTGCTCGGAGAAGTCGCAGCCGATCACCTCGCCGCCCGGCGTCACCGCCGCCAACAGTGCGACGGCGAGATCGCCGGTGCCGGTGGCGACATCGAGCACGTGACTACCCGGGCCAACCTCGGCCAGCTCGACGGCGCGGGCGCGCCAGCGGTGGTGCAGACCCGCGGTCATCACGGTGTTCATCAGGTCATAGAGGCCGGCGATGCGATCGAACATCGCCCGCACCTGGCCGGGCTCGAGCGTGCCGGAGCCGCGCTCGTCCACTACTTCAGATCTGACAGGAAATTGGCGATCGCCGTGAACTGCGCCGGCGGCAGGTTCTTGAACGAGGGCATCGGCGCGGTCGGGTTGACGAGCGTGCGTTCGATCCCCAGGAGTGGGATGCGTGAGCCGATATGCGTGAGGTTCGGTCCCGGCCCGGGGTTGCCGTCGCTGCCGATCGTGTGGCAGGCCTCGCAACCCGCCTGGGCGACCGCGTTGCGCCCGGCGTAGAACTCGGCGAGCACACTGCCGCCCGTGCTCGCTATGGCCGCCGGGGGCTTGATCGTCTGCACCTCCGGGGAGCCGGCGCTCGCACCGAGGTAGGTGAGATAGGCCATCGCGCAGAACACGAACACCAGCGTGAACATCGCGATCGGGCGGCGCTCCGGGCGGCGCTCGGCGCCGCGATCGTAGAACGGCAGCAGGAACAGCAGGATCATCCCGAGCGTCGGGATGCCGATCGTCGAAACACCGACGAAGCTCGGCGGGTGGATCACGCGGAGCAGCTCGAAGAGGAAGAAGAAGTACCAGTCCGGGCGCGGCACGTAGGTCGTCGTCGCCGCGTTGACCTTCGGGCCCAACTGATCGCCGAAGAGGATCGCGAGCACGATGATCACGGCGATCACCACACACCCCATCAGCGAGTCCTTCGCGACGGCGTAGGGGAAGAACGGCTTGCCCTGTGACTTCAGGATCGAGTATTCGCGGAGGTACTTCTCCTTCTCGCGCTGGTTCACGCCGGTTCCTCGAGCAGCTCGTGGTCAGGGTCCGCCTTGATCCACGGCGGCGCCGTGGTCCCCAGCTTGGCGACGAGATAGAGGTGCGCGCCGATCATCGCCGCGATCGCGCCGGGAACGATCAGCATGTGGATCGCGTAGAAGCGCGACAGCGTGCTGGCGTTGAACTCGGGACCGCCGCGGAGAAAGTCCGAGAGATAGGGACCGATGATCGGGCCGGTGCCGTTGATGTTGACGCCGACCACGGTCGCCCAGTAGGAGCGCTCGTCGAACGGCAGCAGGTAGCCGCTGAAGGACATGACCATCGTCAGGATCAGCAGCACGACGCCGATCACCCAGTTCAGCTCGCGCGGATACTTGTAGGCGCCGAAGACGAAGGTTCGCGCCATGTGCAGGAACACGAGCACGACCATCACCGTTGCTCCCCACTTGTGCATCGAGCGCACGAACTGGCCGAGGAAGACGTTGGTCGTGATGTTGCGGATCGACTCGTAGGCGCCGCCGGCGGGATCGGGGCGGTAGTACATCGCCAGGAACACGCCGGTCACGGCCTGCGCGAGGAAGGCGATCATCGTCGCCGAGCCCAGCGTGTAGAACCAGTTGGTGCCCTTTGGCACCTTGCGGAACATCATCCAGCGCGCGGCGCCGGAGAGCGATGTCCGCTCGTCGACCCAGTCGACCACCGACTTGCCGGCCTCGGCGGCGTGCTCGAGTGGCGTGTGCGGCCGGCCGCGCTGGGTTCCCGGCGGCGGTGGCGGCGGCAGCAGCGCCGGCGGGAGCGGCGGCACCGGCAGCTTGGGCGTCGGCAGCTTGGGCATCGGCTAGAGCTTGCGGACGCTGGGGCGCGAGGGATAGAGGTACTGGCCGATGCCGTCGAGCGGTTCGCCGGGATCGCGTGGGGAGAAGATCCGCAGCTCGGTGTTGACGCTGTAGCGCGGACCAACCTCGACGAGGCCGTCCTGCAGGCGCGTGTAGAAGCGGTCGAGCGGGCGCGGCGCGGGGCCGGCAACGCGGACGCCCTCGAGGTCGAACACCGATCCGTGGCATGGGCAGATGAAGCGTTCCGAGGCGTCCACCCAGAGCACCGAACAGCCGAGGTGGCTGCAGCGCGAGGTGATAGCGACCCAGCGGTTGTACTCGTTCGCGGGCGTCGTGTCGACCGCAGGGTTGCGGGTGCGTATGTAGACCGTGCTCTTGCCGGCCTCACCAATCCCCGGCGAGGTCGTGATCACGGCCGGTATGTAGTTGTTGTCAGGAAAGTCCTCGGGGTAGCCCACCGCCTGCCAGCCGAGCGTTTGGTTCTTGAAGATCGGACCGATCGCGAAGGCCAGAGCCGGGAGCGTGAAGCCGGCCGTCATCAGCATTCCTGCGCCGTGGACGGTGCCGGTCATGAAACGCCGGCGGGTGACGGTCTCGCCCTCGAACGCACCAGGAATCCCCCGGTCGAGTGTGTATTTGGACTTGGTCTGTCTACTCCTGGGTGCCAACGGGTCTCCTACCGAGCTGAGCGGGGCCGAACAATATCGTGGGCCAAAGCGCCGTGTGCAGCCAACGCCGCGAGGGCCGGTCCGGCCGCGGCGTCGCCCTCGCGCAGCAGCGCCTTTGTGCGTACGTGCTCGGCCGTCGAGCCGTAGCCGACGGCCCAGACGCCGGCGAGCCACAGCGCCTCGCAGTGGACCCCCTCACCGCGCGCGGTCAGCAGCGCGCAGAGCGCGATCACGTCGGCCAGTTCGCGCACCGCCTCGAGGTCGCCGAGCGCAACAAGCCGTTCCAGCCCAAGCGCGTAGAGTCGATCCCCAGCGAGCAGGGCAAAGTCGGGGTCCGCGTCCTCGAGCAAACGGGGAATCGAGTAGTGCAGCAGGTAGCCCTCGTAGATCGCCTCGACGAGGAACTCATACTCGGACGGATTCGCTGCCGCGCGTGGACCGCTCGCGGCGAGCCTGCCGAGCCCCGGGGCAGCGTCCGCGGGCACAGTCGGGCGGAGCACCGCGGCGAGCGGCTCGCCCTCGTCGAGCAGCACATCGCGCAGCCGCGCCAGCACGCTCACGACGCGCTCCGCATCGCCGCGACCGCGGCAAATGCGCCCGCGGCCGCTGCGACCGTACGATCGACGTCCGCATCGCCGTGGGCGAGCGAAGGGAACCAGGCCTCAAATTGCGACGGTGGAGCGTAGACGCCGCGTGCCAGCAGCTCACGGCAGAAGACGCCGTAGCGCGCCGAATCGCAGGCCTGCGCTTGGCGCAGGTTCTGCGGCGACTCTGCAGCAAAGAAGACGGTCAGCAGGCCGGTGGTCGAGACGACGCTGACCGGCAAGCCGTCAGCCGCCTCGCGCAGGCCACCGGCGAGTCGCTCGGTCGTTCTCTGCAGCCGTTCATAGGCCGGGCCATCGAGCAGCGCGAGCGTCGCGAGCCCTGCCGCGACGGCGAGCGGATTGCCCGACAGCGTCCCCGCCTGGTAGACCTCGCCGGCCGGCGCGAGAAGCTCGAGCAGCCGCCGCGGGCCGGCGACGGCGGCGGCCGGCAGTCCGCCACCAAGGATCTTGCCGAGCACGAGGAGGTCAGCGCGCACGCCGGCCCGGGCGCCGGCGCCGCCGCGCCCGACACGAAAGCCACTGATCACCTCGTCGAAGATCAGCAATGCGCCGGCGGCGTCGGCACGCTCGCGCAGCAGCTCGAGGAAGCCCTCCTCGGGCGCGACTAGCCCCATGTTGGCGGGACACGGCTCGGCGATGATCGCGGCCAGGTTCTCCTGCGCAGTGGCGGCGGCCAGCGCCTCGCGATCGTTCCACGGCACGACGATCGTCGCTGCTGTGGCCGACGCCGGAATGCCGGGGCTTGCCGGGATCCCCTGGGTCGCAAGGCCTGAGCCGGCCTGTGCCAGCAGCCCGTCGGAGTGCCCGTGGTAAGCGCCGGCGAACTTGACCACCGCGTCACGGCCGGTGGCCGCGCGGGCGATCCGCACCGCCGTCATCGCGGCCTCCGTGCCGGACGAGGTCATTCGCAGCATCTCGGCCCCCGGCACGCGGCGGCTGACCTCCTCCGCGAGCTCGACCTCGGCGGCGGTGGGGGCGCCATAGGTCGTACCCAGCTCGGCCGCCGCGCAGACCGCGTCAACGACGCTCGGGTGGGCGTGACCGGCGATCAACGCACCCCAGGAGCAGACGTAATCGACGTAGCTGTTGCGATCGACGTCGAAGATCTCAGCGCCGGCGCCGCGCTCGATGAACAGCGGCGTGCGCCCGATCGCGGCCATCGCCCGAACCGGTGAGTTGACGCCGCCCGCAAGCACCCGGCAGGCCCGTTCGAACAGAGCGGTCGAGCGCGAATCATTCACCACTGCGGCCACCCCCGGCGGCAGGTCAGACGAATACGCCTCAGGCGTATTGGTCTTCCCAGTTGCGAAACTCGTCGGTGAAGTAGAGCAGGCGGATCTTCTTGAATTCGGTCGAGGAGTAGAGCGTTGCCCGCCCGGCGATGCCGGTATCAGCGGCGATCGCATCGAGCACCGCATCGCACTCCTCCTTGGAGCGCCCGTGGGCCATCGTGAAGACCGAATACGGCCAATCCTCGTAGGTCGGCCGCTGGTAGCAGTGGGAGATACCGCGGAATGACGCCATCCGCGGGCCGAGTTGCTCGATCTGCGCGGCCGGGACCTGCCACACCCCCATGCCGTTCGCCGAGAAACCAGCACGGCGGTGGAAGAGGATTGCTGCGACGCGTCGCAGCAATCCTCGATCGCGCATAACGCCCATGTGCTCCAGCAGCGCCTCGACGGACATGCCGAGCTCGGCGGCGGCGGGAGCGTAGGGCTCCGCGATGATCGGCATGTCGCCCTGGGTGGCGCGGATTACGGCGACGTCCAGCTCGTCGTAGTCGATCGCCGAGAGCGGCGCCGGCGCCTGTTCCGGCCCTGGCGAGGCGAGCGCCTGGGTGTCGCCCTCCATCTCCAGGTCCATGCGGATCTTGAACAGCTTCAGCGTCGGCAGCTGGCGGATCGACTCGGCGCCGGTGAGCTCACCGAGGACGTCGAGCGTCCCGTCCAGGCCGAGTCGCGAATCGCGCTCGACGGCGATCGTGAACCACATGTTGAACTCGTGGTTACGCAGGTAGTTGTGCGACACGCCGGGATGGGAGTTGATGATCTGGGCCGCCGCCCAGGGCTGCTCCGGATCAACCTTGGCGGCGACGAGCATCGAGCCATAGCCGAGCGCGCGCGTGTCATAGATCGGCGTCACCTGGCGGATGATCCGCTCGCGCAGCAGGCGTTCGACACGCTCGAGTGCCTGCTCCTCGGTGATGCTTGCGGCGGTCGCAACCGCCGCGTATGGTCGCGGCTCCAGCGGGAAGCTGCCCTGCATCAGGTTCAGCAGCTTGCGGTCGAGGTCGTCGAGGGCGATCGCCGCGCCGCCACTGCGGCTGCGGATCTTTGGTGTCGCCGTTATCGCGCGAGCCATTGCGCAGCGTCCTTTGCGTGGTAGGTGATGATGATGTCCGCCCCCGCACGGCGGATCGCCGTGAGCGTCTCGAGCACAACCGCACGCTCATCGAACGCGCCAGCCGCAACGGCCGCCTTCACCATCGCATATTCGCCGCTCACGTTGTAGGCCGCAACGGGCAGGCGCGTGATCGCGCGGACGGCGGCGATCACGTCGAGATAGGCGAGCGCCGGCTTCACCATCACGATGTCGGCACCCTCGGCGATGTCGAGCTCGACCTCGCGCAGCGCCTCACGGCGGTTGCCGGCATCCATCTGGTAGCCGCGCCGGTCGCCGAAGGCCGGCGTCGAGTCGGCGGCCTCACGGAACGGGCCATAGAACGCGGAGGCGAACTTGGCGGCGTAGGAGAGGATCGGCAGCTCGCTGAAGCCTTCGCCGTCGAGCTCGGCGCGGATCGCCCCGACCCGCCCGTCCATCATGTCGCTCGGCGCGATCATGTCGGCGCCGGCGCGCGCGTGGCTGACGGCGGTGCGCGCCAGCAGCTCGAGCGAAGCATCGTTATCGACCGTTCCGTCACCGCTCAGCACACCGCAATGGCCGTGGCTGGTGTACTCGCAAAGACATACGTCGGTGATCACCAGGAGGTCGGGATGGGCGTCCTTGATCGCTCTGGTGGCGAGCTGCACGAGGCCCTCGTCATCCCAGGCGCCCGAGCCCTCGGCGTCCTTCTCGTCGGGGATGCCGAACAGCAGCACGCCGGGAATCCCCAGCGCCGCGAGCGTGCCCGCCTCGGCGATCGCCTGGGACACCGTCAGCCTGGACACGCCGGGCATCAATCCGATCGGCCCGCCGTCCGAGGCGACGAACAGCGGCGCGACCAGCCGGCGCGGCGTCAGCTCGGTCTCGCGCACCAGCTCACGCAGCGCTCCCGCCCGTCGCAGCCGTCGCAGGCGCGTCTCAGGGAAGGCCATCACCGTGATGCTACTCGTCCGCAGACCCCTGGCAAGCGGGCTGCGTCGAGGGCGCCGGCACCGATCAGGGGCGCAGCGCGAGCCGCGCGAGAACGCCGAATCCCGCGATCAGCGCGGCCAGATGCGCGAGCGCGACAGTCAGGCTCGGTTGCGATTGGTTGATCGCCGCATCCAGCGCCTCGAGCGCCGCCTTGAACGGAAAGACGGCTGAGACCACGCGAATCACATCGTCGAGCTCGCTCGACACCGAGCCGCCCGGAACGAGCGCGAGGAAGACCAGCGGCAGCGAGGCCAGCAGTACGAGCAGCGACGCCGCACGCACCTCACGGACCACCGCGCCCATCGCGACGCCGAGCGCGGCGAAGGCCAGCCCGCCACCACACATCGCCAGCAGCCACAGTCCGATCCGCCCCCAGCCCAACGGCACGAAGAGGCCGATCCCACAGAGCATCGCAAACGACACCGCGACCGCCAGCACGGCCGCCAGCAGCGCCTTCTCGGCGAGCAGCTGGCCCTTCGACACGAGCCCGCGGCGCAGCCGCCCGAGCGTGTTCTCCTCGCGCTCGAGCGCGAGCATGCCCGAAGCCAGAAGGATGCAGATGAACATCAGCGAGACGCTGACGGCGACCGCCACCGCGTAGTCGTTGAGCGGCGTGCGCCGGCCGCTGATCACCTCCTCGTGGGCGGCGATCGGCGACGCAACCGCGCCGATCACCTGCTTCGATCCGCCGAGGTTCGAGACCGCGATCTTTGCGAACGCCTCGACCTGCTGAAGCTCCGGGCGTAGCGGCGAGGACGCCGGCAGCTTGGCGAGCGCCGCGGCGAGGATCGTCTGTGCCCGAGCGAGGCCGAGCACGTTGTAGGAGCTGCCGAGGAAGTGCAGGTCGCCGCCCGTCAGCAGCAGGTTGATGTAACCGTCGGCGACGCCCGCGAGCTGTGCCGCCAGCAGCGTGTTCGCCTGCGCCAACTTCGACTCGATCGCCTCTTCGACAAGCGATTGGTTGATCGCATCACCGTTGTAGATGACATCGACATAGGCCGACCCGCTGGCGCTCGCCAGCTGCTCGGGAAGCTCCGGCGGGATGATCAGCGCCGCAACGGTCTTGCCGTCGCGCACGTCGGCGAGCGCCTGCGCCATCGTGTGGACCGGGACGGGCTGGATCGCCTGGAAGAGATAGCGCTCGTAGCTCTCGGTGCGGATCTGTTCACGGCCGAGCGTGATCGTTGCCTGGCTCGGCACGATCTCGTTGAGGAAGGCGACCCGTGGCCGCGCCGGCGAACTCGACAGGGCGAGGCCGATCAGCACGGCGATCACGACCGGGTAGACGATCAGCAGGACCACGAGCACCGGCGAGCGCGCCAGGATCCGCAGGTCCTTGCCGAGCAGCGCGCGCAGCGCCATCAATGGCCCCGCTCGGCCAGGAACGCGACGAAGGCGCGCTCCAGATCGGCCTCGTGCTGCGCCGCGCCCAGTTCCGCCGGGGCGCCGGTGAACAGCGCCTGGCCATCGGCGAGCACCAGCAGTTGCGCCGCGTAGCGCTGCGCTTCGGCGGTGTCGTGGGTCGCGAAAACGACGCTCGTGCCATCGCTGACGCGCGCATTGATGAACTCCCACAGCCGTTCCCGCTGGCGCGGGTCAAGCGACGCGGTCGGCTCGTCGAGCAGCAGCACCGCGGGGTCGGCGATCAGTCCGACGGCGATGTTCACGCGCTGGCGATTGCCGCCGGAGAGCCTCCCGACCTCGTCCGCCGCGCGCTCGCGCAGGCCGGTCTGGGCGATCATCTTGGCAACGGCCGCATCGGGGTCGACGACGCCCTCGAGACGCGCGAAGAGGCGCAGGTTCTCGGCAACCGAGAGCTTCGAGTAGACCGCCGCCTGCTGCGGCACCCAGCCGATCGCGCCAGGGTCAGACAGCGCCAGCTCGCCGGCGCTCGGAGCAAGCGCCCCGGCGAGCATCGACAGAAGCGTCGTCTTGCCGGCGCCGTTCGGGCCGATGATCGCCAGCACCTCACCGCGGGCGAGCGTGAAGCTCACGTCTTGCACCGCCACGCGCTGACCGAAGCTCTTGGACAGCCCGCGCGCCTGGAGCGGCGCCGTCACGGGTTCGGCGGCAGCCGCCACGGTTCCAGCACGACGTGGCGGCGGAGGTAGACGATTGTCTCGCGCAGCACCGCGGCGACAGGCAGCGCGACCAGAGCGCCGATCAGCCCGTAGATGGCGTCGCCGAACAGCAGCGCGAGGATCACCAGCAACGGGTTGATCCGCAGCGCGTGGCCGAAGATCTGCGGCGCCACGACATGCCCCTCGAGTTGCTGGATGGCGATGAACAGGATCACGACCCAGACGGCGCTGAGGGGATCCTGGAACAGCGCCACGACGACCGGTGGGATCGCACCGAGGATCGGCCCGACGAACGGCACCAGCTCCATCACGCCGAAGAAGGCACCAAAGGCGAAGGCGTAGGGACGGCCGTCGTGAAACACCCCGGTGACGCCGAACAGCCACAGCGCGATGCCGGTCGTCGTGCCCATGATCACGCTGAACGCGAGCTGGGCGCGGACGTAGCCGGAGACGGCGCGCTGGACGCGTGTCGGGTAGTCGTCGGCCGGCGTGCCGTCGCCGGCGGGCAGCACGCGGCGGGCGAGGGTGCCGATGTCGCCGGCGTAGACGAGCAGGTAGACCGAGATCACGAAGATCAGCACGAGCGAGATCACGGCGTTCGCCGCGCTCGTCAGCAGGCTCGTCGTGAACGACACCAGTGAGCTCGATCCTTTGATGATCTTGGCCTGCAGGCTCTGCAGCGCCGTCTGTCCCTGCTTGCGCAGGGTGACGTGCACGCCCTGCTTGTTCAAGAAGGTCTGCACGCTGTCAATGCGGTTGTTGGCCTCGCGCACGAGCCCCGGCAGGCTGCGCTGGAAGGAGCTGATCTGGTGCGAGATCGGCTGCGCCAGCGCCGCCCCAACGGCCGCCAGCACGACGACCAGCGAGAGGTAGGTGAGCGGGATCGCAAAGCCCCGCGGCAAGCCGCGGCGGTGCAGGAAGTCGACGAACGGGTTGAGGACCAGCGCGATCAGCGAGGCGACGACAAAGATCAGCACAACCTCACGGGCGGCGCGAGCGGCGACCCATAGCGCGAGCAGGCCGATCGCCAAGAGCACCAGCTGAACGCCTTGGGGAATGACCAGCGGGGCGGGCGCCGGCGGCAGCAGGTCCTCGCTCTCGCGCGGCGGCTGCTCGCCCTCGACGCGCTGCTTGATCGTCATGCGCGCAGTATGGCCGGTAGGCTCGCGAGGATGTCAGCGGCGGCAAGAATCCTGTTCTGCGGCGACCTCGTCGGGTCGGCTGGCCGGCACGCGCTGCTTTCAGCGCTGCCGACCCTGCGGGAGCGACACGCACCGAGCTTCGTCGTCGTCAACGCCGAGAACGTCGCCGGCGGCTTCGGCATCACGCCGGCGATCGCCGATGAGCTGCTCGGCGCCGGCGTCGACGTCATCACGCTCGGCAACCACAGCTACCGCCACCGCGAGATCTACGCCTACCTCGACGAGCACGACAACGTGCTGCGGCCGGCCAACTACCTCCGCGGCCAGCCGGGTCGCGGCCACACGATCGTCGAGCGCGGCGGCGTGCGCCTGGCCGTGATCAACCTCTCGGGCAACCTCTACATGCGCGCGGGACGCTCCGCGTTCAGCGAGATCGACGCCGTGCTCGCTGAACTGCGCGGTCACGCCGACCAGATCCTCGTCGACATGCACGCCGAGGCGACCAGCGAAAAGGTGGCGCTGGGCTGGCACCTCGACGGCCGTGTCACGGCGGTGCTCGGCACGCACACGCACGTGCCGACCGCCGACGCTCGCGTGCTCCCCGGCGGTACCGCCTACATCACCGATGTCGGCATGACCGGGGCGCGCGGCGGCGTGCTCGGGTTCCAGCGGGAGCTGGCGGTCGGCGCCCTCGTCACGCAGATGCCGACGCGACTGCTACCGGCCGAGGAGGACCCCTGGCTGATGGGCGTGCTGGTGTCGTGTTCGCAGCCGCTGCGCGCGGACGCCATCGACCAGCTCCTCATAGCCTGCGAATAGCGCCACCACCGCGGCGCCAAAGAACCACGGGATGTAGAGGTAGAACCAGTAGCCCGCGCCCAGCTGCAGGGCGATGATCACGGCCGCCGCGCAGGCGGCGAGGCCGATGAGGTCAGCGCGCCGCGGCAGCAGCCCAACGGCCACGGCCAGCGCAATGGCGAGGATCTGGACGACCACCTGCCAGCTGCGCAGTCCGCCATAGAGCCCCCACGGCGAGAACGGGGTGCTGCGACCGGCCTGGTAGCCGATCGTGCGGCGATAGATCGTCTGCAGCGTGTTGTGAGCGAGCGCCGGCTCCATCGCCGCGAGGGCAACCAGCACGAAGGCGATGGCGAACAGCACAAGCCCGCGCACGCGCGTCTCGCGCAGCCGGTGCGTCAGCAGCAGCGGCGCAATCGCCAGCGGCGCGAACTTCGACAGCGAGGCCAGTGCGGCAAACGCGCCGCGGGCGGGTGCCGAGTTGGCGAGTACGAGCGAAGCGAGGACGAGGCCTCCGACGAGGGCGTCGTTGGTGTTGCTCTCGAGCGCGAAGGCGGTGAATGGAAACGCCGCCCAGGCATAGGCGAAGACGACCCCCAGGGACGGACCGCGAATCTGCCGACCGAGCAGGAACAGCAGCGCGATCGCCACCAGGTCGAAGACGATCGCCGCCGCATGCGCGGCCGGCAGGCTGTTCGGGCGCATATCGAAGCCGAGCAGCGCGGCGAATGGAACGTAGGCGTCGTAGGAGACCGGTCCGTAGGTGTCTCCGGTGGCGGCCGGCGCCGGGAACGAGCCGTAGAGCCGCTGATTGGAGGCGACTTTCTGGGCGCCAATGACGTTGGCGTAGCCGACGTCGATCACATTCGAAGCTTCGATGTTGAGGCCGATCCGGAACGCGACAAGGACCACCACGGCCAAGGCCAGCCAGCGCGTCGGGACGTTCAGGCGCAGTGCCGGCGAGCCGCCGCTGCGCGACCTGGCAAGCCACAGCAGCCTTGCCAGCAGGTAGAGCAGCGGCGGGTAGACCAGCGGCACCGAGAGGTCGATGTCGGCGTGGTTGAAGAAGGCGAGCGAGACCGAGAACGCCGATAGCGCGATCAGGTCCAGGTTGGCCATTCGCGCCGGACGGCGCCAGTCAAAGAACGGCGCCACGAACAGCAGGCTGAGCGGCAGCCAGACATACAGCGCGTCGACGTCACCGCCAAAGGCGCCCGGCGATCCGCGGGCCATCGTCTAGGCGATCTTGAAGCCGCTATAGGCCCCGAGCACCGCCCCGTCGGCCTTCGCGACGAGAACCTCGACGATCTCGGTGCGGCCGCTGAAGTAGCCGACCTGCCAGTCGCCGGCGCCGGCCGAGCTGACCGCGGGGCGGGCGCCCGGGTGCGCACGGAGCTCGGCCCGGACGAGCGCGAGGCGTGAGGCGATGGTGCCGGCGCGGGCCGGGCTCACTGCGGCGCTGCTGGTGGTCGGCGAGGCGAGTAGGACGAGCGAAGCGAGGACTACTGCGCGGAGCCGCCTCACGCCAAGCCAAAGTGGCGCGTGATCAACGGCATCACATCCTTGATCGACCACTGGTCGCGGGTCAGGCTGCCATCCAAGCCGCAGCAGATCAGCGGTGCGAGCGAGTCGCCGGCCGACAGCGAACCGTGGCTGCCGCCGCCCAGGTGACTGGCCCCACCCCAGTCGCTGAACTCCCAGCCCTCGCTCGCCGACAGCAGCACCTCGCCCGAGGTCGGACAATTGATCGCATCCCAGGCGCGACCGAGCGCGTCAGGGAAGCGCTCACTTAGCACGACGCCGCCCTCGACCCTCGCCCCGAGCACCAAAAGATCGCCACGCACAGTCCAGCCGCGGCCGCGCTGGTCGCGCACGTCCTCGCCCGGCGCAAAACGCAGCTCGCCGCCGCCGCCGGCGATCACCGCCAGCGGGCCTTCGCGCCAGATCACGTGCTCGACGCCGTCGATCCGGCGCGCGCGATCGATCGCACGCTCGAGCAGCCGTGGCTCGAGCACGTAAACCATCGCCGCGCGCCCGGCTGGACAGAGCGCGACCTCGGCCTCGCCCGGCTCGCGCAGATCGGTCGGCCGGCGAATGTCGAAGAAGCCGGTGAACTCGGCGACCAGCGAAATCGTCTTCTCGATCAACGTGTGGGCGTGGTCGGCGACGACGATCAGCGCATGATCGGCAAGGAAGCGCTCAGTGCCCCCGCCCGCCTCGGCCAGGCGCACGAGCTGGCGATCGGCCTCGGCCAGCGAATCGAGCTGTCCCTCGGGGCCATAGCGGTGCGAGTGGTTGTCGTTGTCGGGTAGCGAGAGCAGGAGGAAGTCGAACAGGTCGTGCTCGACGAGGTAGGTACCGACACAGCCGGCGTGCCGGTCGCGCACGCCGGGCATCCCGAGGGTGCCGTGGCAGCCGGTTTCGCGGCTCGCGAAGATGTCGGCGTAGAACAGCTCGCGCGGACCCATCACCGGCCGGCGGACCAGCGAACGGGCGGCGATCTGCGTCAGCAGCGAGCTGCGCGCCGGCTCGTGGCGGTGGCGGCCGCGATACATCAGGTAGGTCGTGCCGGCCGTGCGCAGCTGGGCGTCGTCGAGCTGCTCGAAGACCGTGAGGATGTCCGACGCGAGGTGGGCGCCGTTCATGTTGTAGATCGTGTCGGTCAGCTGGCGCGCCAGACCGAAGCGCAGTGAGGCGCGGAAGCTCGAGCCGTATTCGACGTAGCGACGCTCACTGCGGTCATACCAGTTCATCGACGGGATGTGGTGGCGGTCCTGGGCGTGCCCGGTCGCGATCGCCGCGGCGCAGACCGGCGTGACCGACGGGAAGACCGCTACGGCGTCGGGCACGTAGCTGCCGCGTTCGATCAGCGTCGCGAGCAGCGGCGCGCGGCCGGCCTCGACGGCGCGCTCGAGCATCGCCGGCGCCGCTCCGTCGATCACCACGAGGACCAGCTTGTGCGGACTGCTCAGGACGCGGTCCCCGGTGCAGCGGTGCTCTGTGCGCACCGCGTTGGCGCGGTGGTCGCGATCTGGCAGGGCTGGGAGCTGACGGTCATCGTGCGCTACCGTGGGGTTTACGTGACGATAGTGAAGGAGCCCCACGGGGTCGCCGACCGGCACGACGGAGAGAGCGTAATGAGCATCACCGACGACAAGCGCCCCCGCCCGGGGCGATCCGCGGCCCACGAGCTTGAGCGCTACGGCGCCCTGTTCGCCGCACGTACCGGCCGGATGCGCTCGTCGGTCATGCGCGACCTGATGGCGATCACCGAGCGGCCGGAGGTGATCTCGCTCGCCGGCGGTCTGCCCGACACCTCGATGTTCGAGCCGGAGCTGTTTCGCTCACTGATGGGCCAGATCGCCGACGACTCGGCCGCGCAGGCACTGCAGTACGGCCCGACCGAAGGGCTCCAGGCGGTCAAGGAGAGCATCGTCGAGCTGATGGCCGCCGAGGACATGATCGTCGCGTCCGACGAGCTGATCGTGACCAGCGGTGGCCAGCAGGCGATCGATCTGGTCTGTAAGGCGCTGCTCGATCCGGGTGACATCGTGATCGCCGAGGCGCCGACCTACCCGGGCGCGATACCGACGTTCTGCTCCTACGAGGCCAAGCTGGTGCAGATCGAGATGGACGCCGACGGGATGCAGATCGACGTCCTCGAACAGAAGCTCGCTGAACTCGAGGCCGCGGGACGTCGACCGAAGTTCATCTACACGATCCCGACCTTTCACAACCCGGCGGGCGTCACGATGTCGCTGCCGCGGCGGCGGCGGCTGGTCGACCTGGCGCGCGAGCGGGAGCTGCTCGTGCTCGAGGACAACCCGTACAGCATGCTCCGCTACGAGGGCGAGGGGCTGCCGACCCTGCGCTCACTCGAGACGCCGCGAGGGTCGCGCGATGGTGGCGACTTCGTCGTCTACACCGGCACGATGTCGAAGATCCTCTCGCCGGGGATTCGCGTCGGCTGGGTCGTCGCGCCCCGCCCGGTACTGGCGAAGCTCAACCTCGGCAAGCAGTCCGCCGATCTCTGCTCGTCATCGCTGACGCAGCACTTTGTCGCCGCCTACTTCGCCACCGGCGACTGGCGTGAGTACATCGACGTGATGTGCGAGTGCTATCGCCAGCGCCGCGACGCGATCCTCGACGCACTCGCCGAGCATCTGCCGGCGGAGGCCAGCTGGACCCACCCGCAGGGCGGCCTGTTCGTCTGGGTGACGCTGCCCGACTACATCGATACGACCGACCTGCTGGCGCGGGCGCTGCAGGAAAACGTCGCCTTTGTCCCCGGCGAGGCGGCATACGACGACGGCCGCGGCCACAGCTCGATGCGGCTCAACTTCTCCTCCTCGACCGAGCAGCAGATTCGCGAAGGCGTGCGGCGAATCGGCAAGATCGTCGCTGATCAGGTCGCGCTGTACGGCACGCTCACCGGGGCTCGCCCGGCCCGGGCGCCGCGAGTCGCGCCTGCGGCCGAACCCTCGATGGCAGAGGTCCTCTCGCTGCCACGGCGCTCAGCGCGCGATCGGCGGCGCTCGCGCGACGCATGACGCGCGTCGCGGTCCTCAAGGGCGGACGCTCGTTCGAGCGACAGGTATCGCTGGCCTCAGCTGCACGCGTCGAGGATGCGCTCGAGCGGCTCGGCCATGAGGTGGTAGCGGTCGACGTCGGCAGCGACCTGCTGCGACGGCTGCGCGACGCCGAGTGCGACCTTGCGTTCATCGCGCTGCACGGTCCCGGCGGCGAGGACGGGGCCATTCAGGGCCTGCTGGAGGTCCTGCAGCTGCCCTACAGCGGCTCGGGCGTCTCGGCCTGTGCCCGATGCTCGGACAAGGTGCTGGCCAAGCACGCGCTGCGAGACGCCGGGCTGCCGACACCTGATTGGGTCGCCTTCAGCGACAGCGCCTTTCGTGAGCTGGGCGCAGCAGACACCTTGGATGCGATCGAGGCGCGACTCGAGTTCCCGCTTGTCGTCAAGCCCGCCTCGCAGGGCTCGGCGCTCGGGATCAAGTTTGCCCGCGCGGCCGAGGACGTGCCGGCGGCGCTCGTTGCGGCGTTTTCATATGACCGCAAGGTGCTGCTGGAGCGCTACGTCCGCGGGCGTGAGCTGGCCGTCTCGCTGCTCGGGCGGGTGGACGGCGGGGCCGAGGTGTTGCCGATCGTCGAGGCGATCCCCCAGGACCGCGACTTCTACGACTTCAGCGCGCGCTACGACATCGGCCGGACCGTGTTCGCCTGCCCGGCGGAGCTCGACGATGCGCTCGCCGCGCGCGTGGCGCAGATCGCGCTCGAGGCGTTCGAGTTGCTCGGCTGCTACGGCTTTGCCCGTGTCGACATGATCGTCGCCGCGGACGACGATGAGCCGCAGATCCTCGAGATCAACACGGTCCCGGGACTGACCGAGACGAGCCTCCTGCCACAGGCCGCCGACGCCGCCGGCATCGGCTTCGACGAGCTCGTGGCGCGGATCGTCGAGCTGACCGCGGCGCGCGCTGCGGGGGCTGGACGCCCAGCCCCGACTGCTCAGTAGGCGTCGTCGGGCCCCGTCCGCCCCGCTAGCGCGAGGCGCGTGAGGCGAGTAGGCGAGTAGGCGAGTAGGCGAGTAGGCGAGTAGGCGAGTAGGCGAGGATAGCCGCCGCAGGCGGCTTCCGCAGCCCTCCTCAGCTGTCGCCGGCGGCGAAGTCCTCGGGCGTGACCTGGTCGAGGAACTCCTTGAACTTCTCGACCACGTCGTCGGTGTCCTCGACCTCGTGCTCGAACTCGATCGCCGACTCGGCGATCACCTCGTCGGCGGCGAAGATCGGGGCGTTGGCTCGCACCGCGAGCGCGATGGCGTCGCTCGGCCGGGAGTCGATCTCCAGCTCGCGCCCGTTGACGACGAGGGTGATCGACGCGAAGAAGGTGTTCTCGCGCAACTCAGTGACCGCAACCTGCGTGCAGCGGACCTCGAGCTCGCCGAGCATGTCGCACAGCAGGTCGTGCGTCATCGGGCGAGGCGTCTGCGCACCCTGCAACTTCATCAGGATCGACGCCGCCTCGGGATGGCCGATCCAGATCGGCAGGAACTTGTTGCCCTCAGCCGTCTTCAGCAGAACGATCGGCTGCTTGCCGACCATGTCGAAGCTGACGCCATAGATGACCATCTCTTGCACGATGCAGCTCCCTAGCGGCGGGGTCCGCTCAAGTATAGGTCGCGGCCTGAGCCTGCCGAGCGGCTCGACGCGTGCCGATGTGCAGCGCCACGGCGCCGGCGATAACCAGCGGGACGAAGTTCGAGATGTGCAACACGACCGCGTACGGCAGAGCGCCGGTGCTCGAAATCCCGTAGGCCTTGAGCGCAAGGACACCCGCGGCCTCGAACACGCCGACCGCCGCAGGCGGCGACGGGATCACCATCGCCAGGCCGGTGGCGACGGTGACCAGGATGCCGGCGCTGAAGGGGAGGTGCGGGTAGAAGGCGAGCAGTACGAGCCATGCCCAGAGCGAGGACGCCATCCAGGCCACCAGCGTCCACACCATCGCCTCGAACGCGACGCGGTGGTGGCGCAGACCGGAAAGCCCGTCGGCCAGCAGCGCGACGTGGTGCTCGATCCGCTCCGCCGACAGTCGCGGTAGGCGAGTCAGCGGGCGAGCGAGCCACTGCAGCGGCCTGTCGCCGTAAATTGCGAGCACGACGATCGCGACGGCCAGGCCGACGGCCGCCACGGCGGCCAGCGCCTCGGCCGCGCCCAGCCAGCCGACGTGGGGCAGCCAAGGCGTAGCGGCAAAGAAGATCACCAGTACGGCGAACAGGTCGTATACACGTTCCACGAGCGCCGTGCCGACGATCTCCGCCGGTGGAACCGTGGAGTTCTTTGTCAGCGACACGACCCGGGCCGCTTCGCCGGCGCGCGCGGGCATGATGCTGTTGAAGAGGTAGCCGATCAGCGTCGCCTCGAGGATCGGGCCTCGGCCGGGCCGGCGCCCATGGGCGAACAGTGATCGCCAGCGCATCGCCCGCAACACCGTCTGCGCCGCGAACACGACGAGCGCAGGAACCAGCCACCAAGCGTCGCAATGCTCGACGGCAACCCACGCCCGGTGCCAGTCCACGCCCTGCACCGCGAGATAGGTAAAGCCGGCGGCCAGCAGGAGCGTCGCGACGATCGCCAGCGTACGGCGACTGGGGCGACCGTTGCGGCGCGGGCGTGCTACCGGGGCCGCGAGAGGACGCTCGTCCTGCACCTGGGTACCCACGGTCCGAGCCTACCGAACTTGTTGACCGCGCGATGAGGCGGCGTGCAGGCCGGACCGCGAGCTGCCCGTGCGGAGGCTCGCCGCGGGCGCGGCGCTCGGCTCAGAGCTATCCCGTGGCTTCGCCGAGCGCATCCGCCGCTTCGGGCGCTGGCGGGGTCAGCGACGCAAACAAAACGCGCTGCGGGCCGGGGGACGCCGGTTCGGCGACGGTGCAGAATCCAAACACCGCGAGGCCGCGCTCGGCGGCGACGCTGACGTTACCGGGGAGCAGGGTCCGGCCCGCTCGACGCTGGACGGCCGCGGCGATCATTTCGGGGAGCGCGATCAGCGTCCTATCGGCGAGTGGCTCGCCGCTCGCATCGGCCGACTCGGCCAGCTCCACGGGGTCGAATCGCAGCAGCAGCAGCAAGGCGTCGTCTTCGCTGTAGACCCGCACGGCCTTTGGGCTATGGCCCGAAAGGGTCTCGTAGAGCTCGGTCAGCACCTCGCCGACGAGCTCACCGAGAGCGGAGGCCTCAGGAGGCTCGTCGTCTGTCTCTGGCACTACAGCTCCGATCCTGTTGCGCGCCGTGCGGAGCGGATACTTGGTGGCTCACGGCCCTGTCGGCTGCACTGCCACGGCCCGTTCCGGGTCTCTCAACACGGTCGAACAAACGTCCGCGAACAGCGTAGCCCAGCGATCGGCGTAAGCCGCAAACAGCTCGCTGTCGAGCGTCGTCCAGGCCCGTCCAGGCCCGTGGCAACTGGTCGAACGCGTTAATCGGGCGCCAAATCGGCGGCGTCGTACAGGTGTCCAACGTGGCCCGCTCGCGCTTGACCATGGGGCGCCGCGTCCCGACACTGCTCGCACGATGATCGAACAAGCACTCGACTCCGTTGAGGCACCCGACGCCGGCGGCGACAGCGCCGCGGCGCAATGCCCGAGCCAGCTCGGTGACCGCCCGCGGCTCGTGCTCGTCGATCCTGACGCGCTCGCTCGTCGCGCCGTGGTCGATGGCCTACGTCTCGATGGCCGCTTCGTCGTTATCGCTCAAGCTGCAGAGAGCGTCGAAGCCGTCGAGCTCGCACTGCACTACCGCCCGGAGCTCGTCGTCATTGCGGCTCCGGGGCCGCATGTCTTGAGCGCCGTCGAGCGTATCGTCGCGGGCGCTCCCGAGGTGCGTGTGGTGCTCCTTTCGGCCTCGCGCGAGCTCGAGCTCGAAATGAGCGCCGTGCGCGCGGGCGCCAGTGGCTTCATCGAGAAGAGTGCCGGTGTTGCCTCGATCGCTCGGGCGCTCACGCTCGTCGCCTCCGGCGAATCGGTCATTTCGCGCGAGATGACGCGCCACCTGGTGGATCGCCTGCGCCGCACGCCCGAGGACGGCAATGGCATGCGTCCGGTGAAGAGCACGCTCACCGACCGCGAGTGGGAGATCCTCGACCTGATCTGCGCCGGCTCGACGACCAGGGAGATGGCCGACGACCTGTTCCTTTCAACGGAGACGGTCAACAGCCACGTCAAGCGCATCCTGCGCAAGCTCGGCGTGCATTCGCGCGGCGACGCCGTCGAGGCGGCCGCGCAGTTGCGCGGCGAAATCTTCGCCTGATCTAACGCGGAGCGCGTTCGCGGCCGCTGCGCGGCCGCCGGCAACCGGCGGGGGGCGCTGGTCGCGCTGAGCCTAGGTGCGGGCTTGGGAGAATGCGCCGATGGTCGCCGCCACCGGCCTTCGCCACCGGGTACCGCCGGTTCTGCACCAGCGCGATTTTGCGCTGTTCGCGGGTGTCGTCATGGCGATGAGTCTGGGGAGCCAGATGATCGCCGTGGCCATCGGCTGGCAGGTCTACGACGTCCACCACCACGCGTTTGATCTCGGACTGATCGGGCTGCTCGAGTTCGCTCCGGTCCTGCTACTGGCGATTCCGGGCGGCCAGCTCGCCGACCGCGTGTCGCGGCGGCTGGTGTTGGGGCTATCGCTCGGTTTGCTCATCGGCATCGCCGCTGCGCTGATCGTCGTCAGCAGCGACGGCGCGCACGCCCTCTGGCCGTTCCTGGTGCTCGCCGCGACGAACGGGGTCGCGACCGCGACGTCCTTCCCCGTGAGTCGCGCGCTGCCGGCAATGCTCGTCGGCCGCGCTCTTATGGCCAGCGCGATGGCAGTCCGCTCAGTGGTCAACCAAGCGGCGAACGTCGCTGGCCCGGCGATCGGCGGCGTGCTGTTCGCGATCCACCCCGAGGCGGCCTACGGCACGGCGCTCGGCCTGTTCGTGCTCGCCCTGATCGCGCTTTTGGTAATGCGCGTCCGCCCCGCCGCCGATGCCATGGCGGTCGACCCGCCCGCCCTGCGCGCACTGCTCGCCGGCATCCACTTCATTCGCGACACGCCGATCCTGCTCGGGGCGATCACGCTGGATCTCTTCGCAGTCCTGTTCGGCGGCGCCGTGGCGCTACTGCCGGTTTTTGCCCAGTCGGTGCTACACACCGGCCCAGCCGGGCTCGGCATCCTGCGCAGCGCTCCAGCGGTCGGGGCAGTGGTCGCCGGCGTGCTGTTCGTCCGCCGACCGCTACCCGCGCGCGCCGGTCCGCTGCTGATTGCCTGCGTCGTCGGCTTCGGCGCGAGCATGATCGTCTTCGGCTTCTCGCGCGAGATTGCGTTGTCGGTGGCAGCGCTCGTGTTGAGCGGCGCGTTTGACATGGTCAGCGTCAACGTTCGCACGACGACGGCGTCGCTCGCCACCCCCGACTGGGTCCGCGGGCGGGTGGGTGCCGTCGAGGCCGTGTTCATCGGCGCCTCCAACCAGCTCGGTGCCTTCGAGTCGGGCAGTGCCGCCGCCCTGCTCGGTGCGGTGCCGGCGGTGGTCTGTGGCGGGGTCGCGACGATTGTCGTTGCGCTCAGCTGGACGCGACTATTCCCGAGCCTGGCGCGGCTGGATCGCATGGAGGACCTGCGACCACCTGGGCAGCCCGCCGCTCGCGAGCCGGCGCCGCTCGACGCTGAGACAGCCGTTGCCGGGGAATGGCTGTGAGCGGCGCTCAGGCGGTCACCGCAACTAGCATCAGCAGCCGATGACTGGATCTGCGGCAGGAGGAGCCTCCAGGCAGCCCGATCCGGTCGCTGCGGACCACGCCGCGCCCGTGGCGCTCCCGGCCGAGATTGCCGAGCGGTTGTTGCTACGCGCCGCTGAGCTCGCGCCCTTCGGCTCACTGCAAGCCGACCGCGCTGCGCTCGGGCCGACCGAGTTGGCGGCGCTGGGGACGCTCGCCGTGCGCCTCGCCAACACATACCCCTACGGCGACCCGCACTACATCGGCCAGATCCTCAAGCCGCCGCACCCGCTGGCCTGGGCCGCTTACGCGACGACGATGCTGCTCAACCCCAACAACCACGCGCTCGACGGCGGTCCGGCGACCGCGACGATGGAGCGGGAGGCGGTCAGCGAGATCGCGCGGATGTTTGGCTACGAGCAGTCGCTCGGTCACCTCACCTCGTCGGGAACGATTGCCAACCTCGAGGCCCTGTGGGTCGCGCGCGAGCTCGCCGGCGACGCCGTGATCCTCGGCGCGGTCAACGCGCACTACACGCACGCACGCATGTGCCAGCTGATCGGCGCCCCCTACGAAGAACTCCCCCAGGACGATCGCGGCCGGATCGACCTCGACGCGCTCGAACAACGGTTGGGCGTGGGCGGAGTGGGCACCGTTGTCTGCACGCTTGGCAGCACGGCGCTGGGCGCATTGGACCGGCTCGAGGTGATCGCCGACCTGTGCGAGCGCTTCGAGGCGCGCCTGCACGTCGACGCGGCCTACGGTGGCTTCTTCGCCCTGCTCGCCGACGGTGGCACGCCGGGCGTCGCGCCTGCACCCTTCGCCGCCCTGCCGCGCGCGCATTCGATCGTGGTTGACCCGCACAAGCACGGCCTGCAGCCCTATGGCTGCGGCTGCGTGCTGTTCGCCGACCCGAGCGTCGGCCGGCTCTATGCACATGACTCGCCCTACACGTACTTCACCTCGGACGAGCTCCACCTCGGTGAGGTCAGCCTCGAGTGCAGCCGCGCCGGAGCCTCCGCGGCGGCGCTATGGGCGACCCTGCAGGTGTTTCCACTCACGCGCGCCGGTCTCGGCGCCCACTTGAGCGGGGGGCGCGCGGCCGCGCAACGGGTTGCGTCGGTGCTCGCCGACTCCGATCAGCTGGCGCTGGTCGTCGAGCCCGAGCTCGACATAATCTGCCCCTTCCCGCGCCTCGGGCGAGCATCGGAGATCACGGCTCGCTGTGATCGGGCGTTTGATTCGCTCGCCGCGGCGGGCTGGCATGTCGCCAAGCTGCGCTGCGATACGAGCTGGCTGCGGCAGCGCCACCCGTGGATCGAGGCCGACAGCGACACCGTCACGACGCTGCGCTGTGCGCTAATGAAACCCGAGCACCTCGCCCTCGCCGAGGAGATCGCGGCGGTGCTCGTCGAGCATCTCTCCTAGGCGCGCTCGCGTAGCGCGGAGTCGGCGTGACCGTTGTGCTCGGTGTGGCTGCTGGCGGCGCAGACGCGGGACGGATCGCCGTCCCGCGATCTCATCGCCCACGATACATCGGCAGCGATGCAGCGCGCGCGATACATCTGCTGGCGATAGATATGCTTAGCGGGTGCAGGCGTATCAGCTCTACCAGGTCGGGCGGACCCTGATCGACGCCTCCCGGCGCGCCCAAGGCGCGGAGCAGCGGGGGATGTCGCCGAGCGAATCACTCGTACTGCGCGACCTTTTGACCCACGGGCAGAGCTCGATCAGCGAGATCGTCGCCCGCACCGACCTCGCCCAAAGCCGCGTCTCAGTCTGCATCCAGAGCCTCGTCAAGCGCGGCTGGGTGCTCATCACGGCCGACCCCACCGACGGCAGGAAAACACTCGCCCGCGTCAGCGAGCGCGTCCAAAAAGAAGGCAAGAAAAGGCGGGCTATGGAGGCCAAAGACGCACTCGCGCCGCTTCTGGCGAACTGTTCGCCGAAGGAGCGCAAAGCGATAACGCGCGCCATCGGCCGGCTCTACACGCTGGCCGTCGAGGGCGACGACGCTCACGACGTCTCGCCGCCGTCGACCACGTAGAGCGGTCGAAAAGCCAGGCGGCGGCACAATGGGCGATCCTGGACTCGAACCAGGGACCTCTTCCTTATCAGAGAAGCGCTCTAACCGACTGAGCTAATCGCCCGTTGCCGCCGCGATTCTAGCGGGGGTTTGCGGCACCGAGGCGCTGCGCCAGTTCGAGCGCTTCCTCGGGCGAGGCGAAGCTGAGCTCCGCTCGGTAGCTGCCGCCACGTGCGACGGCGACGTGGACCTCGGCGCCGAGCGCCGCGGCGAGCGCGTCAGCGATCGCCGCGCACGCTGCAGACTGGTCGGGATGGACGGCCTGCCGTTTGGCCTGTGCCGGCCCTGCGCCGTTCGCGTTGCTCTCGCGGGCCCTTTGCTCGAGCGTCCGCACCGACCACTGCTCCCGGCCGGCGCTGCGAGCAAGCGACCGGCGTGCGTCGTGCTCACCTGCCAGCAGCAACGCCCGCCCGTGGCCCTCGCTGAGGACGCCCTGCTCGATCAGCACGAGCGCTTCATCGGGGAGATCGAGGAGGCGCAGAAGGTTTGACACGGCCACGCGGCTGCGGCCGACGCGTATACCGACCTCTTCACGCGACAGCCCGAGCTCCTCGACAAGGGCGGCGCAGGCGCGCGCCTCCTCCACCGGGTTGAGATCCTCGCGCGCCATGTTCTCGATCAACGCAAGCTCGAGCGACGCCGTGTCGTCGCGTGGGCGGACGAGCGCCGGAATCAGCTCGAGCCCTGCGAGCTGGGCCGCCCGCCAGCGCCGCTCGCCTGCGATCAGCTCGTAGGTGCCGCCGGGCTTGGGCCGGACCAGGATCGGCTGCAGCACGCCACGTGTCCGGAGCGAGCCGGCCAGCGCGAGCAGAGCATCGTCGTCGAAATTGCGCCGCGGTTGTTGGGGATTTGGTTCGATCAGCGCAACCGAGACCTGGCGCAGGTCGTCGCGGTCGCTATGTGGTGTCGACGACACCGACAGGATCGCCGAGAGCCCGCGCCCCATGCCCCGCCGGCGGCCCTCGGCGTCCGGCGAGGTGCCGGGCCAGCTAGCCACCTTGCGCCACCTCGCGCGCGAGCGCCACGTAGGCATCCGAGCCCGCGCAGAACGGAGCGTGCAGCGTCACCGGGACGCCGAAGCTGGGGGCCTCGCTGAGGCGGATGTTGCGCGGGATCACGGTGTCGAAGACCAGCCCCGGGAAGTGCTCGCGGACATCGCGCTCGACGTCGCGACCGAGCCTGGTGCGGTTGTCGTGCATCGTCAGGAGCATCCCGGCTACGCTCAGGTGTGGGTTGAACTCGCGCTGAATCAGGCTGATCGTGTCGAGCACCTGCGCGAGCCCCTCGAGCGCGAAGTACTCGGTCTGTACCGGCACGATCACGCGATCGGCAGCAACAAGGGCGTTGACGGTCAGCGGCCCGAGCGACGGCGGGCAGTCGATCATGATGAACGCAAAGCGCTCCCGCAGGGCGGCAAGCGCATGACGCAGGCGTTGCTCGGAGCCGGCGACCGTCGGCAGCTCGACCGACGCGCCGACCAGCCCGGCACCGGCGGGCATCAGCCACAGCCGGTCCACCGGGGTCTCGTGCACGGCCTCCTCGGCTTGGCAGGCACCGCATAGCACGTCGTAGACGTTCGGCGAGAGCGCGCGCGGCTGTCCAAGCCCGACGGTTGCATTCGCCTGCGGGTCGATGTCAACGATCAGCGCCGAGTATCCTGCCGCCGCCACCGCGGCGGCAAGGTTGACGGCGGTCGTCGTCTTACCCACTCCGCCCTTCTGGTTGGCGATCGCGAATACCCGCACGTCAGACAAGTTAGCGGGCGTCGGTGCGCCGGCGTGATCCGGGAGCGCCCCAACCTCGCCTGGCCAATCCCCGGCAGCTGGTCGCACGGGCGCCGGTGGCGACAGGGTCTCCGGCTCGAAGACCTCCGCCGCGAGCTCTTTTACGCTCACCGCGGCTGGCCGAGCGGGCGCTTGCGCGCCGCGCCGGGACGACGGGGGAAGCGCTCTGGCGTGTCGGTGACTTTCGCGTACATGACGAGGTGGTGATCCGCGCTGCCAGCATACGGCTCGGTTCGGACCGTACCGGTAGGCTCGAGGCCGAGTTGCGCCGCGGCCTGTTCGGCGTCGGCCCGCTCGGCGTCGCCCAGAGCCCCCTTCCACGCCACCAGGGTTCCGCCGACCACGAGCAGTGGGGCGGCGTATTCGCACAAGAGGGCGAGCGGGCCGACGGCGCGCGCGGTGACCAGATCGTGGCGGGCCAGGCCGTCGCTCCACGATTCCGCCCGTGAGTGGACCACGCTGGCGTTCTCGATCGACGCCGCCGCGCACGCGCGCGAGAGATATTCGCATTTGCGTCCAGCGCTTTCGATCAGCGCGACGCGAGCGCGCGGCAATGCGGTCGCCAGCACTAACCCCGGAAATCCCGCTCCCGAGCCGATGTCAGCGATCCTGCGCGCGGCGCGCACCGGCGCCAGCTCGACCGCGCTCAGCGAATCGGCGAGGTGCACGTCGACGGCGCGGCTGGGCACCGTGATCGAGCTCGGCGCATAGCGGTCGCTGGCGAGCTGGTCGAGCAGAGCGAGCAGCTGCTGACTCGCCCCTTTGGGCAGCCGGCGTTCGAGCGCCAGCTGCTCGACGCGCTCGGCGACGGTCACGAGGCGTCGTGGACACGCGCTATGTACTCGGCGTAGCGCTCACGCATCGCCTCGAGCCGGCCGGCCGCGTAGGCGTCCAGCTCGGGGGACACGTGCGCTTCGAGCACCGGGAGCAGGTCCTCGACCAGCGCCGCGCCGCGCGCCATCCACTGGTAGTAGCTGCGACCGCCGTGCCCGTAGGGCCCATAGAGGCGGCTGCGCGGGAGTCGCGCGACGAGCCAGCGAAAGAGGGACTCATGGCGTACGTGCATCCGCAGCGTCACCTGCGGTTGCTTGCCATCACCGCCAAAAGACCCCTCGCCGATCAGGATCCCAGCGATCACCCCCTCTTCGAAAGGCGTCAGTGAGGACACGTCGGCGAGTGTTGCAGGTGCAGCGGATGCTGTTTCACCGTCACGAAAAACGTGAAACGAATTGGGTCACGCGGGACCCGCTACGCTGTTTCACCGTCAAGAAAAACGTGAAACGGGCCGGCGCGCGCGTCAGCGCGGACCGGGGGCTACGATCAGTCGACGCCGCGGTTCGTCGCCCTCGCTGTGCGTGTCAACATCCCCGCGCTCGCGCAGGTGCTCATGGACGAAGCGCCGTTCGGCGGGCGGCATCGGCGACAGGGCGACCTCCTTTTGCTCCGCCACGGCGGTCGCCGCCGCACGGTCCGCTTCAGCCCGTAGCTCGGTCTCGCGTCGCCCGCGGTAGCCCCCGACGTCGACGTTCACCCGCAGTCCGTCGCCGCCGCGCAGCACGATGCGCTGCGCAAGGTGCTGAACGGCGTCGACCACACTGCCTCGCTCACCGATCAGCGCGCCGACCTCGGCACCGTTGACCGCACCACGCAGCACCCCGTCAGCCGCCTCGACGGATACGTCGGCGTCGAGCCCAAAGGCGTCAACGAGCAACTCCAGCACCTCGGCCAACTCCTCCGCCGGGGTCAGCTCGCCTTCGTCGCTCGTCATCCGGTCCACTGCGCGACGTTCATGACGCTCAGCGCCGCCGGCCTGAGCGCTTCTTGCGCTTGCGCGGTGGCTGACGCGGCGGCCCGCTACGTATCGGTGCCGTGGTCGCGCTCACCGCGCCGCGCGCAGCGCGTTCAGTCGACCGCCCGTTCCCGCTGGCCACAGCTGGCGAGGGAACGAGTGGTGGTGGAGCCGCCGCGCGGCGCCGGATGAACCACTGCAGTGGAATTTGCGTGAGGTTCGTCGTGATCCAGTACAGCAGCAGTCCGGCAGCGAACTGGAGGATGAAGATCGTGAAAAGGAAGGGCATGCCGAGCATCATCAACCGCTGGTTGCGATCCATCGCCGCGGTCGAGAAGTACGACGTCACGACCATCGAGCCGACGTAGAGCACGACCAACACGATCAGCGCGAGGCCGGTGGCCTTCGCGGTGATGTCCGGGATGAAGAGGAAGGCGCCCGAATGCGCGAGCAGCTTGCTGCAGCCGATGTGCGTCAGCTCCTTCGTCGTGATGTGGTGCGCGCTGATCGCCGGTCCGCAGATCTGGTGCTTGAGATCGGTGCGCAGCATGTAGACCAGCGAGATGAACACCGGCAGCTGGATCAGCATGGGCAGGCAGGAGGCGAGCGGGTTGACGCCGTTCTCCTTGTAGTACTTCATCGTTTCCTCGCTGAGGCGCTGCTTGTCGTCCTTGTATTTCGCTTGCAGCTTCTTCAGCTCGGGGGCGTGGATCTGCATCTTGGCCATCCCGCGGAACTGCTTCAGCGTGATCGGCAGGGTTACGACGCGGATCACGATCGTCAGCCCGATGATCGCCCATCCCCAGCTGCCGCCAAAGAGCTCGTGCGCGTAGATCAGCACCTGCTCGAACACCTTGATCAGTGGACCAAAGGCGCTCTCGATGACGTTGGCCAGAATCATTGGTAGGTTCCCGCGTCCTCAGCCTCGTGCCTGTGGGGCCGGAACAACCGCTGCGCCGCCACGGGGTCGAAGCCTCCGTCACTGAACGGGTTGCACCGCAACAGCCGCCAGCCGGCGAGCACGAGTCCGCGCAGTATGCCGAACTCGCGGATCGCCTGTACCGCGTAGCGCGAGCAACTCGGGTGGTAGCGACAGCGTGGCCCGAGCAGGGGGGAGATCACACGGTGATAGACCATTATGGGTGCCACCGCGATCTCGCGAGCGACGCGCTTCACGACGACGCGCCGCCGTCTCGATGGGCCTTGGTCAGTAGCTCCTCGAGCGCGCCGCCGATCCCCGCCAGTCCACGCGTGCTCGCCAGCTCCTCGGCTGCCGCGCGCGCGACGAGCACGACGTCCTGGCCGGCCGGGATTGCCTGCGCCTGTGCGGCACAAGCCTCGCGCAGCAGGCGCTTGACGTGGTTGCGCTCGACCGCGCCTCCAACCTTGCGTCCGACCGACAGGCCGACGCGCGAGGGCTGACCGCTGTCGCGCGGAAACGTGTACAGCACCAGGTAGCGGTTGGCCACTGACCGGCCCTGGCGGTAGACGCGGTCAAACTCCGCGCTACGCGACAGTCGCCCCGTCCTTCGTCGCGAGGCAGTGCCGTGCTGGCGCTCGGCCACTAGACCGTGAGTCGCTTGCGGCCCTTGGCCCGGCGGCGCTTCAGCGTCAGCTGTCCCGCGCGCGTGCGCATGCGGGCACGAAACCCGTGCGTGCGGGCGCGCTTGCGCTTCTTAGGCTGGTAAGTGCGCTTCATAGCCTCGTCGCGGCGGGCAGTCCTCGCAGCGGTCCGCGCCAGTATAGCGGTCGGACGGGCACGCTCCGCCGCCACACCACCACGACCGTTTTTCCCGCCAAATGCGTTTTGGGGGAGGATTGTCCCCAGTCGCGTTGCTATATTCGCCCGCTCCGGGGATTAGTCGAATCCCCCTCCACCTCAGTGATCAACAGACCCGTGACGGGAGGCTGGCGCGCGGCGTGTCGGGAAATCTCGAGCAGTCGTGGCAGGAGATTCAGCTTGTGCTCCGCGAGTCTGTCGGCGAGCGCACCTACGGCCTGTGGCTGGCCCCGTTGCGCTGCGTCGGCCTCGACGGCGACACGCTCGTGCTGGCAGGGCCGCCAGAGGTTTCGACATGGGCCGCCGCGCGACTCGGCCCCGCCCTGCGCACCGCGAGTGCCTCGGTCCTGGGTCGCGAGGTCGCGGTGCGCGTTGGCCCGGATGGTGGCGACACGCCGCCCGCCGTAACCCCGTCGGCCGCGGCGCTCGCAGACACCGAGCCAAACCCCAAGTACACCTTTGAGCAGTTCGTCATCGGCACCTCCAACCGCCTCGCGCACGCGGCGGCGCTGTCGGTCGCGGAGCTCCCGACACAGGCCTACAACCCGCTCTTCATCTACGGGCCGCCAGGTCTCGGCAAGACTCACCTGCTGCACTCGATCGGCAATTACATTCGTATGTTTGGTGGAGGCCTGACGGTCCGCTATGCAACGGCAGAGGACTTCACCAACGCTTTCCTGGCGGCGCTTGCGGCGCGCGACACCGAGCAGTTCAAGGCGCGCTTCCGTGGTGTGGACGTGCTGCTGATCGACGACGTGCAGTTCCTTGAGCGCAAGGCGCGCAGCGAGGAGGAGATGTTCCACACCTTCAACGCGCTTTATGACGCCGGCAGCCAGCTGGTTGTTAGCTGCGACCGCCTACCGAGTGACCTCGCGGGCCTGGAATCGCGCCTGCGTGAGCGCTTCGCGTCGGGGCTCGTCACCGACATCGAACGGCCCGACCGCGCAACGCGCCTGGCGATCCTGCGCAAGCGCGCCTCCTACGACGGCATTGCGATCGACGACGACGCACTCGCCTTGCTCGCCGACCACGTGGTCAGCAACGTGCGCGCACTGGAAGGCGCCTTGATTCGTGTCGTCGCTTTCGGCTCGCTTCAACGCCGCCCGCTTAACGCCGCACTGGCCGCCGAGGCACTGGCACACCATTACGTCACGACCACCGCCGGGCGCGACATCACGATTGCCCAAGTGCAGGCCGCGGCCTGCGCCCATTTCAAGATCAGCCAAGCCGAGCTACTCTCTCGTTCACGGCTCGAACCGGTCGCCTGGGCGCGCCAAGCCGCGATGTATCTCTCGCGTGAGCTGACAAACCATTCGCTGCCCCACATCGGTCGTGCGTTTGGCGGGCGCGACCACACGACGGTGCTCCATGCCTGCCGGCGTGTCGTATCGCAGATCGCGAGCAGTCCGGCAGCTTTCACTGACATTGAGGTACTGACGGCGACGTTGGCCGGCGTCGCCTAAGCACAGGCGTTCACACAGCCTGCTCACACCCCGCATGCCGCGGCGTCCCCACGGCATGGGAGCATGAAGCTGTTGTCCACAACCACACAACTCCTACCTCTACAAGTCTTCTAAGCCGCCATAGATGAAAGCCACCCTCTCCACAACAACCTTTCTTAGCGAGTTGCAAACGGCCTCCCGCGTGGCCTCCTCGCGTAGCGCGGTGCAAGCGCTTTCGGGAGTGCAACTCGAAGCGACCGCAGACCGACTCGAGCTGCGCGCTACGGATATGGAGGTAGGCCTGCGCCTCTCGCTGGCGGCAACCGTCTCATCGCCTGGGTCTGTGGTACTGCCGGCGAGACTCTTGCTCGACATCATTCGTTCGCTGCCGAGCTCAGCGGCCACGCTGGAGCTCGCAGTGCGCGAGCAGGACGTCGAGCTGGTCTGCGGTACGGCTGTGTTCCGCCTGCGGACCCTGCGTAGCGAGGACTTTCCCCGGCTGCCCGAACCGCCCAGCGGCGAAATTGTGAAACTGGACGCGCCGGCGTTCATCGATACCGTTGCACGTGTTGCTCGCTCGGCGTCGCGTGACGACACGCGTCCAATTCTCACCGGAATCCTGGTCTCTGCGTCAGATACGTCACTGCGGATGGTCGCCACCGATTCCTACCGCCTGAGCGTCAAGACGACAACGCTGGACACCCAGGTCACGGCGCCATTCGAAGCGAACGTGCCAGCCAGGGCGCTACAGGAGCTCGCACGAATCGCCCAGCAGGCCGCTGCCGCGGAGATCGGCGTCGCGCGCCTGGAGAACCAGGTCGTTTTCACGCTCGCCGGCGCCGAGGACGGGACCGGCGGCGCTGTGCTGTCGTCGCGGCTGATCGACGGCCAGTTTCCCAACTACCAACAGCTGCTGCCAGATAGCGCCGACCACGAGCTGCGGGTGGCGCGCGAGGAGCTCGCCGACGTCGTGCGCCGCGTCAGCCTGCTGGCGCAGAAGAACGCTCCACTGCGCCTCGGCTTCAGTGCGGGCGAGCTGCGTGTCTCGGCGCAGACCCCGGACATCGGCGAGGCGCACGAGACGCTGCCACTCCCGTTCGCTGGCGAACCGTTTGAAATCGGCTTCAACCCCGAGTTCTTCCGCGACGGACTCGAGAGCCTGGAGTCTGACGAGGTGCTGATCAAGCTGACTAGCCCACTACGCCCAGGCCTGATCGAATCCGCCGACGGCAGCGGCTTCGTCTACCTGGTCATGCCGATCCGCCTGGGCACGTGAGACCCCATGCACGTCGAGCGCGTACGGCTACGCGACTTCCGTTGCTATGAGGACGCTGAGGTTGCGCTCGGGGACCACCTGACGATCGTCCACGGCGCCAACGCCAGCGGCAAGACGAACCTGCTCGAGGGGCTGTACTTCGCCTGCACGGCCCGGTCGTTCCGGACCGCCAACGAGCGCGAGCTGGTGCGCTTTGGCTGCGGCGCCACACGCGTCGTGCTGGAGGGCTACGACGATGACGGTCGCCACGAACTCGCTATCGGCTTCGCCCCGGGCGAACCAAAGCGGCTGTCGCTCGACGGCGCTCCGCTGGAGCGCCTGCCAGAGGCACCGCATCGTCCTCAGGTCAGCGTCTTCTCGCCAACCCGGCTGGAGCTGATCAAGGGTGTGCCACGCCTGCGCCGCGCACACCTCGACCAGTTTGTGGCGGCACTCTGGCCCGGGCGGGCGGCCACGCGCCGCCGCTATGGCGATGCCCTGGCTCAACGCAACGCGCTACTGCAGCGGGTGCGCGGCGGGCGGGCGGAGGCGGAAGCGCTGCGACCTTGGGATCTCGAACTCGCGACCATCGGGCTCGAGCTGGCAGCCGATCGCCGGCACGCGACGGAGCGGATCGCGGAGCGCTTCGCCAGCTACGCTGAGACCCTGGGCCTCGACGGAACCGTGCGGCTGTCTTATCGCGCGCGCTCGCAAGCGAGCGACGTGGAGGCGCTCGCCGGGGAGATCGCGGCGGCGTTGCCGAACGATCTTGCGCGCGGCTACAGCACCCACGGACCACACCGCGACGACCTGATTGTGCGCCGGGACGGCCGTGACCTGCGCGGCTACGGCTCGCAGGGCGAGCAGCGCGTAGCGCTCCTGGCGTTGCTGATCGCCGAGCGCGACGCGCTGGCGGCTGAGCGCGACCGCGTACCGCTGATGCTGTTCGACGACGTGATGAGCGAGCTCGACGGGGCGCACCGCGAGCGCCTTGCCGAGGCCCTCGTCAAGGTTGGCCAGACCGTCGTTACGACGACCGACCTGGAGCATGTCCCGGGTTGGGACGGCGAGGATGTCAAGCATGTCGACGTCGAGGCGCTGACGAGCGCCGCAAGTGGACCCCGGTGAGGCGCCGCGCGCCCAGGCCGCTGAGCATGGCCCTGACGGCGCTCAGCGCACGCCTGGAGCCAGCGAGCCCGCTGGCCGCGGCGCAGCGCTGCTGGGAGGCTGTTGTCGGCGAGGCGATCGCCGGCAGCGCTCGTCCGGTCGCCGAGCGCGCGGGCGTGCTCGAGGTCGCCTGCGAAGACGCGGTGTGGGCCGCCGAATTGGAGCTGATGGGCCCGCAACTGGTGATCGCGCTCAACGCTGCGATCGGCGCCGGCGAGCTGCTCTCGCTACGGGTCCGCGCCGACGCCGCCAGACGCAGTCCGCGGACCCCGCATTTTGGCTGATTTGCAGGCCTTTTCGGCCTCTGGGCCGGTTCGTTCGGGGGGTCGCATGTGCTATTGTTCTGTCAACGAATTTCACCCGCCCCGGACCGGCGAATTAGGCTCGGCGACCGGGGCTTTGCCGCGTCATTGGAGGACGTTTGGCTAAAAGCACGAAGCGCACCGCCGCCGACTACGACGCCCAGGACATCACGGTCCTCGAAGGCCTGGAAGCAGTCCGCCTGCGCCCCGGGATGTACATCGGCTCGACCGGCGAGCGTGGTCTGCACCACCTTGTGTATGAGGTGGTGGACAACTCTGTGGACGAGGCCCTCGCGGGCTTCTGCGACAAGGTGTCGGTGACGATCGGCGCCGACAACGCCGTAACGGTCGTCGACGACGGACGAGGCATTCCCGTCGCCCTGATGGAGAAGGAGGGCCGCCCGGCGCTCGAGGTGGTGCTGACGACACTGCACTCCGGCGGCAAGTTCGGGGACGGCGACGGGTACAAGGTCTCCGGCGGCTTGCACGGCGTCGGCGTGTCCGTCGTCAACGCCCTGTCGGAGCGTTTGGTCGTCGAGGTCCGCCGCGACGGACACCTCTGGACCCAGACCTACTCGCGCGGAGAACCGCAGGGCCCGATCACCAAGGGCCGGGCGTTGCGCAAGGGGGAGTCCACTGGGACGACGATCACCTTCCTGCCTGACGCGGAGATCTTCGAGGCTGTCGATTTCAGCGTTCGCACGCTCGAGGACCGTCTGCGCGAGACGGCGTTCCTGACCCGCGGGCTGCTGATATCGCTGATCGACGAGCGCGGCGCCGGCTACCAGACCGAGTTCTGCTACCAGGGCGGGATCGAGGACTTCGTCTCCTACCTGAACCAGAACAAAGAGCCGGTCGGCAAGAAGATCGTCTACTTCTCGGGCGAGAGCGGCGAGGGCGCGGTGGAGGTCGCGATGCAGTGGAACTCCTCCTACCAGGAGTCGATTTTCTCGTTTGCCAACAACATCAACACGCACGAGGGCGGCAGCCACCTGTCGGGCTTTCGCTCGGCGCTGACGCGGACGATCAACAAATACGCCCGCGACCACGCGATGCTGCGCGAGAAGGATGAAAACCTCACCGGCGAGGACGTCCGCGAGGGTCTCACGGCGGTGATCTCGGCAAAGCTCCGCGATCCGCAGTTCGAGGGCCAGACGAAAACCAAGCTCGGCAACCCCGGCATGGCTGGTTTCGTCGAGACGATCGTCAACGCTGCCCTCGCCGAGTTTCTTGAAGAGAACCCGGCCGAGGCGCGCGCGGTGATCAGCAAGTCAGTGCAGGCGGCGCGTGCGCGCGAGGCTGCGCGCAATGCCCGTGACCTGACGCGGCGCAAGTCGGCGCTCGAGAACTCCCACCTGCCCGGCAAGCTCGCCGACTGCTCGGTCAAGGATCCCTCGCTTGCCGAGCTCTTTGTCGTCGAGGGTGACTCGGCTGGCGGCTCGGCCAAGCAAGGGCGCGACCGCAACACGCAAGCGGTGTTACCGCTGCGCGGCAAGATCCTCAACGTCGAGAAGAGCCGGATCGACAAGGTGCTCCAGAACACCGAGATCCAGGCGTTGATCACCGCGATCGGCACCGGCGTGCGCGACGAGTTCAACATTGAGAACGCGCGCTACCACAAGGTGATCCTGATGTGCGACGCCGATGTCGACGGTGCCCACATCCGCACATTGATCCTCACGCTGCTGTTCCGCGAGATGCAGGAGCTGATCGAGGCCGGTTATGTATACATTGCCAAGCCGCCGCTGTACAAGCTCAAGCAGGGCAAGAGGGAGCGCTACATCGAGAAGGAGATCGAGCTCGAGGAGATCCTCGTCTACGACAAGCTCGAGCACTTCGAGATCACCGACCGCAACGGAGGTCAGCTCAAGCTGACCGAGGCGCGCTGGCTCAAGCTGGTCCGCCAGGCCCGCCAGTACGAGGGCCTCTCGGCGTCATTGCGCGCCGTCTACGGCTCCGACGTCATGCGCCTCCTCGCCGAGACGGGAATTCTCGAGCACGGAGCCGGCAGCACCGCCGATGTCGTCAAGCTACTGGCCAAGACCAACGGAGCCAAATCAGCGCACAACGCGGAGGTCGTCAAGACCGAAGACGACGATCTGGTCGTCCGCGTCACCGAGCACACCAGCGGTTTCGCGCGCACGCATCGGGTGCAGCGCGGGTTGTTTGAGTCCAAGGACTATCTCCAGCTCGTGACTGCCCACCGGGCGCTCACCGAGTTCGCCGGGCAGCCGCCGTTTGACGTGCGCCTCGGCGAGCGCACCGGCACCGCGCTCTCGTTCGACGAGCTTCGCGCTGAGGTCCTCGCGATCTCCCAGAAGGGAGAGGATGTCTCGCGCTTCAAGGGCCTCGGCGAGATGAACGCCGACCAGCTGGCGACGACGACGATGGATCCCGCCTCGCGCACGCTCGCGCAAGTGAACATCGAGGATGCAGTCGAAGCCGATCGCGTCTTCTCGATGCTAATGGGCGACCAGGTCGAGCCGCGCCGCGACTTCATTGAGAGCAATGCCCGTCTTGTCGCAAACCTCGACGTCTAGCCGGTGAGGTGATCAGGCATGGCCACTGAGATCTTGGGCGGCGGCAACATCGAACCGCGGGCGATCGAGGACGAGATGCGCACCGCGTTCCTCGACTACGCGATGTCGGTGATCGTCTCCCGCGCCCTCCCCGACGCCCGCGACGGTCTCAAGCCGGTACATCGACGGGTGCTCTACGCGATGCGCGAGCTCGGCCTCGGACCGACACGTTCCAAGGCGAAATGCTCGCGGATCGTCGGCGAAGTGATGGGCAAGTACCACCCGCACGGCGACTCCGCGATCTACGACACGCTGGTGCGCCTCGCGCAGGACTTCTCAATGCGCTACCCGCTGGTCGACGGGCAGGGCAACTTCGGCTCGGTTGACGACGACCCGGCGGCTGCAATGCGCTACACCGAGGCGCAGCTCACGCGTCTGGCGATGGAGATGCTGCGCGACCTCGACATGGACACCGTCGACTTCGCCCCGAACTACGACGGCAGCGAACAGGAGCCGCTCGTCCTGCCCTCGCGTTTCCCCAACCTGCTCGTCAACGGCTCCTCGGGAATTGCCGTCGGCATGGCGACGAACATCCCGCCCCACAACCTGCGCGAGGTGATCGACGCGACGGTCGCCTACATCGAGCAGCCGTCGATCACCGTCGAGGAGCTGATGCACCACCTCCACGGCCCCGACTTCCCGACCGCCGGGCTGATCCTCGGTCGCGCTGGCATCCGCGAGGCCTACGAGACCGGTCGCGGCCGAGTCCGTCTGCAGGCCCGCGCGCATACCGAGCCGCTGAGCCACGGCAAGGAGGCGATCGTCGTCACCGAGTTGCCCTACCAGGTCAAGAAGGGCGGCGACGGCGGGCTGATCCAGAAGATCGTCGCGCTGGTCAACGACAAACGGATCCCCGAGATCTCCGACATCCGCGACGAATCCGACAAGCGCGGCATGCGGCTCGTGATCGAGCTCAAGCGCGACGTGATCCCGAAGGTCGTGCTCAACAAGCTGTTCAAGCACACGCCGATGCAGACGACGTTCGGCGTCAACATGGTCGCGCTCGTCGACGGTGTGCCGCGCACGCTGTCACTGCGCGACGCGATCCACCACTATGTCGAGCACCAGCGCGAAGTGGTTGTGCGCCGCGCCAAGTACGAGCTGCGCCAGCGCGAGGCGCGCGCTCACATCCTCGAGGGTCTGCTGATCGCGCTCGAGAACCTCGACGCGGTGATCGAGCTGATCCGCGGGGCGGCTGACCGCGAGGCGGCGCGCACGCAGCTGATCGAGCGCTTCAAGCTCAGCGTGGTTCAGGCACAGGCGATCCTCGACCTGCGGCTCTCGCAGCTCACGGCGCTCGAATCCGGCCAGATCAAGCAGGAGCACGCCGATACCGTGGAACGGATCGCCGAGCTGCGCACGATCCTCGGCGACGAGCTACGCGTCCTCGCGCTGATCAAGGAGGAGCTCGGCGAGATCCGCGAGCGATTTGGCGACGAGCGCCGCACCGAGATCTCCCACGCCGAAGGCGAGATCGACATCGAGGATCTGATCGCCGACCAACAGATGGTGATAGCGATCACGCGCACGGGCTACATCAAGTCGCTGCCGCTGGACACCTATCGCCAGCAGCATCGCGGCGGCCGTGGCGTCACCGGCATGGACATGAAGGACGGGGACTTCATCGAGCACCTCTTCATCTGCTCGACGCACGACTACCTGCTGTTCTTCACCAACCGTGGCAAGGTGTACCGCTCCAAGGTCTACGACCTGCCCGAGGCGTCGCGGACTGCGAAGGGACGGGCGCTGGTGAACATCCTGCCGTTGCGCGAAGACGAGCGCGTCCAGTCGGTGCTCGCGACACGCGACTACGGCGAGGGCCGCTACCTGGTCTTTGCCACGCAGCGCGGCATCGTCAAGAAGACGGAGTTCGCTGCCTACAACACACCGATCAACGCCGACGGCATCATCGCGATCAGGATCCGCGACGACGACGAGCTGGTCGCCGTGCGCCGCACCAGCGGCGACGACGACATTCTGATTGTCTCGCGTTCAGGCAAGGCGGCGCGGATGCTCGAATCCGCAGTGCGGCCGATGGGGCGCGACACCTCCGGGATGCGCGGAATGAACGTGTCGCAGAAGGGAAATCGCGTGCTTGCAATGGATGTCGCGAGCGACGACCAGGAATTGCTCGTCGTCACCGAGAACGGCTACGGCAAGCGCACGGCGCTGAGCGATTACCCGCGCAAGGGGCGCGGGACGATGGGCGTCAAGACGATCGCATTGACGGCGAACAAGGGCGCGCTCGCCGGCGCGCTGGTGGTGCGCGAGCACGAGGAGCTGGTGTTCATCAGCGCCGGCGGTATGGTGCAACGGACCAGCGTCCGCGGGATCAACCGCTACGGCCGTGGCTCCCAGGGCGTGCGCCTGATGAACCTCAAAGACGACGACACCGTCAGCGCGATCGCGCTCGTTGCCGAGGCCGACGACAGTGCGGTCGTGGACGACGTGGACGACGCGGGCGCGCCTGGCAACGGTGCCGGGCCATCCCCAACAGCGGAGCCACCGGCGCCGGAATGAGGGCCGCATCGCGACCGTCGACGCCGTTCGCTACTCTGCTCGCACCAGAGAAAGGAGGTGGTCCTCAATTGGCTGACAGTACTTGCGGGACTCTGGAGGTGGCCGGCCGCTAGGTCGGAGCAGTCGGCTGGACCCGCTTAGCGGAATCCAACCCGGGCCACCGTCGTACAGGCCGCCGGATCTAGTCCCTCCGGTACGCCCAGCTCCGCGGCTTCGCGGAGATGCGCGTATCAGCCCGTGCGACCCAGTCCGCCGAGAGGGCGCCCCACGGGGCGCCCTCTTTGTTTAAGCACTGCGGCGCGGCGCTAAGCCGCGGTTGGCAGGTAGGCGCGCCAAGCGGGCGGGATCGTCGGGCTCGAAACCCGGATGAAGATCTCCGCGTGGGGCTGGCGCGGAGCCCGCGCCGGGTGCATGCCCGACTGGCCCGGCGTACGATCCGCCTTGCGGCGGTTACATGGCGCGCACGACGCGACGATGTTTTCCCAGTTCGACAAACCGCCCTTGGAGCGCGGGATCACGTGGTCAACCGTCAGGTTGGCGCGCACGCCGCAGTACTGGCAGGTCCAGTCGTCGCGGGCGAACACCGCGCGACGCGTGATCTTGCGGCGGTGGGCGTCGCGCGGCAGGCGCACGTAGCTCGTGAGGCGGATCACGAACGGCCGAGCGAGCGCGATCCGTTCAGCGTGCAGCGCCCACTGCGCCTCCTCGAGCACCTCGGCCTTTGCCTTCAGCAACAGCACGATCGCACGCCGCACCGTGCACACATTGATCGGTTCGAACGTGGCGTTGAGCACGAGCACCCGGCCGCCGTCACGCCCGCGCCGCCGGTGCTCGTCGGGCGACGCGGACCTCGTTGGCGGCGGTGACACCAAGCTCGGCATGCGCGTGGGCGTCGAGTCTAGCGCTAGGGGCCCCGGTAGGACCCGAGCAGGCGAACCTCCTGGCAGCGCCCGCGCAGCGCCGCGATCGCATTGTCGACTGGTCCCTGTGCGGTTCCACCGGCCAGGTCAGCAAAGAACATGTAGTGCCCAAGCCCGATGCGCCTTGGGCGCGATTCGATCCTCGTCAGGCTGATATTGCGCCGGGACAGCTCCGCCAGGCAGTCGACGAGCCACCCCGGAGCCTCGTCGCCGCCGCCCCAGAAGACGATCGAGGTCTTGGCGCTGTCGCCGCGTTCGACGAGCACCCGCAGCTCGGTCGCCCGCTCGCTGCGCGCGAGCCAGACGAAGCGCGTCGCGTTATCGGGAACGTCGTCAACATCGGCGCGCAGGATCCGGGCACCGTAGAGCTCGGCCGCGAGGCGGTTGCCCAAAGCGGCCTGCCCTACCCCCTGCGCGCCGGCCACCGCGCGGACTGCCTCCGCCGTAGAGCTGGCGGCGACGATCGTCGCTGTGGGCAGCTGGCTGCGCAGGAAGTTCGCGCACTGGGCGTTGGCCTGCGGATGTGAGTAAACGGTCTCGATCTGATCGAGCTCGAGCGCCTCGCCGACGATCAGGCAGTTGCGGATCCGCTGCACCGTCTCGCCGACAATCGTGACCTCGTCGGCATCACCGGCGAGCGTGTCGAGCGTCACGTCCACCGACCCCTCGATGGCGTTCTCGATCGGCACCAGCGCGAGGTCGACGGTGCCGTCGTGAACTGCCATGACGGTCCCATAGAGGGTTGCAAGCGCTACCGCCTCGAGCTCACCCCTGGTGGCGGCGTCAAGCAGCGCCTGATGGCTGAAGGTGCCCTCCGGACCGAGAAAACCGACTCGCATCGCCTGCCTAACCCCGGTCAGGCGTCCTCGCGGAGGGCGATGCGAAGCGCTTCCTCCTCCTCCGGGGAAAGCGTCAACTCGCTCTTGCCGTCGCGGACCTGCTTGACGTACAGGCGTGCCTGGTCGCGGTGGGAGATCGAGGACAGGACGATCCCGGAACGCGTTGAATCCAGTAGTGCCAGCGACATCGACTGGTGGCCGGACATCTCGTTGTAGGCGTCATAGCGGACCAGGCCGCGCCGGGCGATCGTCGTGTCGAGCCGCCGCTCGGCGCTCTGGAGGCGCACGTTGAAGCGCTCCGCCACATCGTCGAGGTAGTCGCGCAGTGCCGTGACCTCGCGCTCGAGTCCGACCGCGTAGGCGACCAGGTCCGTCGCCGTGCGGTCGCCGAGTACCGTGCGCTGGGCCGCGCGCAGGCGGCGCAACGTCAAGCCGAGCGCGGCACAGGCGATCAAGGCGACGATTGCTACCGCGCCGGCGCCGATCGCGACGCCGTCGCCCGTCGAGTTCAGTGCCAAGCCCACGGGCTGAACGGTATCGCCCGGCCGCGCTCGCCGGCAGGAGCCGTACTCGCGCTCAGGAGAACTCGATGAAGTACGTCATTGAGTTATTGGCGGTGTCGGTCTCGCCCGCGACGGGCTCGACCTCGGCCTTCAGCTTCAGCACCACGCCGCGCGGCGGCGCTTGGGCAAAGACCAGGCTCTCCGTGTAGCTCTGGCCGGGCACCGTTTGGCGCTCCGTGTGGGTCGTGACGATCGGGCTGAATGATGCCGAGCTGAGCGTCAGCTTGGTCGTAACGTCGTAGGCCGTGTTCTGGCTGGCGTTGTCGAAATCGACGTTGAACACGAGGTTGTTCGCAAACGGCACCTGGTTGATCCCCGGTGTGGACAGTTGCTCCGAGCCGACGCTGACGCCGACCAGCGCATCCCCGATCGTCCCGGTCAACGGCGCGCCGCCAAGGTTGGACGGTGTGCTGCCGAGGATCTTGCCGGCGACGTAGCTGGTCAGCGTCCACGACTGGGTCGGCAGGAAAACGCTCGATACGACGTCCTGGCCACTCACGGGAACACCGCCGCTACCCACCGACGCGACCTGAATGCTGTCGTTCTCGAGCGCCTCCTCGATCAGCGGCTCCACGCGCACGGCGTAAATGACATCAGAGGCGGCGAGCATCTGCATCGCACCCGCGATCTCCTCCAACGCGGTTTGGGCACCGGTCGATCCCAGCGCTGTATCGATGTCGGCCTGGATCTGATTCAGCGCCTCGTAGCGAAGCTGCAACACGAGCAGGAAATCCTGCTGAGCACCGGCCATTTGCGAGGGCACGCTCCACCCGGCCGCCTGCTGCTCCTCCTGCCTTGCCGTGACGGCGTCCTCGTAGAGCGATGTCTGAAGTGCGATCTCGGCGCTCCCCGTCACGCCAGCGGCACTGGCCATCGTGGTGAATAGCGGCTGCGAGACCTGGGTCTGTTCGGACTCGACGAGCGTTGTCACCTCGGCGTTGTAATTCTTGAGTGCTTGTGATTCCGCGCTGGCGAGGTAGAGCTTTATCCCCAGCACGGCGAGCACCACGACGACGATCGCGGTGCCGATCGCGCCGGCGCGCCGCGCGCGCAGCGTGCGGTCGTCCAACGGCGCACGGCGGCCGCCTGCTGGTCGACTTGGTGGGCGGCGCACGATGGGCGCCTCGGTGGCTGTGCTGGGCTCGTCACCCTCTTCGAAGAACGACAAAACCGCTCCTTGCAGGGGTTTGGCACTGGCACTATTACTGACGCACGATTTGCTCGCGCTCCCTGCAACTTTCCGATCAGCTGGCACCGCTGGCAGGAAAGCACCGATCCGGGCAGAAGGCGCGCGGGTGAACACTGTCCCTCGGCCGGCCGGCGCCGTCAAGCACGAAGACGCGAGCGAGGCCCACAGCGAGCTCGTTCTCGGACGGTTCCGCCTGATCACACCGCTCGGATCGGGGGGGCACGGCACGGTCTGGGTGGCGCGCGATGAGCGGCTGCGGCGCAACGTCGCGCTCAAGCGGATTCCGCGCTCCCACGACGCCGATCGTGAGCACGATCGGCGGATCGGCCGCGAAGCGCTCGCTGCGGCGCGCCTGTCGCACCCGGCGATCGTCGCCGTTTATGAGGCGCTGTCGGACGAGCGTGCCTACTACCTCGTCACCGAGCTCGTCCAGGGCGCTTCGCTGGCCGAGCTCTACGCGCAACGGCAACTGGGGGACCGGGCGCTGCTGCGGATCGGCGTCGCGCTTGCCGACGCGCTCAGCCACGCTCATGCGCGCGGCGTGGTGCACCGTGATGTCAAGCCGCAGAACGTGATCGTCGCGACCGATTCGATCGCCACCGGCGCGCCCGCCAAGCTCGCGGACTTTGGCGTCGCCCACATCGCCGACGAAGAGCGGCTGACGCACTCCGGCGATGTCATCGGCACCTTCGCCTACATGGCGCCGGAACAGGCCGATGGACAAACCGCGACAGCGGCGACCGACCTCTACGCGCTCGCGCTCACGCTCTACGAAGGCTTCGGCGGCGAGAATCCTCTGCGCGGCGCCACGCCCGCCGCGACGGCTCGACGGTTGGGGCTGGCGTTCCCGTCGCTCGCACGCCTGCGCCCCGACCTCCCGGTCCGCCTCTGCGCCGCAATCGACCGCGCGCTGCAACCCGACGCGGCCAAGCGCGGCAGCGTTCCCGAGTTGCGCGCGGCGCTGGCGTCGGCGCTCACCGCCAAGCCCGGACGTCGCCGCGCGTTCGCGCCGACCCGCCACGATCCGTCTGCCGGCCTGACGCGCCGCGGCGAACGTCTGCTGGGTGGACTGGCTGCAGCTGCGCTCACCGCAACCGCGCTGGCGACGGTGCTCGGGCCGCACTCGAGCGCCACCACGCTATGCGTCGCCGTGGGCGCGTTGCTCGCGGTGGCGATCGCACCCAGCGCTGGCTGGCTGCTGCTCGCCTTCGGTGCGATCGCCTGGCTCGCCCTCAGTGGCCAAGCGGGAACGTCGCTTTTGCTTTGCGTCGCCCTCGTACCGGTCCCCGTGTTGCTCGCCTCGGATCCGTGGCTGTGGTCGGTGCCCGCGCTCGGCCCGATGCTCGGGCCGCTCGGGCTGGCAGCTGCGTTCCCCGGCGTCGCCGCGCGCGCCGGAGGGGCTTCGGCCTGGCGCCGCGCGGCGCTCGGAGCACTCGGCTACTGGTGGGTCGCCCTGACCGAGGAGCTCGCAGGCAAGAGGTTTCTGTTCGGCGTCGCGCCGGGATCCCGACCGCGGGCGAGCTGGGAGGCCTCGGTCCCCGGCGCGATCTCCCACGCCCTTGCACCGCTCTGCTCGCCGGGCCGACTCGCTCCCGCGGTGCTGTGGGCCTTCGCGGCACTCGTCCTGCCCTGGATTCTGCGTGAAGCCTGGCTTCCGGCCCGTGTCCTCGCGGCGTTCGCCTGGGCCCTGGGCCTGGTCCTTGCGAGCGCCGTGCTGGCGCACCACCTCGGCACCTCGGGACCGCCGCTGCCGGTGGCCGCCGCGGTCCTCGCCGGCGCCCTGGCGCTGACCCTGGCTCCGCCGCGCTTCCGTATTCCGGCGCAGGCGACCGTCGCGTAGCATGGCGCCTTGGCCCGTGCCGTGCTGGGGCCCCTGTACCTTGCAGAGATGAGCGTCCTTCGCTCCCTTGAGACCAAGATCGCCGACCTCGTCGAAGGGGTTTTTGGCCGCGCGTTTCGCAGCGAGATTCGGCCGATCGAACTGGCGCGGCGGCTCAGCCGCGAGATGGACGGGCACCGCCAGAGCTCGCTTTCGGCGACCTACGTGCCAAACGAGTACATCGTCTGGCTCTCGCCCGAGGATCGCCGGCGACTGGCGCCGATCGAGAGCGGGCTCGTGGAAGAGCTTTCCGCCTATCTGCTCGAGCACGCGCGAGCCGAGCACCTCGCGCTCGTGTCTCAACCACACATCGAGCTGCGTACCGATAAGCGATTGGCGTTGGGCGAGTGCGGCATCGAGGCCAACCTCGTCCAACATGAGGCGATGCTCGCCCGGGGCGCGGACACTCCAGAACTGCTACCGCGGCGCAGTGCGGCGCCGGGCGCGGCGCCTTTCTCCGGCCAGGCGTTTCTGACCTACGGCGGCTCGCGCACACCAATCGGGCCGCACGGCGCGGTGATCGGGCGCAGCCCCGACGCCGACGTCGTCCTCTCCTCGACCGACGTGTCACGCCGCCACGCCGAGATCCTCCCCGACCCCTCGGGCTGGCTGCTCGTCGACCTGGGCTCGACCAACGGCGTTCGCCTCAACGCGCGTACGATGAGCGTTCCGACGCTGCTCACCGACGGCGACATCATCGAGATCGGGTCCGCCGACCTGACCTTTGAGGTCTACTGAGGTGCGGCGCGGGCCGCGCAGCGGTTGACCGGGGGAGGCCGGCGTGTCAAATCTGCAACCAGCGTCGGTGGCACTGAAGTTTGGCTTCCTCGCCGTCATGTACCTGTTCGTGCTGTGGGTCGCGCGCAGCGCCAGCCGCGACCTTCGCACGAGACGCGCGGTGCAAGCACCAGAGGGTGCCACCGGCATGTACTCGGCCAGCGTCGCCGGCGCCGGCAGCCGCCCGCTGAACGACCCACGGCTGGTCGTCGAGCGCGCGCCCGGTCATGCTGCCGGCATGATCTATGACATCGGCAGCGGCGCCGTGCTCGGCCGCGGCGACGCGGCGGAGATCCGCCTCAACGACCCGTTCGCTTCCTCGCGCCACGCGCGCATCGTGCTCCAGAGCGGCGTCGTCGTGCTCGAGGACCTCGGCTCCACCAACGGCACCTACTTGAACGAGGAGCTTCTCCACGGGCTCTCGCCGCTGCACCATGGCGACCGCGTGCGGATCGGCGACAGCGAATTCACCTACGAGGACGGCTGATGCTCCGCGTCGCCGAGAAGTTCTCACACTCGGACACCGGCCGCCAACGCCGCGCCAACGAGGACTCGTTCCTCGAGCGTGCGCCGCTGTTCGTGGTCGCCGACGGCATGGGCGGCGCGCAGGCCGGCGAGGTGGCCTCACGGATCGCCGTCGAGCTGTTCGCCTCCGGCCTCGCGATCGATGCCGCGGCCGACCCTGCGCAGCAGCTCGCCGAGCGGGCGGTGCAAGCCAATGCCGAGATCTACGCCCGTGCGCAGGACGACGCCAAGCACGCCGGCATGGGGACCACGCTGACCGCGGCCTATGTCGGGTCGCACGAGGTCTCGATCGCCCACGTCGGCGACAGCCGCGCCTACCGCTTCCATGACGGGAAGCTCGAGCGACTGACCCACGACCACTCGCTCGTCGAGGAGCTGATCCGCCAGGGGCAGCTCACCGCCGAGGAGGCCGAGGAGCATCCGCAACGCTCGATCATCACACGCGCCCTCGGACCCGAGCCCGACGTCACCGTGGACACGGTCACGCGCGACGGCCTCGACGGCGACATCTATCTGCTGTGCAGCGACGGGCTGACGTCGATGGTGCCCGAAGCCCGCATCGAGGAGATCATTCGCGATGGCTCTACGCTTGCTCGCGCCGGCCGCGCGCTGATCGGGGCAGCCAACGCCGCAGGTGGGCGCGACAACATCACCGTCATTCTGTTCCGGCTCGAGGAGCTGGAGGGAGGCGCCCGGCGCCCCGCGAAGCGGTCGCGATCGCGGCGGGCCAAGGCGGCTGGGAGCGAAGACACGCCGACCATCACCCAACCCATCCCGCTGTCGGCACAGGCCGTGCCCGACGAGATGCCCGGCAGCGGGATCGCGCCACAGACGCTGCGCGACGGCTACTACACCCGGCCGCCGCGGACGCCCCGCTCGCGGCGCATCGCACCGCGGATGCCCGTAGTCGGCTCCACTCGTGGCGGTCGCGCGGGCCGCCGACTGCGCGTCGCGGCAGCGCTGCTCGCCGTGCTGGCGATCCTCGCGACGGGGTTCGTCCTCGCCTCGCAGGCGGTGTACTTCATCGGAACCAACGACAGCGGACAGGTCACGATCTACAACGGCCTTCCGTACAGCCTCCCCGGCGGCGTCCACCTCTACACCGAATACTTCGTCTCAGGGGTGACGGTGGCAGAGCTGAGCAGCCTCGAGCGCACGCGGCTGTTCACCAACGAGCTGCGCTCTCAGGACGCCGCCTCAAACCTCGTGCGCCAGCTCGAGCTCGGCGAGATCCAGGGGCAATGAACAAGCCGATCGCCCGTCTCTTCGGCCTCGTAGTCGTGATGTTTGCCCTGCTGATCGCGTTCACCTCGCGCTGGACCGTCTTTGACGCGAAGGCGTTGCAAAACAACAAGTTGAACGCCCGTACCCTGCTCGAGACCCAGCGGATCAGGCGCGGCACGATCTACGCCGACAACGGTACGGCGCTGGCCGACTCGGTCAGCCAGCCAGGGGCCGTATACACCCGCTTCTACCCGTTTGGCTCGCTGTTCGCGGCGCCGGTCGGCTACGCCTTCCCCAACCAGCTCGCCGCCGGCCTCGAGCTCTACCGCAACGGCGTGCTCACCGGCACCCCGATCCAGCACGAGTCGGTGATCGACCAGCTCGAAGGCAAGCAGAACGGCGGCGACAGCGTTTACACGACGCTGGACCCGGCCGCCCAGCAGGTGGCGATGAGCGCACTCGCGGCGACCCATCTCAGCGGCGCCGTCGTCGCGATGGTTCCGAGCACGGGCGCGGTCAAGGTGTTCGCGAGCTTCCCGAGCTACAACCCCAACCTGATCCCCGAGCCCAGGGCGCTCGCCGCGTCGGACGCCGCATCGGATGACGGCCTGCCAGGGCCGGAGTACGACCGCGTCACCGAGGCGCAGGATCCGCCAGGGTCGATCCAAAAGGTCGTCACGGCGATCGCCGCGATCGACACCGGCCAGTTCACGCCGACCTCGCTTGTGAACGGCAACTCGCCGCAAACCTTCGAAGGGATTCCGCTTAACAACGACGAAAACACGAGCTACGGCGAGATCACGCTCACCGACGGCCTCACCAACTCGGTCAACACGGTCTACGCAAACGTCGCACAAAAGGTGGGCGGGACGATCCTCGCGAGGTACATGTACCGCCTCGGCTACTACCGCAAGCCGCCGATCGACCTGCCGAGCGGCGAGCTCAAGGCCAGCGGCGTGCGCGACCAGCTCGACGGGCCCCTGATCCCGCCGACCGGTGCGGTCGATGTGCCGTTGATGGGAATCGGCGAGGGTCATCTGCTCGTGAGCCCGCTACAGATGGTGATGGTGGCGTCCGCGGTCGCCAACGGCGGGCGACTGATGACCCCCTACCTCACCGATTACGTGACCGACGCGGACGGCTCGATCGTGCTGCGCACGAAGCCGACGCTCTTCAGCACCGTAATGAAACCAGCCACGGCGACCGCAGTTGGCAACATGATGGAGGACGTGGTTCAAGACGGCACAGCCGAGGCAGCGCTGGCGGGCTTCAAGATCCAGGTCGCCGGCAAGACAGGCACGGCCGAGCTCGGCAACAGCAAGAACTCGCCCAACGACGCCTGGTTCATCGCCTACGCCCCGGGGAAGGACATCGCGGTTGCCGTCGATGTCGAGGACACCTTCGACTACGGTGCGTCCGCTGCGGCGCCGATCGCGAGAGACGTCATACAGTCGCTCGTCGGAGGGAGCAGCTGATGTTCCAGATCAGGCCCGGGACGATCATCGATGACCGCTACCAGGTGGTCTCGCGCGTCGGCTCGGGCGGCATGGCTGAGGTCTACTGCGCCGAAGATCTCCAGCTCGGCCGGCGCGTCGCGGTCAAGCTGCTGCACGAGCGCTTCGCCCAGGACGAGGAGTTCGTCGAGCGCTTCCGCCGCGAGGCGTCCAGCGCCGCGTCGCTGTCGCACGCCAACATCGTCAGCGTCTTCGACCGCGGCGAATGGGGCGGGACCTACTACATCGCGATGGAACTGCTCACCGGGCGCTCGCTCGACGCGATCGTACGCGAGGAGGCCCCGCTGACGCCGGAACGGGCGATCGAGCTGACCGAGCAGGTGTTGGCGGCAGCGCGCTTCGCCCACCGTCACGGTGTCGTGCACCGCGACCTCAAGCCGCACAACGTGATCATCGACGACGAGGGCCGCGTCAAGGTCACGGACTTTGGCATCGCCCGCGCCGGCGCATCCGAGATCACGCAGACCGGCTCGATCATGGGCACCGCCCGCTATCTCTCACCCGAGCAGGCCCAGGGCGAGTCGGTCGGCCCGCGCAGCGATTTCTACGCGATCGGCATCCTGCTTTACGAGCTGCTCACCGGAACGGTCCCGTTCGAGGGCGAGTCAGTCGTGGCGATCGCGTTGCGCCACCTATCTGAGCCGCCCCGGCCGCCGAGCACGCTCGTCTCCTCGATCTCGCCCAACCTCGACGCGATCGTCTTGCGCGCGCTCGCCAAGGATCCGGATCAACGCTTTGCCGACGCCGACGAGTTCCTCGCCGCGCTGGCCGGTGAGCGCGAACGCCTGCGGGCCGAGGACGGCAGCCGGACGGCGTCGTTCGCGCCGCTCGTACTGCCGGCGGTGCAGGTCCCGGCCGGGTACCCGGCGACTGGGCGGCAGACGCTGCTGCCGCCGGCTCCTGCTTACGGTGAGCCCGCCCACTGGGATCCGAACGTCACCAGCGTGCTCAGCGGCGGTGGTACGCCGCCGCCGCGCCGCAGCAGCCCGATGTGGCCCTGGGCGCTGTTCGGCGCGCTGCTCGCGGCCGCCGCGATCGTCGCGCTGTTCTACCTGCTGCTGGTCGCGCACAAGACCGTTCCCAGCGTGACCGGCGAAAACGAGTACCAGGCGACAGCCGAGCTCACGCGCGACGGCTTCCAGGTCGCGCCGCACTCGCAGAGCTCCACGAGCTACCCCTCGGGCACCGTGATCGCGCAGATCCCGTCGGCCGGCACGCAGATCGCCAAGGGTGACACCGTGGCGATCACTGTTTCCAGTGGCGCTGCCGGCAGGGCCGTGCCAGACGTCACCGGCAGCCAGGTCGGCGACGCCGAGTACGCCCTGCACCACGAAGGCTTCCAGTTCACGACCACCCAGCAACCCTCGACGAGCGTCAAGGGCGGTTACGTGATCTCGTCCAGCCCGGGTCCCGGCAGCATCGAGCAGCGCGGAACCGTCGTCGCGCTCAGCGTCTCGAGCGGCGCTCCCCGCGTCGCGCTGGTTGACGTCGTCGGCCTCCAATACGGCAACGCACAATCTGTTCTGCTCGCCGACGGCTTCCAGGTGAGACCGCTCAAGGTCGCTTCGGCGCTGCCGGCCGGACAGGTGATCTCCGAGAAGCCCGCCACCCCCAAGGCGCCGGAGGGCTCCACCGTGACGCTCACCGTCGCCAAGACGCCGACGACCGCGACCGTACCTGCGGTCACCGGCGACACCCAGGCCGCCGCCACCACCGCGCTCACCGCCGCCGGCCTGACTTCCGCCGCGATCTCCCAGACGGTGACCAACCCGGCGCAGAACGGCGTCGTCGTCTCCGAGTCGCCCGTGGCCGGCGCCGTCGTCGGTAAGGGCACGACGGTCACGCTGACGGTCGGCAGCTACAGCGCACCCAGCACCGGCGCCAGCGGCACGACCGGCGCCAGCGGCGCAACCTGATGCGCGTCGCAGTGCTGGGCGGTGGGCGCTCCGGCGAGCACGAGGTGTCGCTCGCCTCGGCGACGGCGGTCCGCGAAGGTCTCGAGGCCGCCGGGCACACGCCGCTCGCGATCGAGATCAGCCGCGAAGGCCACTGGCGCCATGACGGCGCCGAGCTGGTGCTGACCCCGGCCGGCGGCCTGCTCGAATGCGATGTCGCGTTCCCCGCCCTACACGGGCCCTACGGTGAGGACGGCGTCGTGCAGGGCGTCCTCGAGTGCCTCGACATCCCCTACGTCGGCTCCGATGTCGCGAGCTCGGCGTTGTGCATCGACAAGGTCCGCTCCAAGCAGACGCTCGCCGCTGCGGGAATCCCGCAGGTCGCCTTCTGCGCGGTCGACCCCCGCCAACTGGCTGCCGGCCACGCCGACCTCTTGGCGCAGCTCGCCCCGCTCGGTCTGCCGGTGTTCGTAAAGCCCGCGCGGATGGGCTCGTCGGTCGGCATCGCCAAGGTCCACGAGGGCGGCAGCGAGCTGATCGACGCGCTGGAGGCTGCCTTGGAGCACGACGAGCGGGCGATCGTCGAAGCGATCGCGGTGGGCCGCGAGGTGGAGTGCTCCGTGCTCGGCGACGTCGATGCCCGGGCGTCGACGCCGGGCGAGATCGTGCTGCACTCGGAGTTCTACGACTACGCCGCCAAGTACGAGCCCGGCGGCATGGAGCTCGTCATCCCGCCGCGAATCTCGCCGGCCGCGCTGGCGACCGTGCGCCGCCTGGCGATCACGGTATTCGAGCTGTGCGGCTGCTCGGGGCTTGCTCGGGCGGACTTCTTCGTCGATGGCGAGCGCGTGCTGGTCAACGAGCTGAACACGATGCCCGGCTTCACGACGACGAGCGTCTACGCGAAGCTCTGGGAGGCCGACGGTCTACCCTACCCGCAGCTCGTCGACGAGCTCTGCCGGCTGGGGCTCGCGCGTCACGCCCGCCGACACAGCCACGCTTACTAGCGCCGCCCGCCTCTCAGCTCCCCGTTTGCTGGTCCAGCGCAAGCTGGCTGATCTCGGCGCTGGCCCAGGCGCCCGGCGACGCCGGGTGCAGCAGCGTGATCCAGACGAGGTAATAGCGGAAGCGCTGGCGCGGATCGGCGAGCGTGATCGGCTCGAGCGCCGCGACGCGACTGGCCTGACCGAGCAGTCGCCAGCCGAGCGCCGCCAGCAGCTTCGGTGAGCCCCGACGGTAGGCGGCCAGCGCCGTCGCCCCCCAGACCTGCACGTTGAACCCCGGCGTCGGGGTCTCGAGCAGGAGCTCGCTGGCGGCGAGCGGCCGCTTTGCGGTGATGTAGATGCCGACGCCGTGCGTGTTGATCAGTCCGCCCGCGTAACGCTTCGTCGTCCAGGACGTGCCAGGCTTGTCATCGAGCACGTGGCGGGCGCCGCCGGCGTCCTCGGGGCCGCGGCCAAACGGGTCATACGCGCTGGCGCTGGCGCCGGCGAGGCTGACCGGTACCTCGACCGCGCCGACGCTGAGCCCGGAGCCGCCGCCGGTGTGCACCCGCGTGAAGATCAGGACCGCGAGCGCTGCGGCGACGAGCGCGACCGCCGCCAGCGACAGTGCCGTCGAGCTCGGATGGCGGACGCGCAGTGGCACCTGGCTGCGGGCGTCGGGCGGCAGCGCCCGCAGTACGGCGCTCGCCTCGCTGCTCGCGCTGCCACTGCGAGCCGTCTCGATCGCCAGCGCCTGCTCGAGATCGCCGATCATCGTGGGGGCGTCCTGGTAGCGCCGCTTCAGGTGCTTGGCGGTCGCTCGCTCCAGCACCGCGGCGAGTGCCGCCGAGATCTCGGGTCGGGCGCGCTGCACGTCCGGGATCTCGGCGCGGACGTGCATCCGCGCAACCGCGACCGGACTCGGGTCGCGGAACGGGACCGCACCGGTCAGCGACTCGTAGAGGACGACGCCAAGCGAGTAGAGGTCGGACTGCCCCGTCACCTCGTGCCCGAGCGCCTGCTCGGGCGAGACGTAGTCGGTTGTGCCGAGAACGCGTCCGTCCTGCGTCAGCGCGTCGTCGTCGCCACTGCGGGCGATGCCGAAGTCGGTCAGCTTGGCGCCCCCATCAGGGTCGATCAGGATGTTCTGGGACTTGACGTCGCGGTGCACGATGCCCCGGTCATGCGCGGCGGCGAGCGCGCCTGCGACCTCGATCGTGTACGCCAGCGCGTCGCCCACCGCAAGCCGCCCATCGCGGCGGATGCGCTGCTTGAGCGTCTCCCCACCGACGTAGGCGAGCACGATGAACGGTGTGCTGTCGTCTTCACCAGTGTCGATCACGGTGACGATGTTGGGGTGTCCCAGCTTGGCGAGCGCGCGCGCCTCACGACGAAAGCGCTCCAGCGGGCCGGACTCGCCGCTGAGACCGTGCACAAGGACCTTGATCGCGACGCGCCGCTCGAGCACCGTGTCGAACGCTCGCCAAACGGTGGAGCTCGCGCCCGCGCCGAGCTGTC
>Ga0302324_100001402_pt1 | contig 58760 bp, 48 predicted proteins | sample Palsa_T0_1_FD_201949 | JGI IMG/M metagenome (GOLD analysis project Ga0302324, IMG submission 201949) | Peat permafrost microbial communities from Stordalen Mire near Abisko, Sweden - Palsa_T0_1 | ecosystem: Environmental > Terrestrial > Soil > Palsa > Peat permafrost | place: Sweden: Abisko...
GACACCGCGCCGGACTTCGCAAGACGGGTATAGGCGTCTTTATCGAACGCGGCAATCTGAAACGCCGCCTGCTGCTGAGCCAATTCCGCTTGCGCGGTCGCCAGATCGGCCTCCGCTTGCCCTACATGCCCTTCTGTATCGAGCTTTGACTGTCCCACCTGCAACCGGCTTTGCTCCAATTGCTCTTGAAGGACGGCAATTTGCTCCTGTGCGGCGGCGCCCTTTGCTATCGCCTCCGAAAGAGCATCGCGAGCCTGGTCCTCGCGCGCGCGAATCTGCGCGTCATCAAGAATGGCGATCGTGTCTCCGGCGTCGACAGTGTCACCCTCGCGCACACGAACTTCAAGAATGCGCCCCGTTGTTTTGGAGGCAATTGCAGAGTCGTCCCCTTCGATCCGGCCACTGACGACAACGATGCTGTTCGGGATACGTGGTACCGCAAAAAAGATCTTCCAAATTAGAACCACCGCCGCAATCAGGACTACGCCAGCGACGATCATCAACATTAGGCGTCGTCGCGTCGCGGCCTGCTTCGTCTTATCGTCTGCTGCCTGCCTGGCTTTATCGTCTGCTGCTTTCTTCTCACTTTCCACTGAGGCCGGCTTGGCTCTGTCCGCCGCGGCTCGATTCGCGCCGCCGGCTACTGTCAGCTTTGCAGGATCACTAGCGGCAAGCTTGCCGCTTTCCACTCGGGCCGGCTTTGTACCGGCTGGTTCCGGCTGTTTTGTTTGCTCGGCCTGTTTCGGCGCGCCTTCAAATGTGGGTGTAGTCATTTGCTTACCCTCCATTTACTTGCCAGTGTCATCTTTCCATGCTTCGAGCGAAAGTTCTGGAGATACGAAAGTGAAAAGTCCGCGATGTGATCCGCAACACGTTCCACTGCGTCAGGTGTCATCCTTAGTTCCGGCCAAATCTCGGTCAACAATGGACCTGGCAGATCGTAAGCAAGAACCTGTCCCACCACGCTGATCGCGCAGAGCCGGGTGTGATCGTCATTCGGAGGCAAGCCAATCATTTCTCCGATGAGATCCAGTAATCGCCTATAGGTCGGTCGAGCTACATTCTTGAGAAGCTGTCGGAATGCCGGTGTAGGCTGAAGTAGCTCGTGCGCCAGGAGTCGAGAATGCCAGCCCGGTACATCTTCCCCGGCGATGCTCTGCAGTCGCGTGCGAATCAAAGTCCGCAAGATGTCTTCAGGGGGTGCGCTTTGATCAAGTACGTTTCGGACGGCCTCAAGCTGGACAGCTCGCACAGATTGCTGCAATATCTCGGTTATTAAATCCCAATTTATCGCCGAAGTGATAATTTACAGCAGCAACATTCGCTCCCGCTTCACCACAAATTTCGCGAATCGTGGTGGCCTGATAGCCCCGATCGGCGAATATCGGACCAGCAACCTTCATTAACTTCTCACGTGTCACGTCCAGGGTGGGCAAACGGTTGCGCTTCGCTGGCTTACGCCCCTGTTGTACGCGATAACTATTCATATTCAAACGCGAGTTTAAAACAGTAGCGTGCTCATTACTGTATCGAAGTGCTCATTGAGTCAGCTCGCGGAAGGGAAGCCACATGCGCTCAGTTCTGGGCACCGCACATGCAGATAGCCTAGAACTCTAGCAGGGCCATGACCGGGCATGGAGCGTCGATCAGCACCTCGGCAGCAGTCCCAGGATTAAGGTGTGTGGCCATCGACGAGGATGGGTGCGCGCCCATCACAATAAGATCGGAACGACGCTGTTTGGCGAGGTCCACGATACTGGTCCCGTGAGCCGTGGTGGCAAGCCGCGTGCGCAACCACGAGCAGCTTCCAAGATCTTCTGAAACATAGTGATGGAAGGCATCCTCAAATGCCACCCACTCTGTTTCTTCCTGGCTCTCCGGATTCAGCGCGTTAAAGAGAACCAACTCTGCACCTTGCTGGGTGGCGAGTTTGTATGCGAACGCGGCAACATGAGCGGAGCGCGGATCGAGCGTCGTGGCGCATATCACCTCGCGCAGACGCCAAGTCTCGTCATCCAGCGCGCGGGCCTGCGGCCCTACCAGCAGCACGGGGCAATGCGCGTGGCGCAGAATGGCTTCGGCGTTCGAGCCAAGCAGGAGCCGATCATAGACGTTTCTCCCATGGGTTCCCAGGACAATCAAGTCCACTTCGTTATGCTCGACCGCGGAGAGCACCTCATCGTAAAGCGGACCACTTAGTGAGATGGTCCGGGCTCGATAACCTTCGGATCGCAGAGCGGCTCCGCTCTGTTTCAAGCGTTCTTCCTGCGCTACCTGGATTTTTCCTTCATCGATCCAGGTAGGCGCCGGCGGAGTGACCAGGTTGACTGGTGGACTGACATGAACAAGCAATAGCTGTGAATCATCCTGCTTGGCGATTGCTTTTGCATACTGCAGCGCGCGCTCCGACATTTCAGAGAAATCTGTTGTGACCAGGATGCGGTCGAAGGTAACGGCGACGGTATTGACGGTGGCCATAGACGCTCCTTAGCGAACCCGCCGTTTCATTGGCTCGATCGGAATCACAACGGTCCTTGGCGCTTACTCCTGTGTTCTGCATCACAGCTCAATCCAAGACAATGCTGGAGGCTGTGTGGAGATGCTCCGTGACCACTACTGAAACGGCTTGCCAGCTCGCCCGCCTCACATTCACTGCGCCAGACATGATTCTCGTCGCGACGGACCGGGTGTGATCGAGAACGGCCTTAAGCTGGACAGCTCGCACAATTGCTGCAATAGTTTCGGTATAAAATCCCAATTTATCGCCGGAACGATGACTTACAGCAGCAAAATTCGCTCCTATTTCTCTTACTGTGAGCGATAACTATTCATATTCAAGCAAGTGTAAAGCAGTAGCGGGCTCATATCTGTATCGAATTGCTCATTGAGTCAGCTCGCGGAAGGGAAGCCTGGAACCGCAAGCCCCAGCCCCAGCCTTTGTCATCCCGACCGAAGTGGAGGGATCTGCGGTGCGCCCCAGGCCCACCCGAATTCTCCCTCTAGAAACCTCAACCCTCAAACAGAAGTGTCATCCCGACCGGAGCGCAGCGCAGTGGAGGGACCTGCTGTTCATCATCCCATTCGCAAAGCCGAATGGATGCGCAGCCCCAACCTTTGTCATCCCGAGGGATCTGCGGTGCGCCCCAGGCCCACCCGAATTCTCCCTCTGGAAACCTCAACCCTCAAACAGAAGTGTCATCCCGACCGGAGCGCAGCGCAGTGCAGGGACCTGCTGTTCATCATCCCATTCGCAAAGCCGAATGGATGCGCAGCCCCAACCTTTGTCATCCCGACCGAAGTGGAGGGATCTGCGGTGCGCCCCACGGCCGACCCGAATTCTCCCTCTGGAAACCTCAACCCTCAAACAGAAGTGTCATCCCGACCGGAGCGCAGCGCAGTGCAGGGACCTGCTGTTCACCATCCCATTCGCAAAGCCGAATGGATGCGCAGCCCCAACCTTTGTCATCCCGACCGAAGTGGAGGGATCTGCGGTGCGCCCCACGGCCGACCCGAATTCTCCCTCTGAAACCTCAACCCTCAAACAGAAGTGTCATCCCGACCGGAGCGCAGCGCAGGGAGCTCTCCCGGAAGGAGTGTGATCTGGCGCCAATCTCCTCACCTCCATCTCAAATCCAAACATGGTCCCAATTGCTCAGACTAGTTGGACTGGTAAGTCCATATTGAATAGGGATAAGGTCCGCCGTCTGCCGGCCCTGTCGCGTCGGGATTTACGCAGGGCAGTATCTTTAAAGCACTAGTTTCCCAATCAATGAGAAAAGAGCACCCATGGCTTACGAGAGCATCAATCCTTATACCGCTGAGCGAGTTAAAAAGTTCGTCGAACACACGGATGCGGAGGTAGAAATAGCGATCACCAAAGCGCAGGCCTGCTTCACAGCCTGGAAAGAGACGACGTTTGCCGAGCGCTCTGCCATACTCTCAAAAGCGGCCAATCTGCTGCGTCATCACACCGAAGACCTTGCCCGTCTCATCACCCTTGAAATGGGCAAGTTGATCGCTGACAGCCGGGGTGAAGTTGCTCTCAGCGCGGACATTATCGACTACTATGCTCAACATGCCGAAGCATTCCTGGCAACGGAAACACTGTCTCCCCATTCGGGCCAGGCGACCATCGAGAGCTGCCCCATCGGCGTACTGTTTGGCATCGAGCCGTGGAATTTCCCCTACTATCAGCTGGCGCGATTCGTAGCCCCGAACCTGATGGCGGGAAACGTCGTGATGGTCAAGCATGCACCCTCTGTGCCGCAATGTGCACTGGCGTTTGTCGCCCTCTTTCACGAGGCCGGCGCTCCTGAGGGCGCTTATACAAATCTCTTTCTCTCCAACGATCAGGCAGAACATCTCATCGACGACCCGAGAATCAAGGGAGTTGCGTTGACCGGCAGCGAACGCGCGGGCTCTATCGTCGCGGCTCAGGCCGGGAAAAACCTCAAGAAATCCACCATGGAGTTAGGCGGCAGCGATGCCTTCATCGTCCTGGAGGACGCCGAGCTCTACAAAACCGTGCACTGGGCCGTATGGGGCCGGATGAATAACACCGGGCAATGCTGCGTAGCCGCCAAGAGATTTATAGTTGTAGACTCCATAGCGGATCGGTTCATCAATAAATTTCAGGCAGAACTGGAAACCCTAACCCCTGGCGATCCGTCGCATGCTTCCACCACCCTCGGGCCCCTCTGCTCGGAGTCAGCGCTGCTCCATCTTCTCGACCAGGTAAAGCGTTCCGTCGCTGCCGGAGCCAGGGTGGTCCTGGGAGGCGGAAGGCTAAACCGCAAGGGCGCCTTTATGGATCCGACGATCCTCACCGACATCAAGAAAGGCAGCCCCGCCTACACAGAGGAATTCTTTGGTCCCGTGGCCCTGTTTTTCCGGGTCGCCGATGAGGAGGAGGCAATTGCACTCGCCAACGATTCCAAGTACGGCTTAGGCGGGTCAGTGTTTACCTCCGATATCGAGCGAGGCAAGCGGGTCGCGGCCCGCATCGACACGGGAATGGTGTTTGTGAACCATCCTACCTGGACAGCACCGGACCTGCCGTTCGGTGGAATCAAGAACTCCGGTTATGGGCGCGAACTCTCCAGCCAGGGTATACAGGAATTCATCAATAGGAAATTGATATGTGTCGTCCCCATTGATGCCCCGGCATAATTACGTCTTTATCGGTGTGATCAGCAAAATGGGCGTCAAACCGACCTCGCGTTTGTCTTTTAGCGAGAAGCTGAGCAAATCGGATCCAACCGCCCGCTGCGAAGCGACACAATCGAGACCGTGAGCGCCACCCAAATGAGCCTGGAGACGACCGATCGCGGCACAGTGGTTTCCGTACGGGGCAGCGTCGTCGATGTGCGCTTTGAGCAGTCTCTGCCACCCATCTATTCGGTGTTGCATGCTGGTCCAGACGCAAAGATAGTTATCGAAGTCATGGCCCAGCTGGATGGGCAGCACGTACGGGGCATTGCCCTAACACCTACGCAAAGCCTGGCGCGCGGCATGTCTGTGGAGAATACGGGCAGCCCGCTGCGCGCACCCGTTGGCAAGAAAATCGTTTCCCGCATGTTTGATGTCTTTGGCCGCGCGATCGACCGGCAACCCGAGCCTATAGATGTAATGTGGCGACCGATCCATCATGCACCACCACCGCTGTCGGAACGTTCCACCAAGTCGGAGATTTTTGAAACCGGTATCAAGGCCATCGATGTCCTCGTACCGTTGGAGCGCGGCGGCAAGGCCGGTTTGTTCGGCGGCGCCGGCGTCGGCAAGACGGTGCTCCTCACGGAGATGATCCACAACATGATTGGGCACCAGCAGGGGATGAGCATTTTTTGCGGCATTGGCGAGCGTTGCCGCGAAGGCGAGGAGCTCTACAGTGGTATGAAAGCCGCCGGTGTACTCGAGAATATGGTCATGGTCTATGGCCAGATGAATGAGCCCCCGGGCAGCCGCTTTCGGGTAGGCCACGCCGCGCTGACCATGGCCGAGTATTTCCGTGATGATGAGCATCGCGATGTGCTGCTGTTGATCGACAATATCTTCCGCTTCATTCAGGCAGGCATGGAAGTATCAGGCTTGTTGGGCCGAATGCCATCGAGACTCGGCTATCAGCCCACCATGGGCACCGAGTTGTCAGGGCTTGAAGAGCGCATCGCCAATACGCACGCCGGAGCCATCACCTCGATTCAAGCAGTTTATGTGCCCGCCGACGACCTGACCGACCCGGCTGCAGCCCACGTGTTCTCACACCTCTCGGCATCAATCGTGCTTTCCCGCAAGCGGGCCAGCGAAGGACTCTATCCAGCGATCGATTTACTCCAATCCAGCTCAAAGATGGCGACGCCGGGCATCGTAGGCGACCGGCATTACAGCTTGGCCCAGCAAATTCGCAAGACCCTGGCGCAGTACGAGGCCCTGAAAGATATCATCGCCATGCTTGGTTCGGAACAGCTCTCTCCAGAAGACCGCAAAGCAGTTGCGCGCGCCCGCCGCCTGGAGCGCTTTCTGACCCAACCATTTTTTACTACCGAGCAGTTCAGCGGGAAGAAGGGCAAGCTCGTTCCGCTGAAAGACTCGCTCGATGGTTGTGAACGCATTCTCCACGACGAATACAAAGACTATCCGGAGAGTGCTCTTTATATGATTGGCGCAATCGGTGAGGCGAAAAAGCCTGACGCCAAAGTCCAGGTGGACACGCAAGCCAAAGCTCCTGGGAAAGAGAAAGAAACAAAGCCAAAACCTCAACCGAAAGCCGCGGCCTGATGAATCTTAAAATTCTGCTGCCTTTTATGGTTTTCGCAGACAAGACCGATGTCTCGCGCATCGTCGCGGAAGGCGGACACGGTTCGTTTGGGCTCTTGCCCCACCGTCTCGACTGCGTCACCTCTCTCGCGCCCGGGATCCTGACTTACGAAACGGAAAAGGATGGAATAGTCTACGTCGCCGCCGACGCAGGCGTCCTGGTTAAAGTTGGCCCCGATGTGCTCGTCTCCATTCATCACGCTGTTGCAGGCACCGACCTCGCCCAGCTTCACGACACGGTGAAGCGGCAGTTTCTGACGTTGGATGAGTCGGAGCGCCAACTGCACAACGTGCTCGACAAAATGGAAGGCGGCCTCATCGGCCGTTTCGCGGAGTTTGAACATGACCGGTAATGCGGCAAACGGGAAGTCGAAAGACGAGCCCTCAAACTCGCGACTGTCAACCGATCAGACCGCCTTCCTGCGGCAAGTAGAGCTAAAAGCCGCCCGCAAGCTCAGGGCGCAGCGCCAGGGCGAGCGCGGTGTCTGGTTTGGTTTAGGCATGTCAGGACTGATTGGTTGGTCGGTGGCCGTGCCAACCCTGCTCGGTGCAATGCTTGGCATCTGGTTGGACCGGCGCCATCCGGGAGTGCATTCCTGGACTCTCACACTGCTGATTGTCGGATTGGCCATCGGCGGACTCAATGCGTGGCATTGGCTGACACAGGAACAAAAGGCCATGCACGATGAACCGGAGGATCAAGTATGAATGAACTATCGGCTATGATCCTGTCGCTACTCGCGGGCGTCGTGCTTGGCATAATGTTCTTTGCCGGTCTTTGGTGGACGATTCAAAAAGGCGTCTGCACGCGGAACCCCGCAACCCTGTTCGGCGGCAGCTTATTGCTCCGAACCGCCATCGCGCTTGCTGGTTTCTATTTCGTTTCTCACGGCGACTGGCGAAAACTGTTAGCCTGCCTGTTTGGGTTTTCTTTTGCCCGCGTATGGATAACACGGTTTACGCGTGGAGCCCTTGAAGAGCCGGCTCAGATCGTGCAAGCAGGTGGGCGATGAACCTTACCTCCGACCAGGTAGTCCTGTGGCACCACGGCTTCATGAAGCTGAACGAAACCGTAGTGACCACGTGGGTCATGATGTTCCTGATGGTGCTGGGCGCCAAACTGATCACCCGCAAACTCGTGACCGGAGGCGCCATCTCGCGCTGGCAGGGCGCACTTGAAATCATCGTGACCGTCATTGAAAAGCAGATGAAAGATGTCGGCCTGGACGAGGCGGCGAAGTATCTGCCTTTCCTGGGTACGCTCTTCGTCTTTGTCGCAACCTGCAGTCTTTGCATTGTGATTCCCGGGTTTCAGCCGCCGACCGGTTCTCTCTCGACCACCGCGGCGCTGGCGTTGTGTGTGTTTGTCGCGGTGCCCCTGTTTGGCGTCGGCGAGCAGGGCTTGGCCGGCTATCTCAAAACCTACACCGAGCCAACCTTGATCATGTTGCCCTTCAACATCATCAGTGAGCTCTCGCGCACCCTGGCCCTGGCCGTCCGTCTGTTCGGCAATATAATGAGCGGCGTGATGATTGTAGGCATCTTGCTCACCATCACACCCTTCATCTTTCCCATCTTTATGACTGCGCTTGGCTTGCTTACCGGTATGGTGCAAGCCTACATCTTCACCATCTTGGCCGGGGTTTACATTGCAGCCGCCACGCAATCAGCCAAACCTAAGGCCAATCTTAGGGTCCATACGAAGCAGTTGAACCCAGCACTATCGAAATGAAAAGGATTCTTTGATGGATAGCACTACTGTTATCGCTGTCGCCTCGATTGCCACCGCCGGCTTGACCATCACCATCGGCTGCATCTGCCCGGCGCTCGGAGAAGGCCGTGCGGTCGCCACAGCCTTGACTTCACTGGCGCAGCAACCGGATGCTTCGTCCACCATTACCCGCACGCTCTTTGTTGGCTTGGCGATGATTGAATCACTGGCCATTTATTGCTTCGTTGTATCCATGATCCTCATCTTCGCCAACCCTTTCTGGAACCACTTCATCGCGCAGACGAGCGGAAAGTAAGCCATGCTTATCGACTGGTTCACCGTCGCCGCGCAGGTTGTTAACTTCCTCATCCTGGTATGGCTGATGAAGCGCTTTCTCTTCAAACCGATCACCCGTGCCATTGATGACCGGGAAAAGCGCATTGCTACCGAACTGGCCGATGCTGAATCGAAAAAGACAAATGCGGAGAAGGAGCGAGTCGAATTCGAAAACAAGAACAAGGACTTCGACCAACAGCGTGCTGCTCTGATGAGCAAGGCGACAGAGGAAGCGAAGGCCGAGCACGACCGGCTCTTCGACCAGGCGCGGAAAGACGCCGACGGCCTGCGCGCCGGGCAAGCGGAGGCGCTGCGAAAAGACCAAACACGATTGGGCGGTGAGATCACGCGCCTGGCGGCCGAACAAGTGTTTGACATCGCGCGCAAGACGCTGTCCGATCTGGCAACTGTTACTCTTGAAGAGCGCGTGGGCGAGGTGTTTACCCGCCGTTTGCGCGCCTTGAACGGCAAAGACCGGGAGGCGCTCGGCTTGGCACTCAAGACCACGTCGGACGCGGCGTTGGTGCGCAGCGCCTTCGATCTGCCCGCGGAACAAAAGGCCGCGATCCAGAATGCGCTCAATGAAACTTTTTCCGCCGAAATCCGAATCCAGTTTGAAACTACTCCGAGCGCGATCTGCGGAATTGAACTCACAGCCAACGGGCAGAAACTAACGTGGAGCATTGACGGGTATCTCAAGTCGCTCGACGAGAAGGTCGTTGCGCTGCTGGATGCTCAATCCGACGTTCGGCCGAAAACCGATGAGAAATCCCCTTCGAAAACAGAAGCGGGCGGCGCTGCCGCGTTGAAATCCGTCGCTCAAGCGGTGACGCAATGAGCGCGCAGCCCGCAATCCTGCAGCCGGCCGTCGATCGTGCTTTTGCAGTTCTGAGCCAGGCTCGTGATGCCTTTACACCGCAACTCTCACCGCGTGAAGTTGGCGTGGTCACTACCGTCTCTATCGGCATCGCCACCGTTTCCGGCCTGCCTAATGTGGGCTCTGAGGAGTTAATAAGCTTTCCCGGCGGCTTGCTTGGCATCGCCTTCAATTTGGATGAGACCGAGATTGGTGTCGTGCTGCTGGGCGATTATCAGCAACTGCAAGCCGGTGACGAGGTCGAACGCACGGGACGCGTTATGGACGTGGCCGTGGGCGACGCTCTGTTGGGACGAGTGATCGATCCCCTGGGCAATCCGCTGGATGACAAGGGGCCAATTGCCACCGAGAAGCGATTGCCCGTCGAGCGGTCCGCGCCGCCCATCATGGATCGCGCGCCCGTTACAGTACCCCTGCAAACCGGACTGATGGCGGTCGACGCGCTTATCCCGATAGGCCGCGGTCAAAGAGAATTGATACTAGGTGACCGCCAAACGGGGAAGACGGCCATCGCCATCGACACCATTCTCAACCAGCGCGGGCAAAACGTGGTCTGCGTCTATTGTGCTATCGGCCAGCGCGCGTCCGCCGTCGCTAAGGCTGTGGCCAACCTTGCCGCAAAGGGCGCCATGGAATACACCGTCGTAGTCGTTGTCGAGGGCAACGATGCGCCAGGCCTGGTATACATCACGCCTTACGCCGCTACCAGCATCGCGGAATATTTCATGGAGAACGGACGCGACGTGTTGATCGTCTACGACGATCTGATCCAGCATGCCCGCGCTTATCGCGAAATCTCGCTACTGTTGCGTCGCCCGCCAGGCCGCGAAGCCTTTCCCGGTGACATCTTCTATATCCATTCGAGAATGCTCGAGCGGTCGACGCACCTGAGCAAGGAGCGCGGAGGTGGTTCGCTTACCGCCCTGCCAGTCATCGAAACCGAGGCGCAGGATATCTCTGCATATATCCCCACCAACCTCATCTCCATTACGGATGGACAAATCTATCTCTCGCCCATCCTGTTTGAGTTAGGGGTTCTTCCCGCGATCGATGTCGGCAAGTCGGTCTCCCGCGTTGGCGGAGCGGCGCAATTGGCTGCTTATCGTGCGGTCGCTGGCGATCTTAAGCTCGCGTACTCGCAGTTCGAGGAATTAGAGACCTTTGCCAAGTTCGGTACTCGCCTCGACGATGCCACCCGCAAAACGATCGATCACGGGCAGCGCATCCGCGCCTGCCTCAAACAGCCCGAATCTCAGCCAGTGTCGATGGTCGATCAAATCGCTGTGCTCCTGGCGTTGGCCGACAGTTTATTCGATCAGGTCCCGTTGGAAAAGATGATCGATGCTCAGCAGGCCCTGCGTAAAGCAGCCACAGAGATCCCCGCCGACCTGGTGAAGCGACTCAGCTCTGGAGACAAACTGAGCGAGGGCGACCGCAAAGCACTGCTCGACTTGGCCACCAAAGCGCTCGCCTCCTTTCAGCCTGAGGCGGAACCCAAGCCCGCAACGCAAGCCGCGTCATGAGCGGAACAACCGAGAGCCTAAGCAGGAAAATAGTCGGCGCGAATGACTTGCAGGGAGTGGTTCGCTCCATGAAGGCGTTGGCGGCCTCCAGCATCGGTCAATACGAAAAGGCAGTTCAATCGCTCGATAGCTACTACCGGACTGTAGAACTTGCCCTCACGGCGTGTCTTCGGCTGGCAGCGCCTGAGCTGCTTGCGGAGACCCGAAGTTCGCGGCGCGCCGTTAAGGTCGGTGCAATCCTCTTCGGTTCCGACCAGGGCTTGGTTGGCCGCTTCAATGAGGTGCTCGTCGAGTATGCCACCAGCCGGCTGAGGGCTCTTCCCGGTAAGGTGACGAAAATCTGGGCCGTGGGTGACCGCATCCAGGCGCTTGTGGCGGACAGCGGCCTCGCTCCGTCCAGTCTTCTATCCGTGCCCGCCTCGGTCGACACCATAACGTCGTTCGTCGGGCAGATCCTGGTTGAGATCCAGGAAGCCCGTGAGCACGACGATGTCACGGAGGTCTATCTCTTCCACAATCACCCCACATCCGGCACTTTCTACGAACCTGTCGGTAAACGGTTGCTACCGTTGGATCTTGCGTGGCAAAACAAGATTGCCGCACTCACCTGGCCAACCAAGAGTTTACCCGAGGTGATGGAAGGTGTCGTGCCGGCGCTTGCGGCTTTCATCCGGGAATACCTCTTCGTCCTGCTCTTCCAGGCGTGCGCCGAATCCCTCGCCAGTGAAAATGCCAGTCGCCTGGCAGCCATGCAGCGTGCGGAGAAGAACATCGAAGGCATTCTCGACGATCTGAATCGCTCCTTTCACCGCATTCGGCAGGAAACTATCGACGAGGAGCTCTTCGACGTGATCTCCGGCTTCGATGCGCTAACGACAAGACATGTCTGACCGTGCCTGATAGAACAGGCTCTTAAATGACTGCGGCACGGACAAAAGCACCTTCCGCATGTGTATGGAGCGAAACATGGGCACTAATGAGCAATCCAGTACAACTTTGCAAGAGCGAAAAGGCGCACAATTATGCATCGGTACCTCCGAGGCCTCTAGAATGGCCTACCCCAAAACCACCGCAAAGCGAAGCGGGTAGCTTCATTTGATCCGCCGGACGGTTTGCGAGATGAGTTCAAAGAACAGCGGCACTAAATAGAGAGGAACCATACCTATGACTCCGAACGAGCCATCAGTCGTTGATCGGGAAGAGAGCCCCATATCCCTAAGCCAGTGCTTTGCGAAGGCCGCTTCCCCGGACTTCATTTTCGACGCACTCTTGTCGACCGCTGTTGCCGCCAATGGTAAGCGCGAACTTAAGGCTCCACTTCCCCACGGTCCGCTCACGCCGGAAATGCTCGACAAGATGAACCGCTATTGGCGGGCAGCAAACTATCTCTGTATCGGTCAAATCTACCTCTTTGAAAACCCCCTGCTGCGAGAGCCGCTCCATGCGGAACAGATTAAGCCGCGGTTGCTTGGACACTGGGGCACCTCTCCGGGGCAAAACCTCATCTATATTCACCTCAATCGCCTTATCAAGGCGCATGATGCGAACTTCATTTACATCGCCGGGCCCGGGCATGGCGGACCCTCACTCAACGCCAACTCCTATCTGGAAGGCAGTTATACCGAAGTGCATCCGGAGATCACACTCGACGAGAACGGCATGCGGCTACTCTTTAGGAAGTTCTCGACCCCGGGCGGCGTGCCCAGCCATTGCGGCCCGCATGTTCCCAATTCCATGCACGAGGGCGGCGAACTCGGCTACTCGTTGGTCCACGCATTTGGGGCGGCCTTCGATAATCCAGATCTGATCGTCGCCTGCGTCATCGGCGACGGAGAATCTGAGACTTGCCCGCTCGAAGGGAGCTGGAAGGGAATTAACTTCCTCAATCCGGTGCGTGATGGCGCCGTGCTTCCCATACTCCACCTCAATGGCTACAAGATTTCTGGCCCGACCGTGCAGGGACGCACCAGCGACGAAGACTTGAAGGCCTTATACATCGGGCGAGGTTACAAGCCCTATTTTGTCGAAGGCGACGATCCGGAAGCCGTGCATCAGCTTCTTGCGGGAACGCTAGATGATTGTTATGCGGAGATTCAAGTCATTCAGCGAAAGGCCCGTAGTGATGGTTTCAAGAAGCAGCCCATCTGGCCGATGATCGTCCTGCGCACTCCAAAGGGCTGGACGTGCCCCAGGGAAGTGGACGGGATTCCCATCGAAGGAACCTTCCGCGCTCACCAGGTACCTTTGGCCACTGTACGCGAAAACCCCGAGCATCTGAAGATATTGGAAGCCTGGATGAGGAGTTACAACCCACAAGAGCTTTTCGACCAGAATGGCAGGTTCATCGATGAGCTCGCCGAACTTGCTCCGCGGGGCAATCGGCGCATGGGTGGCAATCCTCATGTCAATGGCGGCCGGCTGCTGACAACGCTCGCGCTGCCGGACTTTGCCGACTTTGCCCTGGAGATTCCCGGTCCCGGCCAGGTCGTCGCTGAAGCTCCGCGCAAGTTGGGAGACTTCTTTGCCCAGGTCTTCCGGCTGAACCCGAACAACTTTCGCATGTTCAGCCCGGATGAAACGGAATCGAATCGCTTAGGCTCTGTCCTCGAGGCGAGCAAGCGTTGCTTTGTAGCCGAGACCGTCTCCATCGATGACCACCTCAGCCCCGATGGCCGGTTGATGGAGGTGTTAAGCGAGCATTGCTGCCAGGGGTGGCTGGAAGGTTATCTGCTGACTGGGCGCCACGGCATGTGGTCTTCTTACGAGGCCTTCGCGCAGGTGGTTGATTCCATGCTGACACAACACGCTAAATGGCTGGAACAGTGCCTCGATTTCCCCTGGCGCAAGCCGCTCGCGTCCTTGAACGTGCTCTTGACCAGCCACGCATGGCGCAACGATCACAATGGCTTCAGCCATCAGGCGACGGGCTTTGTCGACAATGCACTCGCGCGCCGCAGCGAAACCATCCGCGTGTACTATCCACCCGATGGCAATTGCCTGCTCAGTGTCTTCGACCACTGCATGCGGAGCCGCAACTACGTCAACATCGTAACCTGCGGCAAGCAGCCCCAGCTGCAGTGGCTGACCATGGACGAGGCTCGCGAGCATTGCTCACGAGGCGCATCGACCTGGAAGTTTGCTACGAACGACGATGGCGGAGAACCGGATATTGTGATGGCTTGCGCCGGAGATGTACCGACCATTGAAACATGCGCGGCGGCATGGCTTCTACAGAAGCATGTTCCGGGGATTAAAGTACGCGTCGTCAACGTGGTCGATTTAACAGCCCTGATGATGCCGGATAACCATCCTCATGGGATGGACAACATGTCGTTCAACGCTCTCTTTACCGAGCACGCGCCCGTCATGTTCGCCTTCCACAACAACCGGTGGCTCATCCACAGCATGGTTCACGGACGTTCCAATGAAGGGCGCTTCCACGTGCGCGGCTACATGGACCGTGGAACCACCACCACGCCGTTTGACATGGTCGTTCTCAATGAAATGAGCCGGTTCCAGCTTGCCATCGAGGCACTCAAGCACATTCCACGGCTGCGTATTGAAGCCTCAGATGCAAACCATATGTTCAACCGCAAGTTGTTCGAGCATCACGAATATATCCGGCAACACCTGGAGGATATGCCAGAGATAAGGAATTGGCATTGGACCGCCGATTTCGGTGAGCCGAGTTCGCCCCCGCCCTTGGCCAAGGGACATCCGCGCGCAGCTTTGTTTACGAATAGTTAAGTGAAGTTACCGCCAGGTTTTTATAGGCGCACCAGAAATTAGGTGCATCACAATTCTCGACCGGCAATTTACTTAGGCAATCCCGAGCCGAGCGAAGACAGGGATCTTGACGCCGTCGAGAATAAGACCGAAGACTAAGGCAGCCGCAAATTCACACGCCAAGGTCGATAGCGACAACGGCGCCATCGCTATTCCTCTGCTTGCCAGCACCGTAATAATGAGAACGTCAGCTATGGAAGAGAGCACAAGCCATATTGTTGGACGAAGTCCCCACATATGGCGGCGCGCTCTGAGGGCATAGATTGTGGCCTGGCTGCCGAAGACAATGGCGACCACGGAGAGAGTTCGCAGAGCTTCTATTCCGAGATGGAGCTCGAACTTACCGACAGCCAGGATCGACACGCAAAACGCCAGGAAGCACAAGCCCAATGCGACGGCCGCTCCGGTAATCTTCCCGACATTCCAGGAATTCGGCATTGCCGACGGCCGAACCCTATCCGTCGTCAAGGACATGGCGAGAAAATCTCCGGTGATCATGACAATGACCATCAGCATCGGTGTAAGGACGGCGTGTCCTGTGATGATCAGCCCGATCGCGAGCAGGAGCACCTGCACGATCTTCTTGAGGACAGAATTAAGAGTGTAAGTAAGGATCCGCTGAAACGTGATCCGTCCCTCTTTGACAGCGGCGACAATCCCCCCCAGGCCTGCTCGTGTCAACACAACGCCCGCTGCTGACTTGGCGACGTCGGTTGCCGTCGAAACTGCGATACCAATTTGCGCCTGACGGAGCGCCGGTGCGTCGTTGGCGCCATCGCCGCACATTCCTACGGCGTGCCCACCGGCCTGAAAGGCCTTGACTAGGTCGTACTTGCCCTCCGGGAGAATGCCTGCGAATACAGCGAAGTCTTCCGGTCTAATTGGCTTAGGAAGCGACCCCGCAGGACATACCGCTCCGTCTAATCCGACCTCTTGCGCGACGATCTTCGCTGTCGCTGGGGCGTCGCCTGTGACCATGACGGTGCGAACGCCGAGTGCTTTGAGTTCTGAGATCAGAGAAAGTGAATCCTCGCGGGGCGGATCGCTGAGTGCGATGAATCCGACCATTTGGATGGAGGGCTGCGAACCAGCGGCGACCGCCAAAACTCGGAACCCTTGCTTTTCCAGTTCATCCGCCATCGCGGCTGCGCGAGGCGCCGCCGTCGTGAGAGTGGTGACCGCACTGAAGGCTCCCTTGATGATCCGCTGCATCTTTCCGTTCGCGTCGGTCGCTGTTGCTTCAGAGATCTTCCTGGCTGGATCGAAGGGAACGAAGTGAGTCAGCTTTGGCAGATCGGAGGCGCGTTTGTGCGCGGCAGCTGATCGGATCGCTGCGTCCACTGAATCCTGGCCGCCGTCAGAGCTCGCCAGCGCTGCAAACCCGAGAACGTGTTCCTCATTGAACCCAGGCATCGGTCGAACGCTGGTCACTGAGAGCTCGTTGCGGGTGAGGGTCCCCGTCTTATCGGAGCACAGCACGTCAATGGTTGCGGCCTCATCCACTGCTGAGAGGCGCGTGGGGAGCACCCCCAATTTCGCGAGGGAACGAGCGCCGAGTGCAGCGGCGAGAGTGAAGGTTGCCGGTAATGCCACTGGAATTGCCGCGAGGACAGAAGTTAACAACAGAGGGACAATCTCGCTCCACGGCATTGCATGCATCCATGCATACACAGCGATGAGCAGAATCACTCCACCATTGAAAAACGCGAGATTGCGCACGATGCGCAAGACTGTTTTTTGCTGCGAACTGACAACGTGTGCCGTCCGCACCAGCTCCGCTGTGCGACCGAACTTAGTATGAGTTCCGGTAGCAGTCACCTGCGCAGTTGCTTCTCCGCGACGAACAAGCGCACCTGCATAGGTATCTGCACCTGCGCCAGCCTCTATCGGCAGGGATTCACCCGTGAGCATGGACTGGTCGAGCAAAATCGAACCATCCAGAAGGCGGACATCGGCAGCAACCACGGCACCCAGTGACAGCTTGATCAAGTCGCCGACCACCAGCTGTGCCGCCGGTACTGTCTTCCAGCCGCCATCTCGACGCACGGAGGCGTTGAGGGCGAGGCGTCCTTTCAATGCGGCGAGCGTGGCTTGAGCGCGTCCTTCCTGCAAGTAGGCCAGGGCTGCATTGAACACCAGAAGGCCCGCAATGACTGCGGCTTCGAAGTACTTGTGTAAGACGAGCTGAAGCACAATGCAAGCTTCGAGCAGCCAGGGAACCGGCGCCCAGAATTTGAGAAGAGCATCCCTTAGCGGATGAGCGGAGGTGTCCGGCATCGCATTCGGACCATCTCTCTTTAAACGGAGTGATGCTTCCTCACTTGATAGCCCACCGATTGCGGTCTGCGAAATTGGCGCTGCGGCCAGGGCTGCGGGAACTGTATCCACGGTCATAAGAGATCTTGCCTTCTGCGATGGGCGTCTATCGCGCTCCTCCGGTTCTATGGAACCCTAGGTCTGAGAAGTCGAGTTTAAAATTCAGCGATCGAAGTTTCCCTCGGCTTAATGCCGAGTCGGAAAGAGACGAGTCGGCTTATCCCCGATCCAGATCGTGATTTCTTTTAGGGCCAATCGCGCGGCCTCCAAGAGTGAAGCCGAGCCCCGCGGACGCCTTGAAGCGGCGCGGTCTACCTTCGACTGTCGACCAGCGCGGTCGCCTGTCCGCCTGTCAAGCGCCCGCAGCCCTGCGCTGCGCTGCGCTTGCAGTGATTTCACAACCGCAAAGCACCGGGGAGTGGTGTGCAAACAGTATGTTCCCCGCGCTGATCCGCGTGCTGATCAATTTTGCTCACTCCGGAATTTCGAGTGATGGAGCTGGGACGATGAGGGAATGCCCCTTGATTTCTCTCTGCCCGCGAAACTACGCTCTATCCTCGCCGGCAGAATGTGCTGAACCAGAAGTTCCATTACGTTGCGACAGCTATGAAGGATGGCACAGTCGTCGACGCAGAGCTGGTAGCCCTTGGCCCACGACGGCCCGGCCCGACTTCAATCTTCTGCAGAACTTTCGCTCCGCGCCGAGTCACGCGCGCTCTGGGTTTTGAGTGGCCAGAAAAGAGCACGCAGAACTACTCAATCAATCGCTACAGCCCTCAAAATGACCGACTTGATTGCACTCCAAGTTCGGGTTGCCATGACGTCTTGGCCATACCAAACATAAAAACTCTTTGGTCCTGTCGGCATCCGAGTCCACACGTGTACTAGGAAGGCTCAACAATGCTCCACTCATCATCACTGCCGATAAAGATCACGGACCTTCAAGCGAAGTTCTAACTCCCCTTAGCACTCCTGCGGAGAGGCTCCGCTTGACATTACGGCCCGTTTCCTGGAGCGAAGTCCTGAGGAGTACTCATGGTCAACCGGAACAATGCGGGCAAGCTCTTATCGTTTCCTGCGCCTAGGCCAGTCCCTGGATCACCAGCTGAAAACTGGAGTCCTCGAATTCTGGAGATCAAGGACAACCTGGTGAGCGCACTCGAATTTCTCCGAATTGCGTACAACGAAATGCTGGCCGGGAAGCGGGTTAAAGCGGCCGATGAAATCCTGGCCCAGGTCGAAGCCATTTTGAGAAGAGACGAAAAGATACCTCCGAATACAATTGTTGCGGCTAGGATTCACGGATCAATATCGCCAGACGCAAAGCGAAAGGTCCTGCTGCTTTTTGCGGCAGTGTTACCGGCGCCAGGCGTAGCAGCCTCTCGTGCCATCGAGGATGCGGAAGGGCGCTGAAATTTCTTCATTTCCCTTGGGAGCATCATCTCAACGACTTTCTGGTTCGCATCCCGCAATTTGCGCTTGCGCTTCCGAGATGCATCCGGCTGCGGCGAACGCCCGGTCGGTGGTTCGCTGTTCCAGGTGGACCAAGGCGGTAGTCTGGGTGCTCATGGTCTGCCGCCGGCCATCCAACCATCGACGCGACTGCAATTGTGCAACAAGCTGCTGCACAATTGTCGCCACACTGAGGCGACAATGTCTTTCCCCAAAAGAGGTTATTCTTCATCCTGCCGCTCCCGCCGCAGGGTCTCCATCTCACCCCGGAGATTGGTAACCCCCTCCTCGAGATCCTCCACCGTGGGAACTTCCTCGCGGATGGGCGCCGGCAGCTCCCGCGTCACCCGGTAGGTGGACACACCAATGGGCTGAGCGATGTTTTGCAAGGCGTACTCAACGACCGGACCGCTGCGGCTCTCGCAAAGCAGGAGCCCGATGGTGGGGCCATCGACTGGCGTCCGCATAATTTCGTCTACAGCAGAGATATAGAAGTTCAGTTTGCCGGCATGTTCCGGCTCACACTCAACCGCCTTAAGTTCGATCACGAAGTAGCAGTGCAGGCGGAGATGATAGAAAAGCAGGTCGATATAAAAGCTCCGGCTACCCACCTCCAACGGCACCTGACTGCCGACGAAAGCGAAGCCGCGACCCAACTCCAGGAGGAGGTCGCGCAGGTGAGTGAGCAAACCCCGCTCCAGTTCCCTCTCCTTGGCGGTTGAGGCTAGAATCTTCGGGGGGCAGGGTGCGGGAGAAATTGGTGAGCGCTTTTCCCTGCCGCTCCTGCAGCTGGGTAGAGATGTGATGCACCAGGAGGTTGCAGCTCCACCCATGTTCGACAGCTGCCTTGACGTACCATTCCCGAGTAGGCTGGTCTTTGAGGCGGTCCAGCAGGACCATGTGGTGGCCCCAGGGCAATTGTGCAGCAAGCTGCTGCACAATTGGCTCCGGTCCAGGCCTCTGCGAACGACCGCATGTATTTGAGACTGCGCGGGCTGAAGCCCTCGACCCCGGGAAACTCCGTTTGCCGATCCTTGGCCAAGCGATCGATGACCTTAGTCCCCCACCCTTCCGCGTGCTGCCGGACGAGGATATCCCGGCCCACCGACCAATACAAGAGGATAAGTTCCCGGTTGACGGCAAAGGCGGCCCGGATCTGAGCACCGCAGATGCGGGTTTTGAGCTCCTGCAGGAATTCCCGGTAGCCGGTGGGCAGCTGAAGGGAATTTTTCACTGCCGACAGCATAGTCAAGACATTGCCCCTGACAAGAATCATTGCCGCTGGTAAGCTGAGGCCCTCTGGGGGCACCGAATCCAACAGCCGAGATGCTCTCCCCGGCGTGAATAGTCTTACCCTAAAAATTGCGGGCCAACAGGGCCGGAGAGTATCCCAATCGCGATACAGCTTTGCGATACGTTGGTTCTGGGTGTTGTTTGTGCTTACAAGGACTTAGGCAGCCACCGGGGTCTTGTAAGTTGTTGAAAAGCCTAACTCTGGGTCTATGGCATGGAAGAGGTCATCGGTTCGATCCCGATCAGTTCCACCAAACCTTTTCAACAACTTAGACGCTACTGCGCTTCGGGCCAGATGAATTGTGCGTAAGCTTACCGTCCGAGGCTTGAGCAATCAGCGCCTTATATTTGGCTTGGGCATCCCTCCAGGTCGGTTGTAGCCAGTGACCGCTGGAACCGCTGCCCGTAAACTACGAAATGACGTGCCAGGGTTTTACCGCGCTTTACGAGCGGCGAACCCGTCCCTTCTTCGTCCGCGTCTCCACGGAATCTTGGCCCGATTTTCTTTCCACCAATTCCGAGCGTACCCCCCCGGCTTCTCGGCCTTACAGGACTCCGCATAGCTTTCCAATCGAAATACGAAATGGGTCCTGTGTTCAAATCCCCGCAACGAATCCGGCGACAACCTGAAGAAAATGACACCGCTAGTAGGCCGGCGGTTTATATATCCCAAGCTTTGTGGACTGTCTCAGAATTGCGGGAGCCCGGCGATCGAGTTCGTCGAGTCTTGCGTTTTGATTCGGGTACGGAAGGATCGGCCCGATGCTGGACTCTCGAGAAACAGGATGCTCGAAGGCGGCCATGCCAACAATGATCCAGCGATTGCGCGACTCGAGGTTGAGCCAACCCACGCCGTCCATGCTTAAGGCGAACAGAACAGCGCCTGCGATCGCGACCAGTAAATTGTGATTGTGCAGAAGCGGCACGTCCTCGTGCTGGACAAACTCCTCGACGATGGCGAACCACGCAAAGATCAGAAAAAGAGCGGAGTATATGCCATACCGCGAGTCGAGGCTCTGGGCCAAACCTAAGTCTGACCGAAGACCGGCCACACCAACCGCGGTCAGCAATAAGAACAAAATACAGTAAGAAACCAACGGATTCTTGCGAACGTAGCCTCTCCTCGCAATGACAAAGAAGAAAACGCAGAGGAGCAACCCCACAAAAAGACCTAAGATGACATGAAAGCGTCCGGGGAAGGCTGCTGCGTTACCTATGAAGGCGATCACATAGAGTGGCCGTGGCCGAATTACCGTCGAGAAGACCGAATGTTGAAGTCGGCTTTGGGACGACAAGACATTGTAGCGATAGGCATACGCGGCAATGCACCCGGCAGAAATGGCAAGCCAGCACACGACGTGCACATACCGGTGAGCTGACACAAGGATCAGCACGCCGATAGGGATGAGAAGAAACCCGTTGCCCGAAGATGCAACTGCCAAGACAAAGCAGACTAGGGACCCGCAAAACGGTCCCTGACCCGGTCGCACCAGAAGGTAGATTGCTCCCAGCGAGAAGAACAGAACAGGCAAATTCTGTAGCGACGGCATGGCCCAATTGAGCGTCTGCGCGTATTGAAGCTGGAAGAGCAGCCAGGAAACCGGTATGAAGAAGGCCAGGCGGTGAGTGAGGTTCTTGTAATCGGGTAGAAACATCTTCCAAAGCAGGACAGCGATTAAGAGAACGAATCCGTTACCGACCGCGCAAAGGAGTTTTATATACACGTGTCCGCAAAGGGCGAGTTGCAACCAGGCCACGCCGTGTGCGAAGAAAAGCTTGTATTCGTTGAACTGCGAAGCTAAAAAGTAAGAGGCTTTTGCCGAACCGCTTTGTAGTTCTGTCATCCGATTCAGGAAATCGAGCAATGCCTCATAGTCATCCATGAACGGGACGTTTATAGCCTTGCGAAAGAGAATCGCATAGAAAAGAATCGCCGGAAGCGCCACAAAGAACGCTGGAATAAGCGCTTTCCGTCCCCGTGAATCGAGGACCTCCCCAACGGCTTTGAATGTCCAAGACGAGCTTGGCAAGCTTGGTCTCCTCACCACGGCCGATGGTTTTGGACGGGTGCCCCCGGGACGAAAATCACACCCTACAATCTTCATCGAAGGCTTCTCCATGTTCCTGACCAGTACCAGTCCTCTGCCGCACCCACAGGATCATCGCTAAAGCCTTTGCCCTTATTCAATCAATGTTCGCACCAGCGTACGTATGTTGAAAACATCTTTTCCCCAATGCTTTCACTTTTCGGGGGATAGGTCTTGCTCTGGGTATAGTTGGTTCGCCGCCTACCGCGTTGACGCGAATGCCGCGTGCCGCATATTCGAAAGCCGCGCTCTTGGTGAACCCAATGACTCCGTGCTTCGCGGCGTGGTAAATCCCTCGCTCTGCTCCTCCCACAAGCTCCCCAAGTGAAGAGGCAATTGACGCGGCCGCGAACTTCCGAGGCAGGCGGAGCTGGTTTTCCGTGTCTTGCCACCCGTCTCTGGTGGACACCCTTGCATATGTAGCGATTCGCATCATTGCCATCCCTGTGCCGAAAACCAACGTTCCCCGTCACAGTCCAGACTGGGGCTGAACTCCACGCCAAACGAGCCGGCGAGAAGGCCCCTTTTCTGGTACAGACAGCTACTGGGTTCTCGGGGGCCGACGGCCATGAAGGAAAAATAACCTGTTGGTTGCCGAGCAACGGTCCAGGGTCTCTGGTGGGTGGAGTGGGACCGAACCTCCGTTACACGCGCACTTTTGCAGTCTCTCTGGATTCATGTTGAGCCAAATCAGGCATCACAGGAAAGAGGGTTTGTACACGCTTTCTGTGCGGCCGGCAGGGAACGTTGGTAATGTAGCGGACGGTGTACGGGCCGCCGATGAGGGATTCAGTGCCTCTCTTTCGAGTCCCTACGATGACCTCGTCCACCAAGTCGATTGCCGCATTCGTGCTGATTGTTCTCGTTTGCATTGCGACGCTCTCCTTCTGGAGCGAAGTAAGAAGCGAGAAAGACCGGGACTGGATCGAGCACACGCACCTAGCCATAGAAAGACTGCAGGCCATTCGTATCGATATCACCCGAGCGGAAAGCGCTCAAAGAAGTTTCTTACTGGCGGGACAAGACGGATATCTGGAAGTGTATGGAGCGAGTATCGATAAGCTGGGCCGGGACATCGAAACGGTGCGGGATCTGACCTCCGACAACCCGGGACAGCAGCAAGCCATCAGCCGACTGGAGCCGCTGATCGCGGGCCGGGTGGCAGAACTGGCCGACGGAATCACGGTTCGGAAGCAGAACGGAGTGCCCGGGGTCGAAGCGCTAACACAGGGAAGTAAACCTGAAGTGCGGATGGATCTGATCGGGACAGAGATCACGGGGATGCGTCACACGGAGTCGGAGCTATTAAGCAAACGGTTGGATCTGGCAAAGGCGAGTGCCCGGAGGGTAAAGATCGTCATTGTTTGTGGAAACGCATTAGCCATTCTGATTCTGCAGGTGGCGGCCCGCATGATTGACCGGGAAGCCGGCAGGCGCAACCAGGCGGAACAGAAGCTGAAACACTCGAATGAACAATTAGGACGCCGCTCGGCAGAGCTGTCGGACGCAAACATTGAACTGGAGAGTTTCGCTTATTCTGTAGCCCATGATTTGCGGGCACCACTGCGTCACATTGCCGGATATTCCGATCTGCTCGTGCAGGATCATGGTCCCCAGCTCGATGCGGAAGCTCTACGCTGCCTGGGGAAAATCGAGGACGGCGCTTGCAAGATGGGCCATCTGGTGGATGACTTGCTGCATCTGTCAAAAGTCGGGCAACGGAAACTGGCTATTCAAAACACGCCGCTGAGTCCGCTTCTGGCGCAGGTAATCAAGGACCTTGAGCCAGAGTGTTCAGGCCGGGAGATAATATGGCGGGTCGGAGACTTGTTCAGCGTGGAATGCGATCCGGGATTGATGAAGCAGGTATTCGTCAATCTGCTCTCGAATGCCGTGAAGTACACACGAACGCAGGAACACGCGGTGATCGAAGTGGGACAGTCGAGGCAGAACGACGAGCAGGTTGTATTTGTCCGGGACAACGGGGTGGGCTTCGATATGCGGTATGCGGGGAAACTTTTTGGGGTCTTCCAGCGGCTGCACAAGGCTCGTGATTTCGAGGGCACCGGGGTGGGGCTGGCGATTGTGCAGCGCATCATTCGGAAACATGGTGGCCGGATTTGGGTGGAGGCGGAACTCGATCGAGGAGCGACGTTTTTCTTTACGCTCGGTTCGTCCAAGAACAGCCCCACCAAGGAAACGAAAATCTCGCTGGTCGAGGAGAAGATGCATGCCGCATAAGGTCGAGATTTTGCTCGTCGAGGACAACGCTAACGACGCAGAGTTGACGATGCGCGCATTGCACCGCAGCAAAATCGTCAACGACATTCTACTTGCGGAGGATGGGGTCGAGGCTTTGGACATCCTCTTTTGCCGCGGTTCATACAAGGATCGTTCATTTTGCAATCCTCCAAGACTTGTGCTACTCGATTTGAAACTTCCCAGACTCGGTGGCATGGAAGTGCTGCGTGCTATTCGGGCCGATGAACGAACGAAGGCGATTTCAGTTGTGATTTTCACTTCATCCAATGAAGAAAGGGATCTGATCGATAGTTACAAATTGGGCGTGAACGCTTACGCCCAGAAACCCATCGACTTCGTGCAATTTGCCGAAACCGTCCGGCAGATCGGAATGTTCTGGATGCTGGTCAATGAGGCACCTCCGCCTGGAGCGTTTGCGGCGAGGGTGGCGAATGGATCATGAGCCAAGCTTGCGACCGGGAGGACTCAGGATCACGATGGAAGTACACAGGATCTTCGCCAATCACCAAAGGCATTCCCTTCAGCGCATGATGAAGCCGCCGTCCACCGAGATGGACTGACCGGTTACGTAGCTTGCGGCATCGCTGCAAAGCCACAGAACAGCATCGGCAATCTCTTCTGGACGACCCACCCGTCCCATCGGCACGCTCTTCTCCATTGCCTTGAGGGCTTCACCTTGGCCGCCCGCGACCATCTGGTCGGCCATCGGTGTCCAAATCAGTCCTGGGCATACCGCGTTGACGCGAATGCCCAGCGCAGCATATTCGAGAGCCGCGCTCTTGGTGAAGCCAATGACTCCGTGCTTCGCGGCGTGGTAGATCCCTCGCTCGGCACCGCCCACAAGCCCCCCAAGTGAAGAGCAATTGACGATAGAGCCACTGCCTTGCTTGCGCATCTGCAGCAGCTCGAACTTCATCGAACTCCACACCCCACGAAGATTAATCGCCATCACCCGGTCGTAATCTTCCCTGGTCGTATCCGCAGTTTCTGCGAGGACATTTTGAACGCCGGCATTGTTGTAAGCAGCATCGAGCCGCCCGAAAGTGGTGACCGTCTGTTTGACCATTGCTTCGACCTGCGCGTCATCGGACACGTCACAGCGGACGGCCAGGGTCTTGTGCCCTTTATCGGCAAGCTCCTTGGCTGCGAAATGCGCCGCCTTCTCATTCCAGTCCGCCAAGACCACGGAGGCACCTGATTCAGCAAAGGCTTTCGCCGTTGCCAGGCCCAATCCAGATGCAGCGCCTGTGACGAGTGCCACCTTGTTTTCGAAAGATACGTTCATAACAAGTTCCTCACTCTTAAACCGGGTTGGGTCCGAGTAAACTCGTCTTCCCGAACGGCTGACCAGGCGAATCCGCTAGCGATATGTCATTCGCTCAACCTCTGCTGGATACCGGTCGCCATATACGGGGATCTTTGCAGTGGCGTTGTCGAGTTCCCGGAGATCCTCCGGCGTAAGTTTCAGGTCGGTTGCCCCAATGTTCTCCTCGATGCGTTCCAGCTTTGTCGTGCCCGATATGGGAACGATCCACGGTTTCTGCGCAAGCAGCCACGCGAGGGCAATCTGCGCGGCGGTAGCTTTCTTCTTGGCTGCGAAAGCCTGAATCAGATCGACCAGTGCTCGGTTCGCTTTTCGGGCCTCGGGTGTAAAGCGAGGGAAACTACTGCGGTTGTCCTCCTTATCGAACTGCGTGTCTTCAGTCACCGTCCCGGCAAGATATCCCTTGCCAAGAGGGCTGTACGGAACCAGACCGATCCCCAGTTCCTCGAGCGTCGGCAATATCTCTTCTTCCGGCCGCTTCCACCACAGCGAATACTCGCTTTGCAGCGCCGTCACCGGCTGAATGGCATGCGCCCGGCGAATCGTCTGCGCCCCTGCCTCCGACAAGCCGAAGTGCCTCACCTTGCCTTCCTCGATCAGATCCTTCACCGCTTCGGCCACATCTTCGATTGGCACCTCCGGGTCAACGCGGTGCTGATAGAGAAGATCGATCGTTTCAACGCGGAGTCGCTTCAGCGAGGCTTCCACGGTCTCCTTGATGTACTCCGGCCGGCTGTTCAGACCCGCTGGATGCGGATTGTTCGTGGAGTCGAATTGGAATCCAAACTTCGTCGAGATCACGACATGGTCACGCACAGGAGCGAGAGCTTCGCCTACAAGTTCTTCGTTCAAGAACGGACCATAGACTTGCGCTGTATCGAAGAGGGTGATGCCACGCTCCACGGCTCCCCGCAAGACAGCAATCATCTCTTGCCTGGATCCAGACACTGGCCCGTGACCAGCGCTCATTCTCATGCAGCCTAATCCAATGGCCGAGACTTCCAGGCCGCTGTTCCCAAGTTTGCGCTTCTGCATTGCTTCTCCCTTCTTTTCTTCATCTCAAATCCTCTCGGTTGAGTGGTTGGTGGTCAGACCGCAAAAGCGAACCGAGCTGAGGCTAGAGCCGACCTGATGATCAAGTGCCCGTTGCCAGTGGCTTGGTAAACGTGCGGCAATCCTTGCCAACGAGTAGGTCGCACGTAACCGAACCCTGCATGGGATGCGTCAAAGCCACTGTCATAGACGATCGAACTCAACATCGGCCTCTCTCCGCTGGGAGAAGACCTCGCGGACTTGTCCGCATGTATCCGCCCAAGTCAACGATAGAGAGGGATGTAATTATTGCGCTTTCCCGATCCTGCTTTTTATTTGCTTGATCCTGTCTGGGCGTCGGATTTTGGGAAAAGCGCAGAAGTCCGGCGGTGCTCTGTAGAAGGACGACCTGGGAGCTAAGTGCCCTGACCGGCACGGGACGGCCCGCGGCGCTCCATCCAACAGCGCGGATCACGGGCTTCTCCGCTTGTACGTCAACTTGTTTCATTTGCGAGGCTCGGCGGAGCCCCTTCCCTTAGGGATCTGAAGAAAGTTCGGATGTCAGCGGCCAATAGTTCGGGTTGCTCCGCTGCGGCGAAGTGTCCGCCCTTTGGCATCTCTGTCCAGCGTTGGACATTGTAGCCGCGCTCAACCCATTCCTTTGGGGGGAACAGAATTTCCTTCGGGAAGTGAGCCATTGCGCAGGGGACACCGACAAAATCGCCAGCGGTGAAGCGAAGCGGCGTCTTTCTTCCCTCGTGATACATGCGAAAGGACGAAGAAATTGTCTGTGTCATCCAGTACAGCGTGATATTCGCAAGGAGTTCCTCTCGCGTAAAACTGCGGTAGACATCGCCCCCGCAGTCGGACCATTCGCGGAACTTCTCGACAATCCAAGCAGCCAACCCAGCCGGTGAATCGTTCAGCGCGTAGGCCGGGGTTTGCGGACGCGTCGCTTGCATATGCGCATAGGCGCCGTTTTCGTCGAACCAGCTGGCTGCGCTCGAGAGAAAGCTCTCCTCGGATGCTGTGGGGGCTGTACCGGGAGGCAGATGGGGGCGGTAAGATCCCGGAATAAAGTTGAGATGTATACCAATCATGTGCTCGGCGTGGCGGAGGCCCAACGCGGTACTCACACCGGCCCCAAGATCTCCCCCCTGTGCAGCAAACCGTTCATAGCCCAGAGCGTGCATCAATTCGACCCATATATCTGCCACGCGGAAGGCATTCATACCGAGTTGCCGCGGCCTCTCAGAGTAGCCAAACCCGGGAAGGGACGGCACGACGACATCAAAAGAATCGGCTTCATCATGACCGTGAGCTGCGGGATCGGTCAGAAGAGGAATGAGCCTGAGCATCTCGCAAAATGAGCCGGGCCAGCCGTGCGTCAGAATCAACGGCATCGGGGAGGGGCCCTTGCCCTTTTCGTGAATGAAGTGAATGCCTCCCTCTCTGGCCTGATATCGGAAATGGTGAAAGGATGAAAGCCGATTTATCTGCGACTTCCAATCGAATGAAGTCGCCCAGTAGCTGCAGAGGTCGATCAGAAAATCCCGATCAGTTCCCAGCAGCCATCCCGATCCGTCGATGGTATCGGGCCAACGTGGATGTTGGAGGCGACTTCTCAGGTCATCCACTGCGGTTTGCGAAAATGGCGGAACGAAGGACTCCATAGGGAAATGCTATCGCGCGAGGCGCAAAACGCGACGATCGACCTGTTGCAGGGCGCAGGTGTGGTTGCACCCGACCTCGCAGCTCAGGAAAATCCATGCGCCGCAATCGCTTGGCCTTCTCTCTCTCTTAGACTGCGGAAAGGCTGCGCGCCGGTAGATGCGCCGAAAAAGCTTCCAGTTCAGAGCGGCCGCCGATCACCAGCGGAGTTCTCTGGTGTATGGCTTTCGGGATGATATTCAGGATCGGCTCTTCGCCGCTGGTGGCGATTCCGCCGGCCTGTTCCGCGATCAGAGCAAGTGGGTTCGCTTCGTAAAGCAAACGCAGCTTCCCAGTGGGGTGACTCTCTGTTGGAGGGTACAAGAACACACCACCCTTCAAGAGCGTTCGATGGAAATCGGCGACCAATGAACCGATGTAGCGCGAGCTATATCCCGCTCCTCCTTCCGGGGTCCGCAATGCGTTTATGTAAGCGCGGTAGTGCTCGGGAAAGAGATTGATGTTCGCTTCATTACAGGAATAGTACTTGCCCTTGGCAGGCATCTTCATCTGTTCATGGCTCAAGACAAATGCGCCAATCGTCGGATCGAGCGTGAAACCGTACACTCCGCGTCCAGCTGTATAAACGAGGACAGTCGAGGGCCCATAGAGGACGTAGCCGGCTGCAAGTTGGGAACTGCCAGGCTGCAAGACGGATTCGACGCCGGTGGGAGAGAAGTCGCCTTTGCGCCTATAGATGGAGAAAATTGTGCCGACGTTCACGTTCACATCGATATTGGAGGATCCATCAAGGGGGTCAAAGACGATGACGTATTTTCCGGTGTCCGGCTCCCTGCCGAAAGTGACTGGCTCGTCGTTCTCTTCAGAGATCAGCGTCGCGACCGAGTCGCGGACGCCAAGACAATGCAGCAGCGCTTCATTGGCATACACGTCAAGCTTCTGCTGGGTCTCGCCCTGCACATTGGTTTGCCCGGCTGTCCCCACGATATTGCACAGTCCGGCGCAACGGATCTTGGCTTCAATCATTTTCGCGGCAAGGGTTATTCCTGAAAGTAGCCAGGAGAAGTCCCCCGAAGCATACGGAACTTCGCGCTGTTGTTGAAGGATATGTTGCTGAAAGGTCGTAATCATCAAGTAGCCTCCCTGTGTATCTATGAGGAATAAGCATTCCCCAAGGGAACACGCATTCTATGAGCGGTTGGAACCGGCAGGGTCTCAGTGTCCTTTGATTGATTTTTCACGGCGTCATCGATGAGCACCCACGCGCCGGCTGCAGGAGCGTGGGGAAAGGTCGCTTGCCCAAACTGGGTTACAAAATAGAAGTTGTATCCGAGCTGCCGCAGTCGCAGGTCGAAAGCCCGGTGGTCGAGCTCGTTCCAGCGCACTCCGTCCGGCATCGGCACGTGACCGAAGCCCAACTTCTTGCCGGGAAACGAAGACCGCACCTCAGAAGCGAAATGTGCCGCTTCTGCAAGATCGGTACTTTGGCTGCGAAAGCAAACTATGTCGGCATACCGGGCGAAGACCAGCGCGCGAGAAATCGCCGCATCCAGACCTCCACAATACACGTGAGAATTGTCCCTGGTCCTCATACCACTCAGGAATCTCCGGTCGCGAACATCGTCATCATCTTCCAGCGCGGCCGCATTCCGTGCTTCCGTACAGGCGACCACGGCCAGACGATGACCGAGCAGGCTTGCAGCTTCCCTGGCGGCTTCCAATCTCCGCACCGTCCCCCCAATGGGAAGCAATGTCCGGCGGGGAGAGTCAAAGCTATCGGCTGTCTGCAGTTGGCCATAGCAATTCGTGGCCAGCGCGCCGATTTCCATGAGACGCCGCGCAAGCTCGATGGAGCTGTTGAGCGCGAACAACGTTGACGGACTGGGCGCCGCGGTAAGAGACGAATCGCCTGGCAATCCTTCGATCACTGCTCTACCTCGAATACTGGATTTGTCTTGACTTCGGGAAGGAGGTCAACCGCGTCGTCCGCCGAGAGCATTGCCCGGTTGATCTGCAACCACCGTACCGGGCTGATTTACACAAAACAAATGCAGGTAGTCCGATTCGGACGTGTCCTATTTGGACGTGTCGATCTATGAGTTAAATTGTCGATTTTATTGATAAAAGCGGAGATTTGACGTCTTTGTGCGACGCGAAAGAACGACTCGTATGACTAAACCCTGTCTTTGCATGTCCAGAATGTCTCTTCTGAAATACGATGGGGCATGACGCTTTCTCAGGGTTTGTTGGACAAACTGAACGCAGCGCTGGTCGACAGGCGCATCGCAGACGGCTTCCAGTTGCTCACCCGGGCAGAGAAAGAACTGGAGGCCTTGCAGCCGACGGACCCCCATGCTACAGGCTATCTTCTCTGCATCGCGCAGTGGGTCGATCTGGGGTTTCGCAGTGTCGACTACCTCAACGGCATCGCCGCGCGATTCGTGAATGTGCGTCGGGGCCAGATGTCCATTTGCGATTACCTATACCTCAGGATGGTTGAGGGTCACCTGGCATTTCTTGCCGAAGACGCCGCGCAGGCAATATCGATATTCAGCTTTGTACTACAGACCGAAACCACGATCATGGAGCCCTACCTGGTGGTGGTGGCACACTTTTGGAAATGCCGAGCCCACCGCAGGCAAGGAGAATACGAGCCCGCTCTGCACCATATCCAGGAAGCAAAGCGACTGGCCCGCGAAATGAAAGCGCCCAAGCTTGTCGCGGTTACCAACATTCACGAAAGCTGGCTCCTGTTTCAGCGCGGCGAAAGACGAGAGGCAATGCGACTGCTGGATTTGGCGGAGAGCGAGCTGAAATCAACTGGGCACGCTCTGTCCCTGGGAAACATTGAGTCAGCCAGAGGAAGGTTTGTACGGCGTTCGGGCGAGTACACGAAAGCGCTTGCTCACTTTGAGAAAGCTGTGGCCATTTATTCTGGCGCCTTTCCGGATCATCCGAATCTGGCCCGTGCGTTGGTCAATGCTGCCTATGTTAAACGCCTGATTGCACTGGACCTGCTCCATCGGTCGAAGTCCGGCAAGGCGAGAGGGGCCGACCACGCCCGATACCTGGAAATTTGTCAGGATGCTCTGGCGCTGCTTAGCCGGGCAGGTGAAATTTATTCTCGTCAGCATCATCACTCTGGAACCGGATCTGTTCTGGTGAATGCCGGACAGCTCCACCTGGATAGCGGGGATATCGATCGAGCGGAGGGGGAGGCCGCAAAAGCCTTCCGCCTGGGGGAAGAACGGCAGGATCACATACTGATGGCGCGATCCCGCATTCTTCAGGCTACGGTTCAGAACGAGCGAGTGGAAGAGCAGGTCGGCGAGTCCGCGGATCTATCCCTGCATGGTCACCTTGCCCGAACCTACTCCGAAGATGCGATTGCTCTGGCCAAGCTTACGCAAAACAATCGCCTGCTCGCGGGAGCCTACGTCGCACGGAGTTCAGTGGCGGCCAACGATTTTTTTCAGGATTGGGAAACGGCGAAGACCTTCGCCGCGCTGGCCGGCGAGTTGCTGGGAAAGGATGATCTCGACCATTTATCGAAAGAACTGATTGTGCTGAAGGCCAGAATTATCAGGGCAACGGGAGTCGATGAGATGTTGCGAGCCTGGTCTGAAGGGATTACGGGAGAGAAAACCTTCCAGGAAGTTACCGAGGAATTCGCAGAGCTGGTGATACCTAAAGTATGGATCAGAGAAGGCAGAAAGGTGTCGCGCGTGGCCGAGCGCCTGTCTATCTCTCCTAAAAAGGTGCGCAGGATACTTGCCAACGTGGATCTGCTGAAACGTCAGTGAATCCGCGCATCTTTCTACTGGGTTCTGTCAGGGCATAGACTCCAACAAAACTCGCCGCCAACGACCTCGGATATCGGTGTCGGATGCACCGGTGCGGTGGCACATACTTCGCAACCACCCTTCGCGGGCTCAGCCCCCTGGGGGCTGATTCGAAAGTGTCGCAGTCATGTGCTCTCCTACTCTCTGCCGGAGTCTCCTCGTAGCACCCCCTCTTTAGGGGTGAACGTAGACCCTCCCGGCTCTACCCGCAAGATTCCTAAGTGCCCTCGGCCGGCTAGCGCGAACGATCACGCGTCTCCCAAACGATAAGTTCCTTCGCATGAAGGATCGCCATGACGATAAGACAACCTAGTACGCCACCCGCTCCGACGCTCACCAGTAGCAGGAACATCCATGAGGCGGCGTGAACCTGCGATGCAGTGAAGAATAGATATAAGACTGCAGCCACGAAAACACCTGCGATCGTTCCGCCGGCGGAAAGGAAAATCAGCAACATGTCGGCGATTCCGTCGGCTTTGTCGGCATCGGGCGTGTTCGTGAGTGCCTCGGTAAATCTCACCAAAGCCGGGTCTGCATTCGAACGCAGTGGGATTTGTTCGTTGTTCATAAGAACCCCCTCAGTTTGATCCTGATACCTCGACTGCATTTTCGATACCCCCTTTAGAGGTGAAATCCATCCGCACGATGGGGGAGACTATTAGCCGGCCCGAGCATCTAAGACTCACGCATCCAACGGGTAAGTCAGGAGACGAGCACGGTATATCAGTGAACGAAACCGTGGCCGCGAAAGCCATCCCAGAAATCTGATGAGAAATGGGGAGGAGGTTGGTGCAGATATGATGATGGTGAGGAGACTGGTGAGCGACGAAACCTCCAAAATTACCGAGAGTGCGTTGTCTTCGAGGTGTTCTCAACGCGCCGGCTTCTGCCAGATCGCCACCACATCGGGCAGTTCCGTTTGGGCGGCAACTCTGGTGGTGTTGCTCGTTTCTCTATTCGGCGGTTGCCGTTCACAGACAACTCCCACCGGCCCGGCCATTGCATTCACCAAAATTCCGCCGGCGGCACAAGGCGGCCGGGAGAGAGTGGATGTCATCTCGGGGCGCGTCGTGGGGGCGGCTCCCGGTCAGAGGATTGTGGTCTATGCGCGATCCGGACCGTGGTGGGTACAGCCGTGGCCTGACAAACCTTTCATTCCTATTCAACCAGACCATACCTGGAGCACACCCACGCACCTCGGGTTTGAGTATGCCGCCCTATTGGTCGATCCTGGCTATGAGCCGCCACCAACCACCGATGTGGCCCCTACTCCGGGCGGTTCGGTAGCCGCCGTAGAGACGGTGAAGGGCGTTGGCGCCATCCAACTCGCTCCTACCAAGCCGATCAAATTCAGCGGATACGATTGGAACGTGCGCACGATCGCCGGCGATCGCGGCGGACTCAACAATTTGTACGCGGGGGATAATGCCTGGACCGACGACAGCGGAGCACTCCACCTGCGCATAAATAAACGGGCAGGCCGATGGGCATGCGCGGAAGTGGAGGCTGCGCGAAGCCTCGGTTACGGAACCTACATCACTGTGGTGCGCGATACCTCCCGCTTAGAACCTGCCGCGATTCTAAGTATTAATACGTTTGATGACTGGGGAGCAGATCAACATTTCCGCGAACTGGATGTCGAGATGGGCCGATGGGGCGACGCTGCCAGCCGGAACAACGCCCAGTTTGGCATTCAACCTTTCTACATCCCTGGCAATTTAGCTCCGTTTTTCGCGCCGGCCGGCACCCTGACGCATTCGGTCCACTGGGAGTCCGGCCGCGCGAGCTTTAAGACTGTCCGTGGGTCCTCTATCGATGCTGGAGCTCCGGTCGTTTCCGATCATGTCTTTACCTCTGGAGTCCCTTCCCCGGGCACAGAAAAATTTATATTCATGCTATATGTCGTGGCCAGCGACAAATATCCCTTACAACACGAAAATGAAGTGGTCGTTGAAAAGTTCCAGTATCTTCCGTAAGCGGAGCGATGCACGCCGATGGCTGGTGATAGGCGTGATTGCCGGGCTGGCTTCCACATGTTGTGCTTATCGGGCCTATGCGCTCGATCCGGACCGCACGATGTCGCAATATGCGCGCGAGCAATGGGGACGCGAGCGAGGATTCCCGGGCGGATCGGTGACCGCGATCACGCAGACCAGGGACGGCTACCTCTGGATTGGGACAGACCAGGGATTGATTCGTTTCGACGGCGTGAATTTCCGTGTTTTTGGGCAGGCTAGCCCTACGACCTTCTCCATCGGCGCCGTTCAGGAATTGATAGCAGACGGCGCAGGTGATCTGTGGATACTTTTGCAGAGCACGAAGATCTTACGCTACCACGACGGAAAGTTTGAACTCGGCCGGGAGGAGGCCGAGTTCGGGATCACCTCAGTCAGCACGCGAAAAGATGGCAGTGCTCTCTTGTCATCGCTTGCCTATGGAGCTTTACATTATCGCGCCGGCAAATATGAAAGTCTTACGCCTTCAGCCTATCTTGCAAGCTCAGCCTTGAGCGGTACCCCTGAGCTCGGTGACAACCTTTCCACTCGCCTCAGCTGGGCCGAAGGGGTAGTGACCCACCGCCTCGCTGAACCCAACTCCGCGGTCATCTCGATGGCGGAGACAGCTGACGGCAAAATCTGGCTGGGTACGCGGGATAAAGGACTCTTTTACGTTAGCCAGGCTCGGGTTTATGCGAGCGGGATGGAACTACCCGACGCCAAGATCAATTGTTTACTTGCCGGGCAAAGAGAGGGGTTATGGATCGGGACCGACCAAGGCATGGCGCTGTGGGACGGCACAAAGATCTCCCCGGCACAAGTTCCGGCCTCTCTCCGCCACAGCAAGATCCTCACCATGGTCCGCGATCGCGATGGGAACCTATGGGTGGGCACGGCTCGCGGACTGGTTCGGATGAACGGCGATGGCGCATCCGCCGCAGAAGAGAGTCCCCGAGAGCAGAGGACAATCACGGCGCTTTTCGAAGATCGCGAAGGAAACCTATGGGTCGGCACACCGCGTGGCGTCGAGTGTCTTCACGACAGCGCGTTTGTCACCTACGCGGTGACGAGTCGGCCTTCGGAAAGCAGCGGGCCGATCTACATAGACGAGCAAGAGCGGGTATGGTTCGGGCCCACCGAGGGAGGCCTGAGCTGGATGCGCGGGGGGACGATGGTGAGCGTAAACAGCGATCGGCTCAACCAGGATGTCGTCTATTCGATCGCGGGAAGCAAGAGCGAAGTATGGATCGGGCGGCAGCAGGGTGGACTCACCAGCCTCCACTATGTGGCCGGGTCGCCGGTGGCCAGGACCTACACCGAAGCGGATGGACTGGCACAAAACAGTGTCTACACGGTTCACCAAAGTCGTGACGGATCGGTTTGGGCGGGAACCCTCAGCGGTGGTGTCAGCAGACTTAAAGACGGCAAGTTTACAACCTATACGGTGGCGAATGGATTAGGGGGGAACTCCATAGCATCGATCGAAGATGCTCCGACCGGCACGATGTGGTTTGCCACCCCTGGTGGCTTAAGCGAACTGATAAAGGATCGATGGCGAACTTACACAACCAAAGATGGCTTGCCCGCAAACGATGTCCGTTGCATCCTGCACGATTCCTCCGGTGTTTTATGGATCGGCACAACGGGCGGCGTCGCGTTTCTCAAAGCAAGTCATGTTCATGCCGGCGGCGGAGACAATGGGCTATTGCGCGAAACGGTACTCGGGATGGCAGAGGATCACGGCGGCTTCTTATGGATCGTCACCTTGAATCACGTATTAAGGGTTAGCCGGGTTGCGCTTCTTGCAGGCAAGCTGCGCGACGAAGATATTCGCGAATATACTCTTTCCGATGGCTTGCGCGGAACAGAAGGCGTGCGACGCGATCGGTCCGTTGCGGAAGATTTACAGGGGCGAATCTGGCTCTCCATGAATCGAGGGTTGTCTGTGGTTGTTCCCAGCCGCGCGAATCGAGAATCTGTGCCGGCGATCGCCCATGTCGAGACGGTCTCGGTCGATGGCAGTCCGGTTGCTTTACAAGGATTCCTTCGCATACCTGCATCCGCATCCCATCGACGGGTCTCAGTCGATTATGCCGGGTTAAGTTTTGCTGTGCCCGACCGCGTCCGTTTCCGCTATCGTCTGGATGGTTTTGACCAAGGCTGGAGTGAGCCGGTCTCATCTCGCCGGGCCATCTACACCAATCTCGGACCCGGCTCCTACCGATTCCGGGTGGTAGCCTCCAACAGCGACGGTCTGTGGAACGGCTCCGAATCGGCTGTACCCTTCCGAATTGAGCCGACTTTCTGGCAGGCACGGTGGTTTCAGTCGTCGTCCGTGATTGCACTGGCTTGCCTCACATGGCTCTTGTATCGCCTGCGGCTTTACCAGATCTCCAGGCAATTTGACATACGGGTTGAGGAACGCCTGGGTGAGCGCACCCGAATTGCCCGCGAACTGCACGACTCATTGCTGCAGGGTTTTCAGGGACTGCTCTTCCATCTTCAGGCTGCACAAAACATGCTGCCGGAGCGACCGCAGGATGCGAAGCGAGCACTCGACAGTGTTCTCGACCAGGGTGATCAGGCGCTCGCCGAGGCTCGGAATGCAGTGCAAGATTTGCGCTCCTCATCCGCCGTTCATGACGATCTGTCAGAAGCGCTGGCAGTTGTAGCGGAGGAACTTGCAGCGCAAAATCCTTCTGTAAAATTCCGTGTCCTGGTAGAAGGCAAGGCACGCAACCTTGATCCGATTTTGCGCGACGAGGTGTATCGCTTCGCCCGCGAGGCATTGCGCAACGCGTACAGCCATGCTCATGCACACAATATCGAAGCGGAGATCACGTACGCGGACCTACGGTTTGTGTTGCGCATCCGGGATGATGGCGCTGGCATTGATCCGAAAGTACTCGTCCTTGGGAGTCGTGAAGGACATTGGGGGCTACCCGGCATGCGCGAGCGGGCTAAGAAATTCGGCGGCAAAATGGAAGTGTGGACTGAAGGTGGAGCCGGTACTGAGGTAGAGTTGACGATACCAGCTCTGATTGCCTATGGAGGGCCTTCCGCCCCAGGCAGATTTCTCTTCGCAGGCAGAAAGGGGGCACCGAGATCATGAGCACCCATTCCGAGCCAATTCGCATCCTGTCAGTCGACGATCATCCCCTTCTCCGCGCAGGAGTCGTAGCGCTCATCGAAACCCAGCCCGATATGACCATGGTGGGAGAGGCTACTTCGGGACGCGAGGGCATCGAGCTCTTTCGCGCCACTCGCCCAAACATCACTTTGATGGATCTGCAAATGCCGGATATGAGCGGCATAGATGCCATTATCGCAATTCGCGGTGAATTCCCGGATGCGCGAATTATCGTACTAACGACCTATGGCGGCGACGTACTCGCTCACCGCGCACTCAAGGCAGGAGCGCGCGCTTACATATTGAAGGGCATGGTGAGAAAAGATCTCCTGGAGACCATCCGGGCAGTGCACACCGGGCGCAAGCATGTTCAGACGGAGGTCGCTTATGACCTCGCCGACCATGCAGGAGACGACTCCCTAACCGCGAGAGAAGTCGAGGTACTGGCATTGATTGGGAGCGGTAACTCGAACAAATTCATCGCTGATAAGCTCTCCATTGCGGAACATACAGTCAAAGGACATGTCAAAAGCATCCTTTCCAAACTGGGCGCGAGTGACCGAACCCACGCGGTTATGCTGGGACTAAAGCGCGGAATCATTCAACTGTAAAAAGCGCTCCCTCCAAAGGGTCGCTCTTTCATCCCTCTCTCTGGTCATTCTTCTTTGCGAAGGCGCAGATACCGTTGCTATAGAGGGGTCGTGTCTTGCAACGTCTATTTTCCACTTTTCCCAATGGGAGGCCGGGAGCGGGTCTGCTCCTGTTGCGTCTCGCTGTTGGGGCTTCTCTCATCATGGAGAGAATTCCAGCAATTGGGGTGATTCCCCAATCGTTCGGTTTCGAGGTACGCGTTGCCCTGGTCTGTGTGGGAGTCTCCTTGCTCTGTGGCCTTTGGACACCGGTTACGGGAAGCGTTGCAGCCTTTATCGAACTGCTACTTACTTTTTCGCAGTCTGGAGGCGACGCGACTCATATCCTGCTGGTAATCCTCAGCACTAGCCTTGCCCTTCTCGGCCCCGGCGCGTGGTCCGTCGACGCTCACCTCTTCGGCAGGAAGCGTATTGAAATCAAAGTTGGGTAGGATCTGATCCGACCAAGAGCGACGCACACCCTCATTTGTAAACGGCGATCATTGGAGCACAGAAAGAGCAATTTCCTTGTGGGCCATCCCTGGGGCGGTACAGTGATCACCCAGGCTGGTGACGATCCCAGGGTTGCCGCTCTTGCCCAGCGCGGTAGCTACTCAGTGTACGGCAATCCTGCTTCTGCTGTAGCGGCCACCGGTCCGGTGCGTCCTAGCGCTTTATGACTTGTGAACGAATTGGCGAGCCATCCGCTCACCCTTAAACTGGATACATGGCCCTCCAGTTCACCACTTCGTATGTAGAGGATTCCGTGGCCTTGTTCCGTCAATACAAGAGGCTCGGGGAACGTGCGATGGAGCAGGTTAGCGACGAACAGCTCCTGGCGACGCTCGATGCGGAATCAAACTCGATCGCGATGATCGTCAAGCACATGTCGGGCAATATGCGCTCGCGCTGGACCGATTTTCTTACCACGGATGGCGAGAAGCCTAGCCGTGACCGCGACCGGGAATTCATCGATCCACCAGCAACCCGCGCGGCGCTGATGGATGCGTGGGGAGAAGGTTGGGCGCGGCTCTTCGAGGCTCTCGAACCACTTACAGACGTGGACCTTACACGCACGGTGACGATCCGTGGGGAAGCGCACTCGGTGATGCAGGCCATCAACCGGCAGGTAGCGCATTATTCGCTTCATGTGGGACAGATCGTGATGCTGGCTAAGCATTTCGCACACGATCACTGGGAATCACCGAGCGTGGCAAAAAATCAGTCTGCGGAGTTCAATCGCCAGGTGGCCCTGGGAGAGCGAAGCCAAAGGTAGGAAGATCAACGATTACCAAAGTACTAACGGCGATTCTCCTTGTCACATCTCATCGAATCCCTCCCCCGAAAGAATCGATGAAATGTTCCGCGGAGAATCGCCGCTTGTTGATGAGAATAGCCGGTTCACAGAAATAAGCCATTGTTCTTGAGTAACAGAAGGGCAAATAGTAGTAACCACTCCTGGTAATGGCGCAGGCGCGCTACAGCATTTTCATTTCTGGTGTAGACAAGGCAACCGCTCCCGACGCGGCTTTTCCTCAAGAAAAGCCGCACTGCACCGAATTTGACCGTGCAGAGTAGAAATGAAAATGCTTTAGTGAGTCATGGCGTAAACAACGTAGTTCACCCCCAGCCGCATGCCGAGATCGGAAAACTTCAGAGGATATTCCGGGGTATCGGACCATTCCCAGGAATCGCCAATGTCGGAATTCAAGGAAATTGCCACCATAACGCGGCCTTTATCGTCATAGATGCCCTGCCAGCGCGCGACCTTTCCGTCCTTCTTATAGCCGGTGACCAGGTGCTCCGCGCCGGTAATCCGGTAGCGATCGTCGAGATCGAAGACGGTGTGGAAGATTGGGTCGTTGTTCGGAATATCAACAATCGGCCGTTCGGGGAAGACCATCTTCATGGTTTTTTCGAAGTAAGCTTGTTCTTCGGAGCCGTGAAAATCGTCGGCCATAAAGAAGCCGCCGCGCAGCAGATAATCGCGCAGCTTCTTTGCCTGGGCCTCGGTCAGGCCCCACTCCCCTACCTGGACGGCGTACAGCCAGGGCCAGTTGTAGACTTCATCGCCATCGTCCAGGTTCACTGACTGCTCTACCGAGCGGGTATCGACACGAGTCAACCGCCTGACCGCCTGTGCGAATGCCCGGTCCGCGCGTGGATAGTCCTGGGTCCAGAGCGAGAGACCCTGCCGCCAGTCTCCATCGAATCTGCCCCGGTAGCCATCCAGGGGGCCCGGGGGATACATCAAGCGGGCAAAGGCCCACTCGGCCTGTCGCTGCCAGTCCCGAGGCAAGGGCACGGATTCGCCATATTCGACTGAAGGGTATTCGCGAAAGGGCTTCTGTGCGTAGAGTGCGCCCAACAGGGTTCCGGCGAAAACAAGCGCGCAGCCTGATCGCCACAGAGCCTGCCTGGGAGTCATTTTAAACCGCCAACAAAGGCTCCAAAGAAGAAGACCGACGCGACCACCACTGCAACCACACCCCACCAACCCACCAATAGCACGCCCTTGACCCACGGCAGCAAGCCTGCGCCGGACTCGGAGTCTTCTTCCTTAGGAGCGGTCCAGATCTGCCATTGCAGAGTAATTTGCTCCCAGGCCCAGGCCAACGGGCCGCATTCCTGCTTTGCAAATTCCGGATCAGATTTCTCTTCCTTGCTTGACGCGAGATTCTTTTCCGCCCTTGGGGTGAAGCGCTTCGCCGCCTCGCGCTTGCCCAGGCGCCAAGCCAGAGCCACTTCCGCTGATGGCGCGGCGCGGCCGGGAAACTTCCTCTCGTACTCATCGATTGCCGATTGAATTTCCAGCATGTCCGTTGGTTTGAGAGTCATCGCATTACCGTCCTTCTCGTTGGGCGACCTCGAACGATCAAGGTCCCACGTCACTATGGTAATAGTCTCCGCGCGCCGAAGCGAGCGCCGCAGGACCGAATACTAATTTAGACTTGCCTGATTTTTCATCGTAATTGCACTGAAACTAGGGCACTTACTTCAGGCGGCTGTCCCAGCCACGAGGTCCGAGCGCTGCGACTCTTTGTTAGAAGCAAATTTTGGCCCTTGAGACAGCTGCCGAGGGTGATACCACCCACTTTTCCACCCGGTTCATTTCTCATGTACTCTTTTGTGGTCCAGACGACTGATTCGTTACAGGAGAAAATCCGTGACACCTGCCAAAAGTGGAAATACCGCGGCCGTCATCACGCTCGTTGGGGTCTTGGCAATCAGTTTTATGTTCAGCGTGAAGGATGCCGTCGCCCAGTTTCCGCCAAACCCGAAAGCTGCTGCCTTCACCGGCGCCTGGTGCGCGCAGGGAGACCCCACCAAGCAGGCCTCCATCGCAGATAATGGCGCCTTTCTTACCTTGACCAATGAAAACGGCGATACCTCTACCGGGCAGTACCAGGGGCAGAACGGCATTGTCGCGCCAGGATGGCAGTTCGTAACCGGCACGCTCAGCCAGGACGGAAGCCAGATTAATTGGTCGAACGGTACGTTCTGGGCACGGTGCAATACAGGGGGAGGCGGGCATCAACGGTTAAACCTGACCGGGACCTGGTATGCGCAAGGGAACCGCTCCCAGTCATGCTCCATCCGTCAGCGTGGAAACAATCTGCAGTTGAGCAACCAATCGGGTGACAATGCCAGCGGGCAGATCACTGGAAAAAGGCAATTGACGACCAACTGGAATGGAACCAACATTGCAGGAACGGTCACCGCTAACGGCAACCGCATCAACTGGGATAACGGAACCTACTGGACACGCATTCGGGTCTACGCAACGCAGAACTGATTCTGACTGCTATGCTCTGACCCGCGCTAGTTTCGTCACGCGTCCCGATTGATTCCAATCCGACACATAAATGTTGGCATCCTGATCGATATGGCATCCGTGGGCCGCGCTGAAGTTGGCGAGTGCGATATCGCCCGGAAGCAGTTTGTAGTTGGCCCACTGCTCATGATGTGGATTGTCTCCCAGGAAGGCGACGGGCACATTGTCTTTGTCGAGAATGGTGACGCGCCCTTCCAATTCCGAGACCACAGCATAGTCACCCCAAAAACTCACTTGGCAAGGACGGCGCAGGTGCAGAGTCACATTGCTGACAAACTTGCCATCGAAATCATAGTGGCTGAGACGCCGGTTTTCCCGGTCGCAAACCAACAGGAGCGGCTGCCCGTAACGCATGTCCACAGCCAGCCCATGGCTGCAATTGCACAAGCCATCCGCGGTTCCCTTCCCTGAATAAGCCGCCTGATAATCGCCGCTCTTGTCGAACTTGAAGATGCGTGAGTCTCCATATCCGTTGGCGATGTAGATGGAGCCATCAGGTCCCGGCACGGCGGCGGTCAGGCGCCATTCATTCGGCGCATGAAAACCTGCCTCAGGCGGAGCCGTGATCTTCTGTACCACGGTGCCATCGGTCTTCATCTTGACGAAGAGCCAATTCTCTTTGGGCGTGCCCTTCTGAACCGTGGCGTAGAAATATTCCTGATCATTTTCGTTGGCGTAAACCAGCGAATGAACCTCTGGATACTCGTTGGCGATGGTCTTCAGCAGCTTACCGTCCCGGTCGTAAACCAGCACGCCGGTTGCGCTCTGCGTGCTGATGTAAAGATTTCTGGCCTTGTCGGTGGCAATACCGCCGTGGGTCCCGCCGAAGGCTTTTCCTTCCGGCAAGGGTCCCCAATTGGAAACCACGTGATAGGTCCATTCGCCATTTCCGGTCTGAAGCTGTAAAGAGTCCAAAGAACGCTCCTCTGCTGCTGTGTCCGCGTGCGCTTGCGAACCTAGCAGGCTCCCCAGCGCGGCAACGGATGTGATCGCACAAAATTCACGACGCTTCATGGTTCTTTCCTCGCAGTGGACTGCCCGTCTGCTACGGTCGATGCAGGCTGAGCCGGCGTGTTGTAGAGATAGAGATGACGCAGGCTCTTCATGGAAGAGAGTGGAGCAACCGCAGCCTGCGTCACCTGGGTCCCGCTCAGGTTGAGATAGCGGAGCTGCGGCAGCTGCGTCAGCTTCGCTAAACCTGCTCCGGTGACGGCGGTTCCCTCCAGGTGGATGGCCCGCAGTTGACTAAACTTCGCCAGCGTAGCAAAGCAGGCATCGGTCACCGATGTGCGTCCCAGTTCGACCTCTACGATATAAGGCGCAAATTTCTCCAGGCCTGCGAGCTGAGCATCACCAAACTTCGTTCCCGCATCGACGGTATTCAAAATAAGGCCATCTCCCAGGTTCTTTGACACCGGCACAAGTGTAACGCCGGCGGACTTCGCCGTCTGTGAGATTTGGCCCATCATTCCGCTGTAGTCGGCCACCTGCGGCAGAGGCGGTTCCTCTTCGCGCACTGAGATGCCGGCAAGGGTCTTTAGTTCCGGAGACGCTCCCTGGGCGATCCAGGCTTTGATCCACGCAATTTCCTCAGCCTTCAACGGAGGCTTGCCTTCGGAAGGCATGAACTTCTTATCGTCCGGCGGGAGCGTGACGCGCTTGAACAAAGTGCTTCGTGCCGGGTCCCCTGGAATGACGACAGCACCATCTTCTCCACCCCTCATCAGGCGGTCGTAGGAGTCAAGACGAAGATTTGCTTTGACCTTCCCCTCGCCGTGGCAAGCGACGCAGTTGGCATCGAATATGGGATAGATGTGCTTGGCATAAAACGAATCGGGATAAGCGAATGTTTTAGCGTGCACCGTGCCCATGCCCGTCAAACGCTTCAGAGGTTCGGGAAGATACTGGGTCAGATAGTTATTTCCGTGAGTAAGCGAACCACCCTGGTGGGCCGTCCATGCCAGCAGAAGCAGCACGCAAGTCAGCATCCACGGATAAAGGCCACGCAAGCCTCCGGATGCCCCGCGAAGCAACGCGCAAGCCAGTACGCCGATGGTCAGCAGAATGCCGCCCCACATGTGGCGCGCCAGGCCCGCGCCAGCATCCCCGCTACCGTAAGCAAGTAGATAGCCCAGGGTCAATGCCAGCAGGCAACTGAAAACGCTCAACGACAAAATGAAGGTCGCCGCTTCCAACAAGGCTGGGCGAGCTCTTCCTGCCATTTCCAGCAAGGGAACAAGCAGGATCAAGCCGATGGGAAGATGCACGACTAACGGATGGAATCGCCCCAGGAACTGCTGCCAGTCGGCGTGGGTCTTTCCGTCGAGCCTGAAGATCGAAGGCAGCAAAAGCAACAAGACGCTCGCCAACAGCGACGCAACCCAGACCGGTTTGATGGGCCGGCCATTCGAAAGAACTTTGCTAAATCGCAATGCCGAGGCCTTTATTCATCATGCAAGCAGACCGTTGACCACGCTGGCAGGAGTGGTACCGGTCAACTTCTGATCTAATCCCTGGAATTTATAAGTAAGTTTGTTGTGGTCAATGCCCAGGCAATGCAGGATGGTGGCATTGAAGTCGCGAACGGGCACCGGATCTTTCACCACGTTGTAGCTGTATTCATCGGTCTCGCCGTAGGTGATTCCGGGCCTTACGCCGCCGCCGGCCATCCAGGTGGTAAAGCAGCGAGGATGATGGTCGCGGCCGTAGTTGTCCGGCGACAGACCCCCCTGGCTGTACACTGTGCGGCCAAATTCCCCACCCCAGATCACCAACGTATCGTCCAGCAAACCACGCTGCTTGAGATCGGTGATCAGCGCGTAGGCTGGGCGGTCGGTTTCCTGGCACAGAACGGGCAAAATGCCAGTGACATTTGCGTGCACGTCCCACCCGCGCTTGTATATCTGGGTATAGCGCACCCCACGCTCTGCCATGCGACGTGCCATGAGGCAATTGTAGGCAAAGGTTCCCGGCTCCTTGGCGTCAGGGCCGTACAAATCCCAGGTGGACTGCGGCTCTTTACTCATATCGGTGAGTTCAGGCACAGAGGTCTGCATCCGGTAGGCCATTTCGTATCGGGAAATACGCGAATTGGTTTCGGGATCGCCCAGCTCCTGATACGTTTGGCGGTTGATCTCGTTCACTGCATCGAGCATCTTGCGCCGTACACCTCCATCCACTCCCTTAGGGTCGCTCAAATAGAGAACGGGATCGCCCGCCGAGCGCAATCCGACGCCCGCGTATTCAGAGGAAAGGAAGCCGCTACTCCAAAGGCGCGAAGAGACGGGCTGGTTGTTTTCCTTGGGATTCAACTTGCTCAGCAGCACCATGAATGTGGGCAAGTTGTCGTTCATGCTACCCAAACCGTAAGAAAGCCACGCTCCGAGACACGGTTTGCCCGCGTTCATGTTTCCTGTGTTCAGAAGCATGATGGCCGGTTCGTGATTGATGGCATCGGTGTTGGTCGACTTGATGATGGTAAGGTCATCGACCATCCGAGCCATATACGGCATCAGATCGCTCACCCATGTACCAGACTTGCCGTACTGCTTGAATGCCCAGTGGGACGGCGCTATGGGAAAGCGGGCCTGGCCCGCGGTCATGCCGGTGAGTTGCTGCGCCCCGCGGACGGAGTCAGGAATGTCTTTGTCGTAAAGCTGAGCAAGGTTTGGTTTGTAATCCAGCAGGTCCATCTGCGGTGGGCCGCCCGACATGAAGAGGTAGATTGCCCGCTTGGCCTTGGGAGCAAAATGGGGCAGCCTGAGGCTTTGCGGTGACGGCGGAACAGCTACATTGTCAGCGCGCGCATCGCCAGTAAGGACCCGGTCGCCGAAGAGGCTCGCCAGCGCTGCCCAGCCAAGCACCTTCCCCGCCTTGCCTAAGAAGTGCCGGCGGGTCTCGAGCTCGGCCCACTCGGCCTTCAAACCTTCCATGATGGGAAGGTCCATGACAGTTGGACCGTGGTCAGGATCGGTGCACAGCGGATGTTGCTTCACCTTGTTTCTCCTATTTGTTCAACGTCTCATCGAGGTTCAGTACCTCGCTTACCACCATGGTCCAGGCAGCGAGTTCGGGCGGAGGAATCGCGGGGTCACGAGGCTTCTCCCCGACTGCTATCAGGTCGCGCGCTGCAGCGGGATCGGTTGCGTAATGCTGCTGCATCTGAGTCAGCGATTGTTGCAATACGGATTCCATCTGCGGTGATGGGTCATGGGAAAGCACCAGGTCGCTGAGATACTTGATCCGCTGCTCCGGCTGCTTTCCACCCTGTTCGATAAGTCGTTGCGCGAGGGCGCGCGACGCTTCCACCCATTGGGGATCATCCATGGTTACCAGTGCCTGCAGCGGGGTGTCGGTTCGTTGCCGCCGGGTGCAGGCCGTATCCCGCGTAGGAGCGTCGAAGGCATCCATGTCCGGCGGCATCGCCATGCGTTTCCAATAGGTGTAGAGACTGCGGCGGTAAAGCGCGTCTCCATGCTCCTGCTTGTACTTGGTTGTGTCGCTGGTCGGGTAGCCGACTGACTCCCACACATTGTCAGGCTGATACGGCTTCACGCTGGGGCCGCCGATTTTGTTCACGAGTAATCCGCTGGACTCCAGAGCGATGTCACGAAGCATCTCGGCATCCATGCGGAAGCGCGGACCATGCGCCAGGAGAAGATTCTTCGGATCGCGGGCCAACTGCCCGGGGTACGATTTCGCGCTCTGGCGGTAGGTGGCGGACATCACCATGAGCTTGTACATGTGCTTCATGTCCCATCCGCTCTCGCGAAATTCCACAGCCAGCCAGTCGAGCAGTTGAGGATGAGAAGGGCGCTGGCCCATGATGCCGAAGTCCTCTGTGGTCTCGACCAGGCCGGCGCCGAAGAGCTCATTCCACATGCGATTGACTGTGACGCGCGCAGTCAAAGGATTTTCCGGGCTGACCGTCCACTCCGCGAGCGCCAGGCGATTGTGCGGCATCCCGGCAGGCAAGGGCGGAAGAAAATGCGGCGTATTGGCCTCGACTCTCTCCTTGCGCGCGGTGTAGATTCCGCGGGTCAGAATATCCGCGTACGCCAGGGATGGACGCTCTACGGCCACCAGCGAAATATCGCCACCCTGGGAAAGCTTATCCAGCTCGGCATCCATTTGCTGGAGCTGGCTGCGGATGGCCTCGGACTGTTTATCCACATTGGTGAAATAAAACTCGCTCACGGCATGCCATTGATCCCGATCCCACTGGCCCGGGGGCTTGCTGGTGATTTCCGCAACGTAGTCTTCAAAGGGTAGCCGCTTGGCTTCCTCAACGCTCAATGCCCGCGCATAAACCCGGAAATCCTGGTAGCGGGTATCGCGCGCCGGCTGCTCATCAGGAGATTTCCGCCCCAGTTGGAGCGGCGCCGAGGTGTGGATGCTATTGCGAGCAACGGTGTCAGAGATGGTTTTCGTGGCGACAGGCGCTCCGTTGACGTAGAGCTTGACGCCCGCTGCCCTGCCCGACCCGTCATAGGTAAAGAAGAGGTGATCCCAATGACCATCCGTCGGCAGAGGCGCGACGGTCGAGACCTTGATGGCCCGCATCGGTGTCCGATCCTTAGGCGTGATTACCTTGGGAGGCTCAGGCTTCGGTGCTTCCTTCTTAGTGCCTTTCTTCGGCTTATCGGGAAGGGGTTGTTCCTTGGGCGCCTCATCGGCCAGTTCGACGCTGATGATGCCATTTTCCGCGGCTAGATCCCAGCCGCGATCATGCTGGGTCGAATCCATCTTCGAGACCAAGGCGCCCGACACTTTCGACGATGTGAAATTGGGAGCAGAGCGCAGCATGAACCAACCACCGCTGGAAAACGGCTGGTTCCATTCGAAGTCTCCGGTCTGTCCAAGCACGACCCGCGTGCTGGTGTCCATGCGGAAATCCGGCCATAGCCAGGTGCTCTCTCCCCACAGCGGTTTGAACTTGCCGATGGGAAAGCTCTTCGGATTGGCATTGGGCGCACTGTTCTTCAGCATCTCGCCGCCGCCTTCATCCAGGCGCAAGCGAAGCTGCAGCTTTTCCGTCGAGACCGGCCGCGCAGGGTTCTGTTTCGAAACCAGCCAATGCTGAATCAACGCTCGTTCTTGTAAGCGCGTGGCATCGAGCTGGCGGAGAAGTTCGGCCCGCTTCGCCATCAGCTGGTTGTATGCTTCCACATTCTGCGGCTTCGGAAGGTGGACCACCGGCGCCCAATTCGGCTTGTCGCCGTTGAACGGCTGTTCGTCGATATTGTTGAAGAAGGCGCTGAGCTGATAAAAATCCTTCTGCGTCGTAGGATCGTACTTGTGGTCATGGCAGACGGCGCAACCAACGGTTAGACCCATGAAGGCGGCCCCGTACGCCTCGGTGCGTTCCCTCGCGATATTCACCCGCAGCTCTTCGGGAATGGTTCCGCCCTCGTTACTGCTTACTCCGGAGCGTACGTATCCGCTGGCAATGACCTGGTCGAGGCTGGTCGGAGGCAACAGGTCCCCGGCAATTTGCTCCTTGGCAAACTGATCGAATGGCTTGTTAGTGTTAAACGCCTTGATGAGATAGTCGCGATAAGCCCAGATGTAACGGCTGTTGTCGAAGTGCAGGCCATAGGTATCGGCATAGCGGGCATAGTCGAGCCAGTAACGCGCTCTCTGTTCGCCAAAAGCCGGACTGGCGAGAAGCCGGTCCACCAGATGCTCGTAGGCCTGCGGCGAATTGTCCGCGACAAAAGCATTGACTTCTTCCGGAGTAGGCAGCAAACCAGTCAGGTCGAGGGTCACGCGGCGGATGAGGGTGTGCTTATCCGCCTCGGGTGAGGGATGCAGACCTTCCTTATTGAGGCGCTGCAGAACGAATGCGTCGATCGGATTTTGCACCCAGCCCGCTGCCTGCAATTGAGGCACGGCGGCACGAACCGGCTTCTCAAATGCCCAGTGGGGCCGGTAGTGCGCGCCTTCGGCCACCCATTGCTTAAGGACGGCGATTTCCTGGGGTTTCATCGGCTTGGCTTCGCCCAGCGAAGTCTGCGGCATCAGGTAGTGTGGATCATTGGATTCAATCCGGCGGATCAATTCGCTCTTTTCCGGGTGCCCGGGCACGATGGCATCCGGCTTCCCTGGCCGCTTCTTGAAGGCGGACTCTTCCAGATCGAGCCTCAAGTTAGCCTTGCGCATTTCTGGATCGGGGCCATGGCAACTGAAGCAGTTGCTGGCCAGGATCGGCTGCACATCCTGGTTGAAGTCAAGATGTTGCTGCGATGAAGGGGAGCCGGTGGGCTTGCCTTTGCAACCCGCGGTTACGGCCAGCAAGGCCGCGGCCATTACCAATGAGCCAGCCCTACGGAAGAAAGTCGGCTTGAACAAGGTTATGTTCCGGGTCAAGCGGCAGATACTCCACCTCAAAAGGTCGGACCTTTAACGCTAGTCTTCGCTGCTAACGACTGTCAACGCGGATTGTTCGCCGTGTCGGAAGTCCCTACAGGTTCCAGCCAGTTCCGGCCGGCTCCCGTATGCCACTGATATGGCTCGGCTTCCATGAACGCAGCCTTGCGCAAAATTTAATCTCGAATATGCGGCCCGCTACGGCAAACCAACGTCTCTATTAGGACCGCTTTATTAGGACCGCGACGACCGGTAGGACGCGGGTATAAGATCAAAATCACTCTTTTTGTACGAGGGTTGAACTATGGTCAATCGACGTGAGTTTCTCGATGCACTTGCAGTAGGGGCGGCGGGGTTGGCCATCCGGGCCAACGCCAAGAGCTATGGCCAGATTCTGGGCTCCAACAGCCGGCTTAATTTTGCAGTTATCGGCCTTAATAGTCGCGGCTATGCACACCTGTCGGCGTTGAAGGCTAATGAGAAGGCCGCCTGCATCACCCACGTGTGCGATGTAGACAGCAATATCCTCAACAAATATGCTGCAAAGACGCTGCAGGCGATGGGGTCAGCGCCCACCGCGGAGAAGGATTTTCGCAAGATTCTCGACCAGAAGGACGTGGACGCCATCAGCATTGCCTCTCCCGACCACTGGCACACTCCGATGGCCATCGCCGGGCTGCAGGCAGGCAAGCATGTTTATGTAGAAAAACCGTGCAGCCATAACCCGGCCGAAGGCGCTCTTCTGGTGGAGGCGCAGAAGAAATATGGCAAGGTGGTGCAAATGGGCACCCAGCAGCGCTCGTCGCCCCACACCATTGAGATTGTCAACAAGATTCACAACGGCCTGATTGGCCGGGCCTACTATGCCAAGGCCTGGTACAGCAATACCCGAAAGTCGATTGGGTATGGCAAGCCGGCGCCCATACCGGCCCAGCTCGATTGGGACCTGTGGCAGGGCCCGGCTCCGCGCAGGCCGTACACAGACAATGTGCAGCCGTATAACTGGCACTGGTTCAGAATCTATGGCACTGGCGAAGCGCTGAATAACGGAACCCACGAAGTGGATGTTTGCCGCTGGGCACTTGGCGTCGACTATCCGCAGCGGGTTACCGCGAGCGGGGGAAGATACCAGTTCAAAGACGATTGGCAGTTTCCCGACACCATGGTGACCAGCTTCGATTACCAGGACAAGATGATCTCGTGGGAAGGCAAGAGCTGCCAAGGCATGAAGATCTACAATCGCGATCGCGGCGCGGCGATTATGGGCACGACGGGCACAGTGGTCGTGGATCGCGACGGCTACGAAATTTACGATCTCAAGGGGAATAAGACCAGCGAACAGAAGACCGGGGACAAGACATCGTCTTCTGATCTGATTGGCCGCGATTCGATGACCGATGCCCACTTCGCAAACTTCATCGCCGGCATCCGCACGGGAGAAAAGCTGAACGCGCCGATTGCTGTCGGGAACGTCTCTGTGACCACACTGCAGCTCTCTAACATTGCCTGGGAAGTCAATCGCGAATTGCTACTCGACGAGAAAGACGGAAAGATCCGGGGCGATTCAGAGGCCATGAAGCTGTGGGGCCGGGAGTATGAGAAGGGCTGGGCTCCTCAAATTTAGAGCCGATTCACTTATGAAAAATGTCCTTTCCCGTCGTAGTTTTGTCCGCTCCGGCGCGCTTGCCGCGGCAGCCTATGCAACGTCAAGCGCTGTGCCGGTAGCCGCGCACGCAGAGTTTGCGCATGACGTCGCAGCGCCGGTGAATTTGGGGTTGTGCAGCTATACGTTCCGCAATTTTGATCGCGCACAATTGATCGGCTTCATGAAGCAGCTCAACGTGCTTGCGCTGAATGCAAAGGACGTCAAAGACCATCTCCCCATGGATCCGGCGGAAGAGGCGAAAGCGCTCGAGGACTATCACGCGGCCGGTATTCAGCTGCATGCCGTCGGGACGGTTTACTTTCCCAAGGATGAAGATGATGACATCCGCAGTAAATTTGAATATGCCAAGCGAGCAGGTGTCTCGGTAATTGTCGCTGGGGACCCCGCCCCGGGCACTCTTCCCCGTATCGAGAAATTCGTGAAGGAATACGACATACGGCTCGCGATCCACAATCACGGGCCGGAAGATAAGTTGTGGCATTCGCCCTTAGACGTTCTGAAGGCCGTGAGTAGTATGGATCCGCGCATGGGATGCTGCATCGATATAGGGCATACGGCGCGGGCAGGCACCGATGTAGTAGAAGCGATCAAGCAGGTAGGCCCGAGGCTGTTCAACATGCACACCAAGGACCTTACGGATTTCACGGCCAAAGATAGCCAGGTTGCTGTTGGCGACGGCTCGATGCCCATCCGCCGCATCTTTGAAACCCTGATCGCGATCAAGTACAAAGGCTTTGTAGACCTGGAGTATGAGATTCACGGCGACGATCCAATGCCCGGCGTCATCGCCAGCTTCGCTTATATGCGGGGAGTGCTGGCAGGCATGGGTTATGCAAGATAAACCGCAAGAATCCAACAGGAACTGGACGGGTGCCCTAGGTTCGCCAACCTGCCCCGGCTTGCCGTGGGAGCGTACCTGGGCCGAAAATGATATGTTTCGATTGCTTTTCTTAGCCCTGCCGGGATCTGGTCGTCGATAAGGTAAAAGCATTCGAGGGCTTCGCCCACCCGCACTGCTCCTATTGGCTTTTGCCATGACACGGTAGTCCCGCAAGGACGGCCCAGAATGCTGACAGGCCGTCATCAAGGGCCGAGACAACTCTCTTTCATGAGCACCCGTCCATTCTGCAGAGTCTTTTATAGTTACCTCTGAAAGATGCTTTTTACGCAAGATAGGCTTGAAAAATGGCCGAGCTCGTTCAGGATTTCCGCATTGCCCTTCGACAACTGGGTCGCGCTCCTGGTTTTACCGCGACCGCTATCTTGACCCTGGCGCTCGGAATCGGCGCCAACACCGCAATATTCAGCGCATTGAACGCCACGCTGCTGAAAATGCTTCCCGTCCGCGACCCGCAAGAGTTATATACGGTTCTGCTCGTCAACGGCGGCACGCAGCCCCCGAACACTCAGGGCACAGGCCATGGCAGTACATCCTTTTCCTATCCGGTCTTCCAGGCACTGCGGCAAAACACGAATGTTTTAACCAACCTGATTGCGCACATCCCGCTGGGTTACGGCAAGGTTCCGGTTCGCCTGGGCGACACGCCCACGGAGAAGGCCGGAGAGGAAGTCAGTGGAAACTACTTCTCTGGTCTGGGAGTTCCGATGGCGCTGGGGAGGGGCTTGACTGAAGCGGAGGAGGGCGAGCACAGCCCGGTAACTGTTATCAGCTACCGTTTCTGGCAGGAAGCGTTCGCTCGCGACTCAGGCGCGATTGGCAAGACAATGTATGTCAAGGGCGTCCCCTTCACCATCGTTGGCGTCGCCGCGCCTTCGTTCCTTGGAGTGAGCTACAGCGGGGCCATGGATTTTTGGATTCCCCTGCAGACCCGTCCAGAGCTGAATGCCTGGGGAGAGCCTGCGACCGATAATGCGCGGCTTGGATCGCCGAAATGGTGGGATATACCAATGCTGGCGCGGCTACGTCCCGGCATACTGCCGGATCAGGCGCAACGTATCTTACAACCCACCTTCTGGCAGGCGGCGAGCGAGGGTATCGGCACGTTGGATCCCAAGCGCTGGCCCGCCCATCTCGGCTTTGAACCTGTCCGTGGAATTCTCGGCGCCGCTGACCATTATCGAACGTCGCTCGAGATTATGATGGCCCTGGTCGGGCTAGTCCTTCTGATCGCATGCACCAACGTGGCCCTGCTGGTCATCGCCAGGAACGCCGTTCGCCAGCGAGAGTTTGCGGTACGCATGGCTGTAGGCGCGCGCGCTTCGCGCATCTTCCGGCAACTGCTTAGCGAAAGTGTGTTGCTGGTAAGCGCAGGGGCCGTGTTGGGTTGGGCGCTCGCCGTGGGAGCAACGCGGGTTTTAGCAGCGTGGGCCCGGATCGATGCCGGTCTTTCGCCGGACTGGCATGTGCTGCTCTTTACCGCCGCTGCGGCGTCGCTGTCGGCTCTCGCCTTCTCGCTTGTTCCCCTGCGTGGCACAATGCGCATCGCCATCGAACAGGAACTGAAGAGCAGCAGCCAGAACATGTGCCAAAGTCGCGGCCGAGTCTGGGGTGGCAACGCAGCCATGGCGCTGCAAATCGCCATGTGCCTCGCACTGCTGGCGGCGTCGTCGCTCACCGTGCGCAGCCTCTTGAACTACGAGCGGCAGGACCTCGGGATGCAGGCGCAAAGCCTATTGGTCTTCGACGTTACCCCACAAAACATTTCCAGCGATGCGCAGGCAGTCCTCTTCTATCACCGCCTGCTCGACCGCATCCAAGCGATTCCCGGCGTGCAGGCCGCATCGCTGGTCCGCAGCCGGCCTGGCTTGGGTTGGTCAAGCACTGAAGGCTTTACCCTGGACGGAGTCGAGCCACGCGACACGTCCGGCTCGCGTATGGAGACCCACTACAACGATGTCAGCCCTGGATTCTTTCAGACCATGGGCATCCCCTTGCTGCAAGGCCGCGGCTTTACCGACGCCGATACAGCGGACAGGCCTGGTGTAGTGGTGGTCAATGAGGAGTTCGTTAGGCGCTTCCTCAAGAACGGAGCTTTAGGACACCGGATCGACAGTCATTCAGGCTCAGAGATCGTAGGCGTAGTAAAGGACAGTAAATTCGCGCGAGTGGCCGAGGGTCCCGTGCCCATCGTCTTCTATGCGCTCGCCCAGCGCGACATGACGGGAGAGCTCACAGTCGAGGTGCGCGCCGCAGGTTCCCCGACAGCATTATTACCTGCAATGCAGCGCGCCACGCGCGAGCTGGACCCCAACATGCCGCTGCAAAAGCCCCTGACCCAGACTGCTCAGTTTGAAGAGTCTTACCTCACGCCCCGGCTGTTTACGCGCCTTACGGTGGGCTTTGGCCTGTTAGCCGCTTTCCTGGTAGCCACCGGCTTGTATGGAACGCTCGCCTATCGAGTGCAGCGCCGGAGAGGAGAGATCGGCGTGCGTATGGCCGTGGGAGCCACTCGAGCGACCGTATTGGGAATGGTTCTGCGCGAGAGTCTATGGATCGCCCTGGCTGGTTTTGTCGCGGGGTTACCGCTATGCTTTGCCGTCTCGCGCCTGCTGCGCACGCAAGTCTATGGGATTGACGCTCTCGACCCCATTAGTTTCCTGGTGGCAATCGCGCTCACTCTTTTCATCGTTCTTGGTGCGGCGCTGCTCCCCGCAAGAAAAGCGGCTTCTGTGAACGCGACGGAAGCGCTACGGTCGGAGTAACGGCAAGGGTGAGAAAACGGATCTCAATGCACTTCGTCGCCTAAACAATCCGCATGGTCATTCCTCCATCAATGACCATGTTCTCGCCGGTGATGAATTCATTTTCAATCAAGCAGGCAATCACGTCAGCTACATCCTCCGGCTTTCCCTCTTTGTGGAGCGGGATGCGATTCTCGATGTTGTTCCTTGCCTGTTCAGGGGGAAGAGCATCATGAAAGGGAGTGCGAATAACGCCCGGAGAAACGCAATTGACACGAATGCGCTGCTCAGCCAGTTCGCGGGCGAGCACCCGGGCGAACTGGGGTAAAGCGCCTTTCACCACACCGTAGGCGGCTGCGCCCAGACAACCGCGCAGACCAGCTGCTGATCCTAACAGGATGATCGCTCCTCCGCCCTGCTTAGCCATGTGTGGCGCCGCGGCTCTGGTCAGGTGAAAGACGGAGTGCACGTGGACCGCAAAGGCGTTCATCCAGCTCTCATCCGTGACCGAATAAATGCTGCCGGGGGCGGGCCCTCCGGCCGAGTGCACGAGCACATCCAGGCGGCCGAAGTCCTCGACTACCCGGTCGACACATTTGCGGCAAGCTGCCGGATCGGCGACGTCGGCCTCCAGAATGCGGACGGTTGTGCCGTGAGCTTTGACTGCAGAGCTCAGACAGTCCGGTGTCGGCACGGCTCTTCTCGCAACCACTGCGACGTGCGCGCCCTTGCGCGCAAGAGTGAGCGCGGTGGCGGCCCCAATTCCGCTTGTCCCTCCGGTAACCAGACAAACCTTCCCGGACAAATCCATGCAACCCCCTTTGGCATTTTGAACCCAGCCTCAGATGGCTGAGGATAAAGCTCTCGAATATCTACTGGGTTGCCGGTAGCAACACCAGCTCCGGTATAGAAGCGCGCGGCGGCAATTTCGCGGCGTACACAATCGTTTCCGCAACATCTTCAGCCTGCAAGGCTTTCGCCAGCACTTCGGGTGACGGTTTTACCGGCCTCTTTTCCATCAATTCAGTATCGACAAGACCAGGGCAAATGACACACGTTCTGATACCGTTCTGCTTCTCTTCCATGCGAACCGCATGTGCGAGTCCGAGAACTCCGCGCTTGGAGGCTTGATACGCGGCGCCGGATACATCGGGCACCAGTCCGCTGATCGACGAGATATAGATCAGATGGCCGGACCCGGCATTACGCATGGAGGGCAAAACTGCATGCGTAGCATAGAAAGCTCCGTTGAGATTCAAATCGATGAGCGAGTTCCAGATTCCGGGGTTGAGCCGCTCCATCGCCCGATCAGGAGTATTTGTCCCGCTCGCGAAGACCAGAATATCGATTCTTCCGAACTGCTCCAGCGTCGCTTGCGCAAGCTGCTGCATATCTTTAGCTTTAGAAGCGTCGGCTGGCCGGACTGTAATCTCGCGTTGCTCTCTCGCCAGTTCATCCTTAAGAGATTGCAACCGCTCTTCGCGGCGCGCGGAGGCCACGACCTTCGCCCCCTCGCGCGCGAAGAGCACAGCCGCCGCACGGCCAATACCACTGGAAGCACCAACAATCACGACCACTTGGCCGTTTATGGAAACGCTCATCGTTTACCTCACCCCATGGTCACGCGATTTGAATTGCAGAAACAGTTTAACCAAAGTACAGGAGCGTGCCGATTTGCCCAATGCGTGTAGGCCCATACGTGCGCATACACTGTTGACGTAAATTGCCTCGGGCTCTCTCGAATCATCGCTAAAGCATTTTTGCTAATGGTTTAGACCAGGAAACTGAACCCGACGCGGCCATTCCGTCAAAGAATGGCCGCACATAACTGATCCGACCGGACCACAGTATTAGCAAAAATGCGTTAAAAGGTGAACTTTGCTGCAAGCTGGATCTCTCGGGAACTGTTTAAAGTGGCGCTCACCTGACCTCCTGATCCTGAATTGATATTGGCGGAAGGAGCGGCGAAAGTGGGGTGGTTGAACATGTTAAAGAACTCGGAACGGAATTCGAGGGTTCCCGCTTCGCGTATCGGAAAGGTCTTCAGCAGGGTAAAGTCCAGTTCGTTGAGGTCGTCCGCACGAAGCGTATTTCTCAATGGAGTTCCATAGGTGTACTGCGCCGGTTCAGCATAGGCTGCAGCCGTTCCCGGGCTGAGAGTTGAGCAACCCTTATTGGCTTGCACGTAAAACCAGCAGTCGGGGCTACGAACGGTCTTCGGCTTTCCGATCAGGAGTGGCCATTGACTGGACACACCCGTGTTTGCTTCGTCATTGCTGATAGTGGGAGTAAATGGAGCGCCGCTGCGCAGAGTCCAGATGCCCGCCACCTGCCAGCCACCGGCGACCTGGTTAACCCAGCCGCCGTCATTCAAAAATGCTTTGCCCGCCCCGAACGGCAGCGCGTAATTAAAGCTGGGGCTGAAAACTTGGGGAAAATCATAGTTACAGACGGCTCTCTGCCTTTCATAGAAATAGAGGGTTCCACTGATGCTGCTATCCATGCATTTTGAATAGGCGTAGGCCGCAAGCAGAGTTAGGTTATGCCATGACCGGGTCTCAAGTTTCACTTGCAGCGCGTTATAGTTCGCGTAGCCGATGTTGTTGTCGAAAGTCCTCACACCCCATTGCGGCAATGGGCGGCGCGCTTGAACCGCGCCGGGACCAGGCGGGGGGTCATTGACGGTGAGAGATGTTTGCAGATGCGTTGTCTTGGTGCCTAGATAAGTTATGTCTAGCGACACTCGAGAAGCGAGCTGGGTCTCAAAGGCGGCTGTGTATTGCTGGACATACTGGTTCCGCCAAGAAAGAGGCCCATTCCAAATATTTGGCGTAGCGCAAGTATTGGCGACGAACCCAAAAGAGCAAGACTGCCCGGGGTTCGGATTGGGGACGACATTGGGCTGCCCCTCAAAGAAATTGGCCCATGAGCGCGTCGGTACGGCCGGTGGCCGATCATTTAACACGGTGGCAGCGGCAATGAACGGTATGGTGGAAATTCGTTGTTGATATTTGCTATATCGGTGTACAGCTGAAATATGCCATAACCCGCGCGTACGACACTCGTCATGCGAGACAAATCAGGCGGCCGCCAGGCTATGCCAATGCGTGGCACATAGTCCCATTCAGCGGGCTGAATGGACCACGGCAGCTTTAGGGCGCCCGTGTACTCTAGCCGATCCGCGAACAACGTCAGCAGCTGCGGGGTCAGCAGCTGACCATTGGGATTTAGATTTGATGGGACGACCACTTTTTCCGTCGCCGGGTCGAACGCGCTTTTGCCTCCGTTAATGCCCTGATAAAAGGTATTGCGCTCTAACCGAAATCCCAGGTTTAACGTCAGCCTTTCCGTGACCCGATAAGCATCCTGGATGTAGAGGTTCATGAAATAGCCAAAATCCCCGTTCAGTTGCTTGAAGTAGTCGCGGGTAACATTGTCGGGAATTCCAAGCAGGAAGTCTGCGTACGAATTGCCCGAATAGATTCCCGAGAAATCGAATCCGCCGGTCGAGTCAGAGCCGTTAATAAAACCAGCCCGCTCATGGTATAGGTCGCCCCCAAACTTGATGCTGTGGTTGCCGCGCGAATATGTGCTGCTAAGGTTAAACTGCAGGTTTCTGTGCTGATTGGACTTTGGCAGCTGATTCGAAGGTGAACCCAGAAAAGTGGCGTAATTGGTTAGCTCGATCTCCGGGAAGCCGAAGATCGCAGTGGTGTCATCGAAACCTTGCACACCTGCTTTCTGGTTGAAGTTGGTGCCCTGCAGGATTCCGTTAAAGTGAAAAATGCTGCGGTAATAGGACATCCGTGCCTCTGAAAGCCAGGTCGGATTCCAGATATGGGTCAGGGTGGCCGTAGCATTTTGACCGCGGCTCTCGAGCGGCTGCAGCCCTAGCGTCGTAAATTGATTTGGATCGGTTTCTTGATTGTCGTTAATCGAATACCGGCCAAAGATCTGGTTCTTCGCATTAATCTGGTAGTCGACCCGGCCATCTCCCCGCTGCAAAGCCTGAATCATCGAAGGAGCCACTTCCGTATTGATTACGGCGCAAAGGTTCTTTGGCCAGATTCGATCCCAGCGGTGCTATGTAGAAGAAGCCTTTCGCATCCAACGCTGAGTTGCGAAGAAATTCGAACACCGTGCCATGAAAATGATTCGTCCCGCTCTT
>Ga0302324_100001403_pt1 | contig 58755 bp, 48 predicted proteins | sample Palsa_T0_1_FD_201949 | JGI IMG/M metagenome (GOLD analysis project Ga0302324, IMG submission 201949) | Peat permafrost microbial communities from Stordalen Mire near Abisko, Sweden - Palsa_T0_1 | ecosystem: Environmental > Terrestrial > Soil > Palsa > Peat permafrost | place: Sweden: Abisko...
CGCCGTGTAAAGGCGATGCTCTACCAGCTGAGCTAAGCACCCCCCTGGAAGAGGCGCCGAAGTCTACGCGAGGACAATCGGCTTGGCAATCAGCGCTCAAACTGTCCAAATCCGCTGTATTTCCATGGCCGCAGCGCCAGCACGAAGGCGGCCCCGTAGCGATCTTGCCGCGGGCCCCGATCGCGTTCGATGATCTCCGCGCATTGGCGCGAGGTGTTGCGCAACGCTGCCTGCAGTTCGCTCAAGGCGGCCGCGGAGACTTCGCCGCCATGGAAGAAGAATTCCTCGTGCGGTCCGACGAAGTGGCTGGCGGTGAATTCGCGCAGAAGCTTTTGATGAATGTAGCGCTGCACGGGACCGCCCGCTCGCCAGCTAAAGTGCCGGCTGACGAGCAATCGAACGCGATTCCCCGGCTGCAGCTCGATAACCTTCAGCTGATCGAGCCGGTAGAAAAATCTCAAGACCTCGCGCTCGGTGAAATTGTAGCTGCGCACGATATCCTCGAGCGGCGCGCGATTAATCACCAACCAGGCGATGAGAAACAGCCTCGGATCAGAGACGATCTCCTGCTCCTGCGCGAAGGTGAGCTGGTTCGCCGCGGGCCGCCTGCGCGCCCGCGCCAGAATTTCGGCGAGCCCCGTTTCAAGGAGATCGCAGATTTGATCCACACGCTTCAAGGAAAAATCTCCGGCGGAGAACAGGCGCTTGACGCTCGCCAGGCTCAAGTCCAGTTTCTTCGCCACCGCGGAATATGTCAGGCCGCGCTCGCGCAGCGCAGCTTTCAGTTCCGCCACGATCAACGATTGTTCGGCCATTCGTCCTCCGTGGAGGGTATTATATAACGCTACCTTTGGTAGCGTCACGCGCCTTTTTTGATGCAGAAGTTGCGTTATCCGATCCTGAGCGAATAGCCTGCCTCGCGGATCGAACACGCGACTAGCAACGGAGGGCGTATGCGCTTCAGAGTTGTATTCTTTCTGGCCACAATGCTTGGTTTAGCCGGCTGCACGACCTTTGCGTGCTTTTCAGCCTGCCACCGCCAGGCCCACAATACGACCAGCCTGGTGGATTTCCTTTATCCGAACGGCACTCCGCCGCCTCGCGACGCGCAGCCCCAACTGCATCTGCCGCTGCGCGTCGGGCTCTCATTTCTGCCGTCGAACGGCAACGAAGCGCTGACCGGCTTGGACGCTGCGCATAAAGAAGCGTTATTGCAAGAGATTCGTCAGCGCTTTATCTCACGCAAATTCGTCGCCGAAATCGTCGTGATCCCGGATTACTACCTGCAGGGAAAGCGCGGATTCGAAGGGTTGCAGGCTGTTCAGCGCCTCTACAACATCGATCTGATGGCTTTGGTTTCCTACGATCAGGTCACTCACGAGGACGATAACAATTGGTCGTTGGGATACGTGACCATCGTGGGCGCTTATTTCTTGAACGGCACGCGCCACGACGTCTCGACGCTGGTCGATCTGGCGGTCGTTGATCCTGCGACCCGCTCACTGGTGCTGCGCGCCGGCGGCATCGATTCGCGGCACGGCAATGTGACATTGATGCGCGAAGACCGTGAATTGCGCGAGGCATCCTCGCAAGGATTTACGGCTGCCACCGCGCAAATGATCGAGCACTTCGACACCGCGCTCACTGCTTTCGAGAGCGATGTCCGCGAAGGAAAGGCGAACGTCAAGGTCGTCTCGAACAACGGCAAACCCACCGGCGGCGGCGGATCGATCGATTGGCTTGCGTTATTGTTTTTTGTGCCCTTGGCGGTGGCGGCCGCGAGGCGGCGCGAATAGCCGGCCGGGCGCTAGTGCGCCCGGACCTGGCTCTTTACACGAGAAGGACGACGACGCCGCTTCTCGCCCGCGATGGCCTCAGGCGCCTTGGGATCCGCCGGCGCCGGCAGCGGCACCGGCATGTGAGTGAGTGCGACTTGCAGCACCTCATCGATCCACTTGACCGAGCGGATGTCGAGCTTTTCCTTGATGTTGTCGGGAATCTCGGCCAGATCCTTGGTGTTGTCGTCCGGAATCAATACCGTCGTGATGCCCCCGCGGTGCGCCGCCAGCAGCTTTTCCTTGAGTCCGCCGATTGGCAGCACTTCGCCGCGCAGGGTGATTTCACCGGTCATCGCGACATCCGAGCGCACCGGGATTTTGGTCAGGGCGGATATCAACGCGGTCGCCATACCGACGCCCGCGCTCGGGCCATCCTTCGGCGTGGCGCCCTCCGGCACGTGAATGTGAACGTCCGCCTTCTGATAGAAATCCACATCGAGTCCGAGCATCGCGGAGCGGCTGCGCACCACGGTCATCGCGGCTTGAATCGACTCCTGCATCACTTCGCCGAGCTGGCCGGTGTGCGTGAGCTTGCCCTTGCCGGCAACCACCGCCGCTTCTATGGTCAATAATTCGCCGCCCACCTCGGTCCACGCCAAACCGGTCACCTGCCCGACGCGATTGCTCTCCTCGGCTTTGCCGTAGCGGAAGCGGCGCACACCCAGGTACTTGTCGAGATTCTTCGAGTCGACGCTCACGGTTTTTTCCGCCGGCGCCAACAGCAATTGCTTCACCGCTTTGCGGCCGATCTTCGAGATCTCCCGCTCCAGGTTGCGCACGCCGGCTTCACGCGTGTAGAAGCGAATCATGTCGTGAATGGCCGTGTCCGCCAGCTCCAATTCGCCTGGTTTCAGCCCGTTCTGTTTGATTTGCTTCGGCAGCAGATAGCGCCGGGCGATATTGCTCTTTTCATCCTCCGTGTAGCCGGGAATGCGGATGACCTCCATGCGATCGAGCAGCGGCGCGGGAATATTCAAGCTGTTTGCCGTGCATACGAACATCACTTCGGACAAATCGAAATCGACCTCCAGATAGTGATCGTTGAAGGTGCTGTTCTGCTCCGGATCGAGCACTTCCAAGAGCGCCGAGGAAGGATCGCCGCGAAAATCGGTCGACATCTTGTCGACTTCATCGAGCAGGTACAAAGGATTGCGCACACCGCACTTGGCGAGATTTTGAATGATCTTGCCGGGCATGGAGCCGATGTAGGTGCGGCGGTGGCCGCGAATCTCGGCCTCATCGCGCACGCCGCCCAAGGACATGCGTACGAACTTGCGATTGGTCGCGCGCGCGACGCTTTGACCGAGCGAGGTCTTGCCGACGCCGGGAGGCCCGACCAAGCAGAGGATGGGCCCGCGCAGATTCTTCACGCGCTGCTGCACCGCCAGGTATTCGACGATGCGCTCTTTGACTTTCTCGAGCCCGAAGTGATCGGCCTCGAGCACTTTCTCGGCGGCAGCGATGTCCAGATGCACCTTGCTGCGCTTCTTCCACGGCGACTTCACCAGCCAATCGATGTAATTGCGCACCACCGTGGCTTCCGCCGACATCGGCGACATCAGCTTCAATTTGGCGAGTTCGGAATTCGCTTTCTCGCGCGCCTCCTTGGGCATGCCCGCAGCCTTGATGCGCTTTTCCAATTCGCCGATTTCGTTGGGCGCATCGTCCAGCTCGCCCAATTCCTTTTGAATGGCCTTCATCTGCTCATTCAGGTAGTACTCGCGCTGGCTCTTCTCCATCTGCTGTTTGACGCGGCCGCGGATGCGCTTTTCGATCTGCAGCACGTCCATCTCGCCTTCGATGACGGCGAGCATGTGCTCGAGGCGCTTGCGCACATCCGCGATCTCGAGAACCTTTTGCTTCTCGGACAATTTCAAGGACATGTGGGCGGCGACGGTATCGGCCAGCCGGCCGGCCTGTTCGATGCCCGCCAACGAGGTGAGAATCTCCGGCGGGACCTTTTTGTTCAGTTTGACATATTGCTCGAACTGCGTGATGACCGAGCGGGTCAGCACGTCCATTTCGCGCTCCTCGTAGCGCTCCAGATCCGGCATGGCGGTGATTTGCGCGGAAAAGAACTCGCCCTCGGTGAGAGTCTCGATGCTGGCGCGGTCCACGCCCTCGACCAGCACTTTCACAGTGCCGTCGGGCAGCTTCAACAGCTGCAGGATGGTTGCAATGGTGCCCACCCGGTAAAGATCTTCGGCTTTCGGGTCGTCGACATCCGCCTGTTTCTGGGCGACCAAGAGAATGCGCTTGTCGGCCTTCATGGCCAGATCCAACGCGACAATGGATTTCTCCCGCCCGACGAACAGCGGGATCACCATATGCGGGTAAACCACTACATCGCGCAGCGGCAGAACGGGCGTACCGTTTAAGGGCGGTACTGCTTCGGGGCTATCGGCAACGGGTTCATCGCTCACTAGGCTGGCCTTTTGGTTGTGGCACGTACGGCAATCTAAGCCTTAGATACATGCGGCCGCCTACGATATGTTTCAAGCTCGGCTCAAAGATGATCCGAGCCCGTCGGGCGCCGCTGTTCCTCGACCGGAACCACCAAACGAGTTTCCTCGGTTCGATGGACTATATAAGGCTTGTTGTGGCCTTCGATCACCTGCTCGTCGACCACGACTTTCTGCACATTGCGCAACGACGGAAGGTCGTACATGGTGTCGAGCAGCACATTCTCCAGAATGGTGCGTAGACCCCGAGCGCCTGTCTTTCGCTGCATTGCTTTGCGCGCCACGGAGCGCAAGGCATCTTCGCGAAAATCCAGTTCCACTCCTTCCATATCGAAGAGCTTCCGATACTGCTTGGTCAGCGCGTTCTTCGGCTGCATCAAGATCGAAATCAGTGCGTCTTCGTCCAATTCTTCCAGCGTCGCGACCACCGGCAGGCGGCCTACAAACTCTGGAATTAAACCGTACTTGATCAAATCCTCCGGTTCTGTGTCGTGGAACACATCATTGCCATGCGGCCGAGCATTGTGCTCGCGTACCTCGGCGATGAAGCCGATACCGCTCTTGTGGGTGCGGTTCATGATGATCTTTTCCAGGCCCGCGAACGCACCGCCGCAGATGAACAGAATGTTGGTCGTGTCGACCTGCAGGAATTCCTGCTGGGGGTGCTTGCGGCCGCCCTGCGGCGGCACCGAGGCGATGGTGCCTTCGATGAGCTTGAGCAGCGCCTGCTGCACGCCCTCGCCCGACACATCGCGCGTAATGGATGGGTTGTCGGATTTACGGGAAATCTTGTCGATTTCATCGATATAGACGATGCCGGTTTGCGCCTTCTCCACATCGTAGTCGCACTTCTGGAGAAGCTTCTGGATGATGTTCTCGACGTCCTCGCCGACATAGCCGGCTTCCGTCAACGTGGTGGCATCGGCGATCGTGAACGGAACGTTCAGCAGGCGCGCCAGAGTTTCGGCCAACAGGGTCTTGCCGGACCCGGTGGGCCCGATCAGGAGAATATTGCTCTTGGCGAGCTCCACGTCGTCGCGCGAGCGCACGCCCTCAGCGCCGCGCGTCTGCAGCCGTTTGTAGTGGTTGTACACGGCCACCGACAGGACCCGCTTGGCGCGTTCCTGACCAATGACGTATTCGTCGAGGACTTTCTTGATTTCCTGCGGCTTGGGGAGCTTGTCGCGGGTGCGCTCGGCGCGCTCCTCCAGTTCTTCGCGGATTATGTCGTTGCACAGCTCCACGCATTCGTCGCAGACGAATACGCTGGGCCCGGCGATGAGTTTTCGAACCTCATGTTGGCTCTTTCCACAAAAAGAGCAGTACAACAGCTTGCCGTCATCATGTTTGCCGCGCGAATCTTCGCTCATGCTGTCCTCAAATTGACCGCGCCCGGCCCAAAAGGCACGACGACGCGGCTACAGTACCGACTATATAGCACCCAGCCGACCTCGCGCAAAGATCAGGTCCCAAGGGCTGTGACACGGTACCGCGTGGAAATAGGCCTCATTTAGCCCTTATTGGGGAGCTCGCCGCGCTTTTCGAGCATGGAATCGACCAAACCGTAGGCACGGGCCTGTTCGGCGGTCATGAAGTTATCGCGGTCGCTGTCTGCCTTGACGCGTTCCACGGTTTGGCCGGTGTGCTTGGCCAAAATGGCGTTAAGGCGTGTTTTGGTCTCCATGACGTCGCGGGCGTGAATATCGATGTCCGAAGCCTGGCCCTGAAATCCGGCCGAAGGCTGGTGGATCATTATTTTCGAATTCGGCAGCGAGTAGCGCTTGCCGGCGGCGCCGCCCGCCAGCAATACCGCGCCCATCGAGGCCGCAAGACCCACGCAAATGGTGCTGACGTCCGGTTTGATGAACTGCATCGTGTCGTAAATCGCAAGACCCGCACTCACCGAGCCGCCCGGCGAGTTGATGTAGATCGCGATGTCCTTTTGGGGGTTCTCCGACTCCAGGAATAACAGCTGGGCCACGACCAGGTTCGCCATGTAGTCCTCGACCGGACCCACGATGAAAATGACGTTGTCTTTCAGCAGGCGCGAATAGATGTCGTACGCCCGCTCGCCGCGTGCGGTTTGCTCCACCACCATCGGGACTAAATTCAATGCGCGCGTGCTCATGAGTAACTACCCTTTAAAATTGCCTTAAGCGCCGGTGAGTGCACCGTGAGGACTTCTATCATCATTTCAAGGGATGTGCCTAGCTTCAACCCTCAAAGTTCATCGTTTCCTTGAATGTGGATGCTACCTCATGGACTTTCGCGTGCGCGAGAATCCAGTCCACCGCTTGGTCCTCCAACGTCAAACTCTCGATTTGCCGCATAGCGTCAGCATTTTGCAAATAGGCGCGCTTCATCGCGGCGGCATCGCCGTATGCGCCCACCATTTCGTCAAGCCGCGCGTTTACGCGAGCGCGATCGACGATGAGGTTCTGCGTGCGAATGACTTCGTTCAGCAAAAGCCCTAATGCCACTCGGCGGCGCGCGGGTTCCACCAAGGGTTCGCGCGGCGGCGCTTGCGATGCATCCTTCGCCCCCGCACGGCGCATGGCCTCCACCTGCATGTCGCGAATCTGGCCCTCGATCAGCACATTGGGCACATCGGTGGGGTTCGCCCGATAGAGCTTTTCCATCACCGCCGCTTTGTTGCGGTTGCGCAGAGCCTGCTCGAGTTCCCGGCGCATATTGGCGGCCACGTCCTCGCGCATCTTGGGAAGCCCGCCCTCGGTGACGCCAAAGGATTTGCAGAATTCTTCATCGAGTTCGGGGAGCACGGGCTCCTCGATGCTCTTGATCTCGGTGGCGAAGACCGCCAACTTGCCCGCGAGTTCGGTTGCCCGATAGTCAGCGGGGAAATTCACATCGATGCTGCGCTTTTCGCCCACGCTCATACCGATCAGGCCCTGCTCGAGCTGCGGCAGCATTCGCCCCTCGCCCAGCACGATGGCAATGTTTTCGCCCTTGCCTCCGGCAAACGCCGCACCGTCGATCGCCCCTTCGAAATCGATGCTGACCTTGTCGCCGGTCTCGGCGGGCCGGGCGACCGGCTCATATTTCATCTGCTGCTTGCGCAGGCGGTCGAGCATCGCATCGATGTCCCCTTCGGCCACCTGCGCGGTAACCCGGTCGACCTCGAGCAACTCGATCGGCTGCATGACGACTTCGGGAAATACCTCGAAGGTCGCCACATACTTCAGGTCCTGACCCTCATCGATGCTCTGCGGTTCGATGCGCGGGCTGCCCGCCGGCGTCAACTGCTTCTGCGATACCGCCTCGGCATAGCTTGATTGCAGCAGCTCGCCGATCACTTCGCGGTGCACTTGGACGCCGAACTGGCGGCGAATCACATTCAGCGGGGCCTTGCCCGGGCGAAAACCATTCAAACGCGCCGTGCGGCTGATGGTCTTGAGGCGCGCGGCGATTTCCTGGCTGACGCGCTCGGCTGGCACCTGCACTTGCATGCGGCGCTCCAATTTGCCGGTACTTTCTACCGAAACCTGCATGGATGTTCCTCGAGGGATTGGAATACTTAAACTTGCGCTCTGGTGCGAAAGGCGAGACTCGAACTCGCACGGGTTACCCCACCAGATCCTAAGTCTGGCGCGTCTACCAATTCCGCCACATTCGCAGCAATTCAGCCCTCAAGTATAGCTAACGGGGTTCGCTTTCGCGAACCAAGAGGCGGGCGACCTCGCGCAGGGCGGGCAGGCCATTTTCCAACATAAAGTAAAGCGGGCTGTCGCCGTCGAACGGCGGGCGCATCGACGGTCCATGCACCCAGGCCCAAGCCCGATCCTTAGGCCCCGCCTCGGCAGTCAAGGAATACTGAATGTTGGCGATCAGCGCAGCCCTTTCCTGTTGACTGGCCGAAAGACGCGGCGCCTGACCCATACGGTAGCGCTGCAGCACTTGCGGCGACGGAATTTTCAGGAGGCGGCATTGCTGCAGCGGCGACAGCTCCCAGGCATCCGCAATCGCAAAAAATCGCTTCAGCGCGCTGGTGCTCGTATGCCGCGCCGCGCGGCGGCTCGCCGGCTGCAATACCAATCGCGGTCCTGGGCGAGACTTGCTAGGCAATGCGGTTCTCACGGTAACCCTCGATCATACTCCCTAATGGAAGGCAGGCTTGTTATCATGGGTCGTGCCTACGACCTTTGCCGAGAGGCTTGCCCGCGCGCAACAATTGAGCGGCGGATTGCTGTGCGTCGGCCTGGATCCTGACGCGGATAAGCTGCCCATCGACATCCGGGCCGAGACCAGTGCGCCGCTCGATTGCCGCGACCTTCTTTCTTTCAATCGCCGCGTGATTGACGCCACTGCCGATTTCGCGGCCGCCTACAAACCGCAAATAGCGTTCTACAGTGCGGTCGGCGCCGAAGACCAGCTCACGGAAAGTATCCGCTACATCCGCGAGCGCGCGCCGCATGCGCTGGTGATTCTCGATGCGAAGCGCGCCGATATCGGCAATACGGCGGAAGCCTACGCGCGCGAAGCCTTCGATCGCTACGAAGCCGACGCGGTAACCGTGAATCCTTACATGGGCGAGGATTCGGTGCGGCCGTTTCTCGCGCGGAAGGATCGCGGCGTGCTGCTGCTATGCAGAACCTCGAATCCTGGCGCCAGGGATTTTCAAGATTTACCGGTTGAAGGGCAGCCTTTGTATCGGCGCGTGGCGCAGCATGCGGCAAGCCATTGGAACGAGCATGGCAATTTGATGCTGGTGGTGGGCGCCACCTACCCGCGCGAAATGTCGGAGTTGCGGCAAGCCCACCCCGAATTGCCTTTCTTGGTGCCCGGCATAGGGGCACAGGGCGGCGATTTGAAGGCCATGCTGGCCGCGGGGTTGGATGCGCACGGCGCCGGATTACTGATCAGCGCCTCGCGCAGCATTATGTACGCGGGAGGCGGCGCTGCTGCGGCAATCCGCGAAGCGGCGGCTCAATTGCACGCGGCCATCAACCTCGAACGTCCAGGGTTCTTAGAACGCGCTCCTCACGACTCCGCCATCGACGCGCAGCGCCGCACCGTTGGTGGCCGCGGATAGCGGGCTCGCGACGAAAGTCACCAGCGCTGCGACTTCCTCGGGAGTGGCAAAACGCTTCAAGAGCGATGTCGGACGCGCAGTCTTGAAGAATTCATCCTCCACCGTCTTTGCGCTCTTGCCGGATTTCAACGCCCAATCCGCGACAAAATCACCCACGCCGCGCGAGCGCGTCGGGCCCGGCAGTACGCTGTTGACGGTGATGCCGGTGCCCGCGGTTGATTCCGCCAAGCCGCGAGCCACGGCGATTTGGGCGGCCTTGGTCATCCCGTAGTGCACCATTTCGGCCGGAATTTGCAGTCCGCTTTCGCTCGAGATGAAGATGATGCGCCCCCAGTTGCGCTTGCGCATGCCGGGCAGATACAAACGCGAGAGCCGCGCCCCGCTCAACACGTTCACATCGAAGAATCGCTGCCAGTCGGCATCGCTGATTTGCTCGAAGGGACGCACCTCGAAAATCCCGAGATTATTGACGAGAATGTCGACCTTCGGATGCTTGCGGGCCAACTCTTCGGCCACTGAGGCCACGCTCAGGTCGCCGGCGAATCCGACCACATTGCCGCCAGTCGCGCTCTTCATGGCCGCCACAACGGCATCGACCGTGGTGGGTGTTCTGCCGTTGATGATGACGCTCGCGCCTTCGCGCGCCAGAGACGTGGCAATGGCATTGCCGATGCCGGCGGTTGATCCGGTGACCAGCGCGGTTTTCTTTCCCAGTTGAAGATCCATGAGCGTCTCCGCTGCCGATGTCTCGATATTAATGCACCACGGCGCTAGTGCACATCCGCCTGACGCACCATCGCAGCGATGTGGTCCCCTAATGCAAGCGAAGCCGTCAGCCCGGGCGACTCCATGCCAAAAAGATTCACGATGCCCGCGATTCCGTGATCTTGAGGCCCGGAGATGCAGAAGTCCCGCGCCGGCTCGCCGGGACCATTGAGCTTCGGTCGCACGCCGGCATAAGCGGGCTGCAGCCGGCTCGCTTCCACGTTTGGCCAATAGTCTCGAATGGCTTCGCAGAATTGGGCCGCGCGTGCGGGCTCGACCGTATAGTCGACCGTCTGCACCCATTGCTGGTCCGGACCGAAGCGCGCCGCACCCGCCAGGTCGAGCGTCATGTGAATTCCCAAGTGACCGCCCGATGCAGGAGGTGCAGGGTAGATCAATCGAGAGAACGGGGATCTGCCGCTGAGTGAAAAGTAGCTGCCCTTGCCGTAGAAGATCTTCGGAATGTGCTGCGCGGGAAATTCTGCGATCGACGCGGCGACGCGGTGGGCATCAAGACCGGCCGAATTGATGATGGTGCGGGCGCGTACCGCGGCTTCGCCGCCGGAGTCGATGAATATGTCGATACCGGCCGGCGTGGGATCCAGCCGGGTCACCGCCGTACCGAAGGCGATATCGGCGCCGCCGGCTTGGGCATCGGACAGCAATGACTGCATGAGGCCGTGCGAGTCGATGATGCCGGTCGACGGCGAAGACAATGCCGCCACGCAGGCGAGTTCCGGCTCGAGCCGCCGCGCCTGGCCGCCGTCCAGCCATTCGAGATCCAAAACTCCGCACTGGCGCGCGTTCCTGGCGATCTTGTCGAGCGAGGCCAGCTCGGCCCCGGACGCAGCCACGGTGAACTTGCCGCAGCGCCGATGGTCGATGGCGTGCTCCGCGCAATAGGCATACAACAGATCGCGCCCGGCGACACAGAGCCGCGCTTTGAGCGAGCCGGGTTGGTAATGAATACCGGCGTGAATCACTTCGCTGTTGCGTGAGCTGGTATGCAGGCCGAAGTGCCGTTCACGTTCCAGAATGATCACTTCTCGGCCCGCGCGGGCCAGAGCGCGCGCCGCGGCGAGGCCGATGATGCCGGCGCCGATCACGATGCAATCCACCTGATTCAAGAGGGCTTAGACAACGGCCGATGCCAACGACAGCATCGCGTGCAGCAAAACGTTGGCGCCGGCCGCCAAATCAGCGGGCGCCGCGTCTTCGGCTTCATTATGGCTCAAGCCGCCGGCACAAGGAACGAAGACCATGGCCGTCGGGACCACGGCGCAAAGATTGCATGAATCGTGGCCCGCGCCGCTCACCATGTCCAAGGCGTTGAAACCCAGCATGGCTGCCGCGTTTCGCACCGCATCGATACAGGCAGCATCGAAGATCACGCCCGGCGCTTCCCACACGCAGCGTACCTCGCCCTCGAGCGAGTGCCGCGCGAGGGCTTCGCGCACCAGGCGATCGAGATCGGCGCGCAGCGATCGATAGCGCTCGGCGACGGGATGGCGGATATCGACCGTGAATCGCAAGCGGCCGGGCACCGTATTGGGCGAACCCGGCAAAGTTTCGATGAAGCCCACCGTGAAGCGCGCGTCGCGGCCGTGCCGCTCGGTCGCCGCATACAGCGCCGGCAACAAATCGGCCAGCACGCGGATTGGATCGTGGCGCATGTCCATGGGCGTCGGGCCGGCGTGCGCTTCCTGCCCGAGGACCAGGATCTCGTGTCGGCTCATGTGTTGAACGCCGGTCACGATGCCGATGGTCACCGCTTTCTGCTCGAGCACGGGTCCCTGCTCGATGTGAACTTCGAGGGACGCCTTGACCGCCTGCCGCGCGCTCTGGCTGGCGATCGGCACGCCCGCGCGCCGCAATTCGCTCGCGACACTGACTCCCGCGCGATCTTTCAAGGCATGCGCCTGGTCCTGCGCGAGGCGTCCCGACCAAACCGCCGATCCCATCATGGCCATCGGAAAGCGGCTGCCCTCCTCGTTGCACCATACGGAAAGCTCGATCGGGTTCAAGGTTCTCACCTGCTGATCGTTCAGCGACTCGATCACCTCGAGCCCGGCGAGCACGCCATAGACGCCGTCGAATTTGCCGCCGGTCGGCTGCGTATCAAGATGGCTGCCCGTCATCACCACCGGCAGCGAGTCATCGATTCCCGCGCGCCGCGCGAAAAGATTGCCGATCGCGTCGACGCGAATGCTGCAGCCGGCCGCTTCGGCCCATTGCGAGAACAGTTTTCGCCCTGCGAAATCTTCGTCGGTCAATGCCTGGCGGTTGCATCCGCCGCTTGGCGTCGCGCCGATCTTCGCCATGTCCATGAGGCGCGACCACAATCGGTCGGCATCGATGCGCAGCGAATTGATGCGATCCGGCATGGAGGCTAGTGCGGCGCGCGCTGAGCCGCGGCGATGAATTCATCCACATCCGCGCTGGGGGTCGCATAGGATGTCACCAGACGGATCGCGACACCCGTCGCTTCCGTATGCAGGGGCCAGCGGTTGAACTTGAAAGACTGCTTTTCCAGAGCACCTACGGTTGATTCGGGCAACGCCACGAATACCTCGTTGGCATCCACCGGATGCAGCAGACGGGCGCCGGAAACCGACTTCAGGCCCTCGGCCATTCTCGCCGCCATGCTATTCGCGTGCCGCGCATTATCGAGCCACAGGCCGTCGTGCAAGTACGCAACAAGCTGCGCGCTCAAGAAGCGCAGCTTCGACCACAAATGCCCTGCGCGCTTGCGGCGCCTCTCGAACTCCTCCGCCATGCGCCGATCGAAGAAGACCACCGCCTCGGCGCACAGCGCGCCATTCTTGGTGGCACCGAGCGAGAGCACATCGACACCGCGCTTCCAGGTAGCTTCCGCGGGACTGCAGCCGAGGTGCACCATCGCATTGGCAAAGCGCGCGCCGTCCATGTGCACGGGCAGGCGATGCCGTTTGGCGACTTCGCTGATCGCCGCCAACTCGCTCAATCCGTACACCGTCCCCCACTCCGTGGCCTGAGTCAGGCTGATGGCCGCCGGCTTTACGTGGTGCACACCCATGTCCTCCGCAAATGCGATCGCCGCGGTGAGCTGGGAGGGCAAAATCTTTCCATCGTCGGCCGGAAAGCCGATCAGCTTGGCGCCGCCGGTGAAGAATTCCGGGGCGCCACATTCATCGGTGACGATATGCGCAGCCTCGTAGCAGTAAATGGCGCCAAAGGGCGCCGCGATTTGCGATAAGGCCAGCGAATTGGCCGCGGTGCCGGTGGTCACGGGAAAAACCGCCGCGTCAGTTTCGAACAATTCGCCGACCACCGTTTGCAGCCTCGCGGTCCATTCATCGCCGCCATAGGAAGTAACGAACCCCGTGTTCGCGGCGCCCAAGGCGGCCATGATGGCATCGCAAGCCGGCGTGGCATTATCGCTGCTGAAGTTTCGGCCCACCATTGTTCCCATCGCCGCCGCCTCTAGAAAACAAAGCGCGGTGGATTGTAAGCGCGCGCCAGCACCCGTGTCATTGACTCCATTCGCGCGCGAGGAATTCGTAGATCTGCCCTTCGCGCTGCCAAATCGCCGCATCCCGCCTCACGGTCAAGAGCCATATGCGCTGCTCCAAGGGCTTGCGTGGCTTGAAGCACGAGGGCCGCAGCACCGCCACGGCGCCGGCATGCTCGGGGTCGCGCACCGATTCGTAGCGAATCGCGTCCAGATTCGCCTGTCTTGCCAATCGTGCAAAGCGCTGCGGCCCCGCGTAATCGCGCGGATGCGTCCATTCCGAACGCGAGCGCTTGAAAGGCGCTTCGGTCAAATCGACCATGCGCCCGTCGATGGCGGCGCGGAACACGGTTTGGGGAGAAGGACCGAGCTCTTTCAGGCCATCGGTGTCCATCAGAAATCGCCAGCGCCAGAATCCCAGTTCCGCGCAGGCGGTACGCTCTCGTTCGGCTCCGTACCAGACTCCGGAGTCGGCGGGCGCGCGAAATCGCGAGCCGATGGGAGAGGCATATCGAAACGGGGTGGCGAGCAGGTAATGCAGGTCGGCGGCATCGCCGGGGATCGGCGGTTTACTTTTCTCGAGCACCCGTTCGAGGACCAATTGCTCCTCGATGTTCGCCACCAGCCGCAGGGTCGAGGCAATGTGCTGAGCCTCGACGGCTCGCCACAGTCGGCGCGTCGCGCGCCGCGCCTCAGATTCGACCGCGCGCAGCGTCCAGGTATTGGACGACACGAACCAAGCCTTCTGTGCTGCGAATCAGGTCAGCCGGACGGCCGATGAGTCCGCTGTTCTCGCCGTTGAGCCACGCTCGCGACGCCGCATCATTGGAGCCGATCAGCGCATCTAGAGAGCGGAACAGCCGTACGAACAGCGCACCAAGCTCCCACTCTTTTTTTTGATCATCCAGGGTATAGGCGCCATTGGCCATGCGAGAAACCGTTGAGGGGCTGAGCCCAAGGATTTGCGCCAGGCTCGATTGCGTGATGTCCAGAAGCGCCGATGCGCGCAGCACCGCGCCCGTCAATACGAGGCGCGGTTCGGATTTTGATCTCGGCTGAGCACGCGGCATAAATGCCTATAGCAACATTTATCTTGTTTCCATTCTACTGCAATTCTGTGAAATTGGCAAAAGATCAGCTCGCGGCCCGTTGCGGGGATACGCCCTTGAGAATCAATTATTTGGAGAGCATCGCGGCCAGCGGCGCCATCCCGATCAGCGTGGTCGACGCCGGGTCGGGGCGCTTGCTGTTCAACTTTATGTTGAGGCGCAGCTCGTTTGCCGAATCGGCATTTCGGATCGCCTCTTCGTAGGAGATGATCTCGTTGTCGTAGAGTTCGAACAGCGACCAATCGAAGGTCTGCATGCCGAGCTCCCGGGATTTCCCCATGATCTCTTTTAGCTCGTGAAACTCGCCCTTGAAGAGCTTATCCGCCACGATCGGCGTGTTGAGCAGAATTTCGATGGCCGCCGTGAGGCCTTTGCCGTCGGCCGTGCGCACCAGACGCTGCGAGATGATCGCCTTCAAATTGCTGGACAGATCCATCAGCAATTGTTTGCGCCGCTCCTCGGGAAAGAAATTGATGATGCGGTCGAGAGTCTGGCTGGCGCTGTTCGAGTGCAGGGTGCTCAAGCACAAGTGCCCGGTCTCCGCGAATGCAATTGCATGCTCCATGGTTTTGGCATCGCGGATTTCCCCGATCAGGATCACATCGGGCGCCTGCCGCAATGTGTTCTTCAGCGCGTGCTGCCAGCTGTGCGTGTCGATGCCGACGTCGCGATGCGTCACCAGGGACAATTGGGATTGATGAACGAATTCCACCGGATCCTCGATCGTGATGATATGTCCCGGCGATAGGCGGTTGCGATGATCGATCATGGCTGCAAGCGATGTCGACTTGCCGCAGCCGGTGGCGCCCACGACGAGCACCATGCCGCGCTTGGTCATCACCACGTCCTTGAAACTCTCCGGAAGCCCCAGCTGCTCGATGGTCGGCATCTCGGAGGGAATGCTTCGGATCACCATGCCGACATTGGTCTGTTGGACGTATACGTTGACGCGATATCGCGCCACGCCCGGTATCGCCACCGCAAAATTGCACTCGAGTTCTTGAGCAAACTCCTGGCGCTGGCGCTCGTTCATCATCGCGTGCGCCAGATCGCGGGTCACTTCCGCGGTTAATTTTTGCGACGCCAGCGGCTGCATTTGTCCTTGGATTTTCATGCTCGGCGGAAAGTCCTTCGAGATGAAAAGATCCGAGCCGCCCGACCGGGTCACTGCCGTGAGCAGCTTGACCATGTAATTCTTGGCTTGTTCTTCGCTCAGCGTTGCCATTGTTTTGTCCTACAGCCCACCCGCAATCGGCGACTATAGGCGGGCCTAGGCGCAGGGTCCGCGACGGAGTTAACGCTTGTATTAGCCCGGGTCCACCAACGTACCGATAAACAGCAATTCGCCGGTCTGATCGTCCTGAATGGCGTAAAAGAAGGGGTGATCCATGGTCATGGTGAATTGCCCGGTCATGGCAACGGTAGGCGTGACCGTTATCGTGGTTGCGCCGGCGGCGACTGTACCGGTTTCATCCACCTCCACTATGGTTCGATGCTCCACGTCGGACACGCAAACGCCGGGCGCGAGTGCTGAGAAGTCTGCCGAATTGCTGGAGCAGAGGGCGATCCCCATACCAAGCGCGCTGAGCGCTGAGGGCAGCGAAGCGCCATACGCCGACGTGAAGCGCGGCACAGCGATGCTTCCCGGCGAACCCTGCAACTGCCCGATCCAGCCGTTCAGCGTAGCGGCCGTGATGCCAGCCACGAAACTGTTGAAGTCAGCACTGGAATTTGGCAGCACGATGAGCATGCTGAGGCGGCCCTGTCCGTAGGGCAAACGCACCGCTTGAAAATTCGCGCCCTGCAAGTACGCATAGCTCCCCGATTGATGCATCATCTGACTGGAGACTTGCGTGCCGTCGACAAGCGTAAAAGGGGCGGCAACCGTCTGACTCGGATCAAAGGCAGTAGTCCACGGTCCCTTGAAGTAAATCACATTGGCAATCAATGCCACGAGGCCGGAGTAGTCGCCGTTGGGCAGCATCTGCGTGATGAGGCCGTTGGTTTCCGTGTCGACCCAAGAGTTGACATTGGCGGGCGCACCTGACAGATCACCCACGGTGGCTCCGTAGAAATTCTGATCGGTCTGCGTGAAGGATGGCAGCACCGGATTATTGCTGAGATGCATCCACAGCGAATTCGCCACGATCACCTGCACTTGGGGGTCCGCGCCGATCAATGAGGCCATCAGTGCTGCGTTGTCGCTGTTGAGGTCCTGGGTGCTCAACGTACCGAGCTGCAGCGTCTGCGCCATCGCGGATTGCGTCGTGCCGGCGGCGCCGTTATAGAGAATCTGCAGTGCCATGGCGACACTGATCGGCGAGATCGCGACATTGCCGGTGGCATTCGCGTTGAGGTTCTGAAAAAGGCTCAGACCGAAGGCGTTATCGGCCGTGACGATCGCCGGGTTGACGGCGCTGCCCTCGTCCATGGCCTGGATCACCGCGGGTGGTTGCGCGCCGCCGCTTGAAGTGCCGCCGGCGCCGGGGCTACTCGGGTTGCCGCTCGTCGCGGCAGGATTGGAGCCGCCACCGCAGCCCGCCAACGCCGCTGCCGCCAACAACATACAGATTTTGCGCATTGCCCCCTCCTCCCTTGGCTCAAGTCACTGCAGGAACACGGCCGCCATTCTACTAAATCGATCGGCTACACTGCGCTTTCGCCATTTACAGACACCCGCGGGTTTGGAATTTGCCACGCATCAAATCGGTCGTCGAAAAAGTAGTCCTATCCTGGAGCGGCGGGAAGGACAGCAGCATGGCGGCCTATCAGCTGCTCGCCTCTCAAAAGTATGAGATAGCGGCGCTGCTGACGACGGTAACCGAGGACTTCGATCGAATCAGCATGCACGGGGTGCGTCGAGATCTGCTGGAGCTGCAGGCGCAGGCGCTGAGAATCCCCCTGCATCAAGTCATGATACCCAAGGATTGCAGCAACGAGATTTACGAAGCCCGCATGCGCGAGGCCTTCGACCACTTCAAGGCCCAGGGAATAGCCAAGATCGCGTTTGGTGACTTGTTCCTTGCCGACGTGAAGCAATACCGCGATGAGCGTCTGGCACAGGCGGGTATGACGGGACTGTATCCGATCTGGATGCGCGACACCGACGAGCTGGTGCGGACCTTCATCGGTCTAGGATTCAAGGCGATTCTGGCATGCGTCGATACTCACGCCATCGATGCCTCGTTCGCAGGCAGAGAGGTCGATTACGATCTGCTGCGCGATTTGCCGGCGAGCGCCGATCCCTGCGGCGAGTATGGGGAGTATCACTCCTTCGTCTATGCGGGCCCCATTTTCAAAGAGACGATCGCTTGTAGAACTGGCGAGAGAATCCTGCGCGCGGCGCGCTTTAATTACTGTGACATCGTCGCGGCATGAGCCCTCCGAATTCTGTGATCCTGTACCGGCGTCCACAGTCATCCGGCGAGGCTCCTGCGCGTTCTCTTCCCCATGTACCGCTCATCTCACTGCCACTCCTGCGCCCTATTTGTCTTATTCACGGCGCTGGCACCCGCGCTGACGCAGGCTGACGCCCTGTCGGCTGTCCAAGTGCTGCGGGAAGGCGGATGCGGGGGCACCTTGCCTCCCGCCGCGCCCATGCACCGCAATGCCATGCTGGACCGGGCGGCGGCGGAGTGGGCCGCCGGAGGTGCGCTCGCCACGGCCGCCGAACATAGCGGCTATGCCGCCGAAACCACCGCGGCGCTGCACGTCAGCGGCCCGGAGCTCTCCACGCTCACGCTGCTCAAGCAATCGGGTTGCCGCACCGTGGCCAACCGGAGTCTGCGCGACATTGGCGTTTATCACCGCGGTTTGGATACCTGGCTGGTGCTTGCGTCCGCGTACAGCGTACCGGTCAGCTCGCAGGCGCCGTTGCTGGCAACGCGAGCACTGCAACTGGTCAACGAGGTGCGTGCCCGGGGAACGCACTGCGGCGATCGCTCATTCGGACCGGTACCGCCGGTGAAGCTGTCCGGGACACTGGCGAATGTCGCCTCGGGTCACGCGGTCGATATGGCGGCGCACAACTATTTTGAGCACGAGGATCTCGCCGGACATTCACCCGCTGACCGGGTCCGCGCGGTGGGCTATCGAGAAAAGTTGGTCGGTGAAAACATCGCGTACGGTCCGAAATCCGCCGACGAAGTGGTGCAAGGATGGCTCGACAGTCCGGGTCACTGCGAAAACATCATGGACGGCAGATTCGCCGAGATGGGCATTGCGTATGCTCCCGGTCAAGCCTCCAAGCGCGGACTGTACTGGGTTCAACTGCTCGCCGCGCCGCGCGCCTAAGCCGGGGCGCGCGCCTAAGCCGGGGCGCGCCCAAGCTAGACCCGATTAAGCGAGCAGCATATCCAGCGTGATCGGCAGGTCGCGCACGCGCACCCCCGTGGCGTGATACACCGCGTTCGCGAGCGCAGCCGCGATGCCAGTGATGCCGATTTCGCCGATGCCGCGCGCACCCAGCGGATTGATGTAGGGATCGCTCTCGCTCACCACGTTCACATCAATCTCGCCGATATCGGCATTCGTAGGAACGTGGTATTCGGCAAGATTGGCGTTGACGATTCGGCCGTTGCGCTGATCAAGAACCGACTGTTCCATCAACGCCATGCCGATGCCCCAGACGATGCCGCCCATGAGTTGGCTGCGCCCGGTCTTCGCGTTCAATAGACGCCCGATGTCGTAGCGCGCCACTACGCGCGGCACGCGAATGATGCGCAAATCAGGATCGATATGCACCGCGGCGAACACCGCCCCGAATGAATGCATGGAATACTGTTTTTTTTCTTCGCCCGGTTTGGCGCTGCTGAACACTTCGATCGGGCGGCCGCCGCGCCGCGCCAGCGTCGCGGTAATCGGCTCCCGGCGCTGCTTTGCGCGCAAGCCGATGCTGCCCTCGTCGATGACGATGCCGTCGGGCGGCGCGCCGAACACCGGCGATGAGTCATCGCCGATCGCCAATTCGATCAGCTTTTCGCGCAGCGCCCGCGCGGCAGCTTGAACCGCAGGACCGACGCTTGCGGCGCTCATCGAGCCTCCGGACACGGGCGCTTCCGGCAGCAAGCTGTCGCCCAATTCAAAGCGCACGCGATGCAGGGGGAAGCCCAAGGTCTGCGCCGCAATCTGCGTCATGATGGTATAGGTCCCGGTGCCCAGATCCTGAGTGCCCGATTGAACCACCACGGTGCCATCGGGCATCAGCCGCGCACTGGCGTTGGCAGGCTGTCGATTGGCGGGATAAGTCGCGGTCGCCATGCCCCATCCGACAAGTTGACCACCGTCGCGCATGGAACCGGGGGCCGGTGTACGACTCGACCAGCCAAAGGCTTTGGCGCCGCTCGAGTAGCATTCTCGCAGCGAACGCAGCGACCATGGCAGGTGTTTCTCCGGATCCTGCTCGGGTTCGTTGCGCAGGCGCAATTCAATGGGATCCATGCCGAGTTTATAGGCCAGTTCGTCAATCGCGGATTCGAGCGCGAACGTGCCGGTCGCATGCCCAGGAGCCCGTTGGAAAGTGGGTGTGGCAACGTTAAGCTGCACCAGGCGGTGCGATGTCTTGAGATTCGGGCAGCTGTACAGGATCCGTGTCTGCACCGCCGCCGGCTCAGTGAAGTCCTCGATCATCGAGGTATGGGAAAACGAGTCGTGCTGCATACCGACGAATTCGCCGTTGGAGTTCGCGGCAATCATGACCCGCTGTTCGGTTTGCGGCCGCCCGCCTACCGGACCGAACATCTGCGGCCTTTCGATGACCAATTTGACGGGACGTCCCACGTGCCGCGCCGCCATCGCGGCGAGCGGCACGTGCGACCAGGTGGATCCCTTGCAGCCGAAACCGCCTCCGACGTACGGACAGATGACTCGAACATTTTCCTTCTGGATTCCGAAGATCTTGGCGATCGTGTTGCGGCATCCGGAAATATATTGAGTCGCATCGTAAAGCGTCAGTTGATCGCCCTGCCATCGCGCCACGGTCGCATGCGGCTCCATGGGGTTGTGGTGCTGCATCGGCGTCGTATACGTCGCCTCTACTTGCGCAGCCACCTCGCCGAAGGCAGAGCCGCCGCGCTCGCTATCGGTGGGTTCCTGGTTGGCGCTGGCGGGTGCGTGCGCCGCGCGCCGCGCCTGCGCAAAGTCTAGCTGTGCCGCCTGCGTCTCATAGTCAATCCGAACTCGAGCGGCCGCCGCACCGGCTTGATCCAGTGTATCCGCAACGATCAGGGCGATGGGCTGGCGGCTGTAATGCACCTCGTCATCCTGCAGCAACGCCAGGACTCTTCCGGCTGGCGGATTCACTCCCGCTTGGCCTTTCTGCGGCAGCTGCGGCGCATTCAAGTGCGACAGCACGGCCAATACTCCGGGCATGTCGGCGGCTGCGGCCGAGTCCACCGCGCTGATGCGGCCGCTTGGAACCGTGCTCAAAACCATGACGGCATGCGCCATGCGGGGCAAACTGACATCGGCCGCATAGGACGCGCGACCCGTTACTTTGAGGTGCCCATCCACTCGATCAAGCGGCGCTCCGATCAGGTCCACGTCAAGTCTCCCGCGGCGCGGCGGCCAGCATTAGCGCGCGCACAATTACCCGCTTACTCAGCTCGATCTTGAAGCCGTTGTCTTTTTGCGGCTGTGCATCGCGCAGCGCTGCCGCCGCCAGCGCGTTGAGAGTCTCGGCGCTGAGGGGTTTGCCCGCGAGCATCGCCTGCGCCTCGGGAACCCGCCACGGCTTGTGCGCCACGCCGCCCAGCACCAGCCGCGCATCGCGGATCAGTCCGTCCTCGAGCTGAAGCGCGGCAGCCACCGACACCAGCGCGAAGGCGTAGCTCGCGCGATCCCGTACCTTGAGATAATGAGAATTCGCGCCAAACGAATTGGCCGGAAGATCCACCGCCGTAATGATCTCGCCGAGGCCTAAATTGGTATCCAGCTGGGGTGAATCGCCGGGCAGACGCTGGAAATCGTTGAGCGCCAATTGACGTGACCCACGCGCGCCGCGAAGTTGAACCGTGGCGTCGAGCGCGGTCAGCGCGACGCTCATGTCGGAAGGGTTCGTTGCGATACAGCTGCTGCTCGCTCCCAGAATGGCATGGTTGCGATTCGAGCCTTCGATGGCAGCGCAACCCGATTTGGGCTGGCGTTTATTACATTGCGAAAATCCAATGTCGTAGAAATAGGGGCATCGGGTTCTTTGCAGCAGATTGCCGCCCACGGTTGCCATATTGCGCAACTGCGGCGATGCTCCCGCGAGGATGGCTTGCGAGAGCAGCGGAAAGCGCTTGCGAATCAATGGATGTTCGGCCGCACCCGCGTTGGTGACCAGCGCGCCGATTCGCACGCCGCCGCCCGGCAACTCATGAATCTGCGCAAGACCATTGACCTTCGTGATATCGACCAGGCGGGCCGGATTTGCGACCCCGCCCTTCATGAGGTCAATGAGATTGGTACCGCCGGCGATGAGTTGCGCGCCGGGCTGCGCGGCCAACCGCAGCGCCGCGTCGACATCGCGCGGGCGGCTGTAGAAGAAATTATCCATTGCCCAGAACTTTGCGCACCGCGGCCACGATATTCGGATAAGCGCCGCAGCGGCAGATATTCCCGCTCATGCGCTCGCGAATGTCATCATCGGACAGCGCCGCGCCGCTGTGCTCGCCATGCTGCTCGTGCAGCAATCCCACCGCGGAGCACAGTTGCCCTGGGGTACAGAACCCGCACTGGAACGCGTCATATTCTATGAACGCTGTTTGCATGGGATGAAGGCTGCCGTCGGCAGCCTCGAGCCCCTCCACCGTCACGATATCGTCGTTGACGTGCATGATGGCCAGCGCAAGGCAGGAATTGATGCGCCGGCCGTTGACGAGAACCGTACATGCACCGCATTGGCCGCGGTCGCAGCCTTTTTTGGTTCCGGCCAAGCCCACGTGGTCACGCAAGGCATCCAACAGGGTCAGGCGTGGTTCGATCGATAGTTCATGCACGCGACCGTTGATTTTCAGCGTGGCGGCCATGCTGGTCGAGGCAGCCTGCTTTTTTTCGAGCCCGGCCGGCGCTTGGGCCACCGTCAATCCCATGGGCAACGCCGCCGCGGCGACAGCGGCCGATTGCAGAAAGTTTCGCCGACCCAAATCGCTCGGCGATGTCCGTTTGGGTGTCCCGGATCCGGAAGATTTGCTCACAAAGGCCCTCGCATCGCGGCGTTGGGGCGAAGCTAATCATGAGGGATGTGCAAGCGCCCTCAGATTTCCCGCTCAGATGGCGTCAGAATTCGCCGATGCGGTAATGGACGCGACAGGCAGCGCGCAAACCGTCATCATTCGAACTTGAAGTCCTGCTCAAGGTGAGGTTGATGCCAAGTAAGATTCCCCAGGGTGAAACGCGAGGTTGGATCGTGCCCATCGGCGGCGCCGAGAACAAAGAAAACGACCGGCACATCTTGGAACGATTCGTGCGGGTGTCCGGCGGCTCGAGCGCGGATATCGTCGTAATCCCCACCGCGAGCCGCATGCACGAAACCGGGCCACACTACGAGAGGCTGTTCAAGGAATTGGGCGCGGCCCAGGTGACCGTGATGGACTTTGACACGCGCCGCGATTGCCAGGAGGCCGGACGGCTGCAGCGGATCGAGCAAGCCAGCGGCATTTTCTTTACGGGCGGCAATCAATTGCGGCTTACCACCCTGCTCGGCGGCACCCCGGTGGCGAAGCTGATTCGCGTGCGCAACGCCCATGGTGTGACGGTCGGCGGCACCAGTGCGGGCGCCAGCATCCTGAGCGAGCATATGATCGCTTTTGGCGATGAGGGCTCATCGGTCATCTCGGGCAGCGTGCGCCTGGCGCCAGGCTTGGGCCTCACCAACCGCTTCATCATTGACCAGCACTTCCGTCAGCGCGACCGCCTGGGCCGGCTCATCACGGCGCTGGCCTATAATCCCTTTGCCATTGGCATTGGCCTTGATGAAGATACGGCCGCCTTCATCGGACCCGATGAAACCATTGAAGTCGAAGGCAGCGGCGGCGTGACCGTCGTGGACGCCTCAGACGTCAGCTACTCGTCCATCGGCGAGGTCGGGGAAGGCCAGCCGGTCTGCATGCTCGGGCTTCGGTTGCACATTTTGGTTGCCGGTGCGACATTCAACCTTCATACACGACTGGCGGCGGCCGGCGGGCTGGTTCAGTCAAAAGAATAGCCGCCTCAACGTCGCGGAGCATCGCCCATGCGCATTATCGATCGTTCCGTCTATGTTGGCCCGTCGCTATACGCGCGATTTCCGGTCATCCGCCTCGAACTGGACTTGGGCGAGCTGGAAGCCTGGCCAACCGGCCGCTTGGGACAATCATTCGTCGATGCACTGGCGGCCGCGCTTCCCGGCCTGGCAGAACACGGTTGCTCCTATCGGGAGCCGGGCGGTTTTTTTCGGCGGATGCGCGAGGGAGACGGCACCTGGCTCGGTCACGTGCTCGAGCATGTCGCCATCGAGCTGCAAAACATGGCGGGGGAAGAAGTCACCTTCGGCAAGACGCGCTCTACCGAAGCGCCCGGCGTCTATACCGTGGTCTATGAGTATGCGCAGCGCGATGAGGGCATCGCTGCCGGAGAACTCGGTCTCAAGCTGCTGTGTTCTCTGCTGCCGGCCGCCATTCGTCCGCCCGACTCGGTGCCCGCGGACTGGAGCTGGCAGGAAGCACGCGATGAGTTCATCCGCTTTGCGCAGCGCCGCGCGCTTGGGCCCTCCACTGCCGCTCTGGTGCGGGCCGCTGAGCGGCATGACATCCCTTGGCTGCGCCTCAACGACCAGTCGCTGGTGCAGCTGGGACATGGCAAGTACCAGCAGCGGATTCAGGCGACGGTGACCAGCCGCACTTCGCACATCGCGGTGGAACTCGCCAGCGACAAGGAAGAAACCAACAAGATATTGGCCACTCTGGGATTGCCGGTGCCGAAGCAGGAGCTGGTGCAAAACGAGAGGCAGGCCGTCCGCGCGGCGCATCGAATTGGGTTTCCCGTCGTGACGAAGCCGTACAACGGCAATCACGGCCGCGGCATTTCCATCAGGCTGACGACGGACGAGGAAGTAGCGCACGGCTTTGCCGTCGCGAAAGAACATTCGCGATCGGTCATCGTCGAGACGTTCCTGGAGGGCGACGATCATCGTCTGCTGGTGGTCAACGGTGAGCTGGTCGCCGCGACCCGCCGTACACCCGGTCACGTGGTCGGGGACGGACAGCACAGCATTTTGCAGTTGATCGAAATCGTCAACCAGGATCCGCGCCGCGGCGTGGGCCACGAGAAAGTGCTGACGCGCTTGGAGCTCGACGCGCAGGCGCAGAAAATGCTCGAGCGCGCGAATCTTCAGCCCGAGTCAATTCCTTCCGTGGGCGATGTGGTGTACCTGCGCTCCACGGCGAATCTATCCACGGGCGGAACGGCGACCGATGTCACCGACATCATTCACCCGGATAATCGCGAGATGGCGGAGCGCGCCGTGCGCGCCATCGGTTTGGATGTGGGCGGCGTGGACTTTCTCTCCAAGGACATTACCGAAAGCTATCGCGCGATCGGAGGCGGCATTTGTGAAGTGAATGCGGCCCCTGGCTTTCGAATGCACGTCGCGCCGAGCGAGGGCAAAGGCCGCGACGTGGCGGGACCGGTTGTCAGCATGCTGTTTCCGCCCGGCACCTCGGCGCGCGTACCCATTGCGGCCGTTACCGGAACCAACGGCAAGACCACTACGGCGCGCATGCTCGCGCACCTGACGAAAATGGCCGGCTTTACACCCGGATTGACCACGACGGATGGCGTCTACATCGATGGGCAGCGCACCGTACAGGGCGATATGACCGGTCCGATGTCGGCGCGCATGGTGCTGGCGGATCCGCAGATCGATATCGCCATTCTGGAAACGGCGCGCGGGGGACTGCTGCGCGCCGGGATGGGCGTGCGCGAGATCAACGTGGGCGGCGTTTTGAATGTGCAATCCGACCACTTGGGTCTCAAGGGCATCGACACCCTCGAGCAGCTTGCCGAATTGAAACGCATAGTGGTGGAGGTGGCGACGGACTGTGCCGTGCTGAACGCCGATGATCCGCTCGTGCTCAAGATGTCGGGCTACACGGAAGCGAAGAATATCTGCTACGTCACGATGAACCCGCAGCACAAACTCGTGCGCGAGCACATCCGCGCCGGCGGCCGCGCCTGTGCGCTGGAAGCCGGCGTCAATGGTCAAATGATCACGCTGTACGACCGCGGCGGCCACATTCCTCTTCTCTGGACGCATCTGATTCCGGCGACTCTCGAAGGGCGTGCCACGCACAACGTACAGAACGCCATGTTCGCCGCGGCCATGGGGTTTTCGCTCGGCATCAAGCTGGACGCGATCCGTCAAGGATTGCGCACCTTCGATTCGACGTTCTTCCAGGCGCCCGGACGCATGAACGTGTTCAATGAGCACCCTTTCAAAGTGCTGTTCGACTACGGCCACAATGCCCACGCCGTCGGGATGATGGCCGATCTCGCGTCCCGCCTCGACGTGACGGGCCGGCGCATCGTGGTGCTCGCGGGTCCGGGCGACCGGCGCGATGAGGACCTGATCGCGATCGCCAAGGCGGTAGCAGGCCGCTTCGATCATTACATTTGCCGGCGCGATGACAGCCTGCGCGATCGCGCACCGGACGAAGTGCCGCGGCTTCAGGCGCAGGCGCTGCGTGCCGCCGGCGTGGCCGAGAGCGCCATCTCCATCATTCCCGACGAACAGGAGGCCATCGAAGCGGCATTGCGCATGGGCCAGGCGGGCGATCTGCTGCTGATCTTCGCGGACGCGCTGGTGCGTTCCTGGAAACAGATCACTAAATTCAAGGCGAGCGGCACGGCGGCGGCAGCCCCGACTCTCCCAAGAGTCGAGCCGAAGACCAACGGCGCAAGCGCGGGCGTACCGCACGACCTTGCGGTTCCCGGCCCCGCGGCGATTCCCGACTTCAACCTCGAAGGGCTGATCCGCGATGAGCGCGGTATTCGGATGGCGCCGGAGATCAGCGACTGAACGTTTCGCACACCAACGATTCTCTTACGCTGCCGTTTGAGGATTCGCGGCGCCTCATGGGAAGCAATCTTTTTTTTGCCTCCACGGGCGCGGTGCTGGAACTCGCCGGTGCGGACATCGATGAGGCTTTGATCGCAGGCTGGCGCGCCCGAGTAGAACGTGCCGGCGCGCACTTGGGTTGGGCCAACCGCCAGGCCATCGCGCGCCGGCATGCCGGCGGCGCATCGCTTGCGCTCACTGCGCCCTTCGATCAACTGTTCTTGGCGACGGAAGTCAATGAATGGGCGCTGTGCGCGGCCTTGGTTGAACGCGATCCTCAGCGTTGGAGGGGCCTGCAAGACCTGCTCGTCGCGCAAGCGCTGGAGGCCGCCGATGGCGGCGCGACTCCCGCTGCGGATACCCAACCGGTGATCGAGGAATCCGCAGCGTTCGGACGCTTTGAACGGCTCGCCTCCCTCGAATCTCGGCCGAAGCTGCGCGCCTTGCTCGATGCCGCGGCGGCACGAGGTCTGCCCCATGTCCTCGATGAATCGCTGCTGACGCTGGGTGCCGGGGCAGGTGGACGCAGTTTTCTCCTCGCCGCCCTGCCGGATGTCGGCGAGGTTGGCTGGGAGACATTGCGCGATATCCCGACAGCCATCGTCACGGGGTCGAACGGCAAAACCACCACCGTGCGTTTGCTCGCCGCTTGCGCAAGAGCCCACGGCTGGCACGCCGGCTACAACTGCACGGACGGCGTGTTTCTCGATGATGAGGGGCTGGCCACCGGCGATTACTCGGGGCCCGCCGGCGCGCGGATGGTGCTGCGCGAAACCCGCACTGAGGCGGCCATTTTGGAAACTGCGCGCGGCGGCATTCTACGCCGCGGCATTGCGGTTTCACGAGCAGCCACCGCCGTTGTGACCAATGTGAGTTCGGATCACTTCGGCGAATACGGCATCGACGATCTGGCCGGCCTCGCCGAAGTGAAGCTGGCTGTGGCGGCAGCGGTCAGCCCTAGCGGCCTTCTGGTATTGAACGCCGAGGATCCACAACTGCGCACCCAAGTCGATGGACTCGTGCGGCGCTTCGGTCGCAGCCCGCCGTTGGGTTGGTTCGCCGCAAGCTACAAACCGCACGGAGCCTCGACCTGCGGCGCGCGCGGGGGAAGACTGCATCTGACTCATGGCGGCGCCGAGCACGATCTTGGACCGATTTCCGCGATGCCCTTGTCGATGGGCGGAGTCGCCGTCTACAACGTGGCCAATATGGCAGGCGCCGCGCTCGCCGCGGCCGCGCTCGGCATCGCGCCGGCAACGATCGCCGCAGTACTGGCGCGGTTCGGTGCCGATATCAGAGACAACCCCGGGCGAATGATGCGCTTCGATGTGGGCGGCGTGAAAGTGCTGATCGACTATGCCCACAATCCCGATGGCCTACGCGGATTTCTCAAAGTGGCGGAGCACCTGCGCAGCGGGAGCGGCCGTCTCGGATTGCTGCTCGGGCAGGCGGGTAATCGCAAAGATGCCGATATCCAGGAATTGGCTCAAGTAGCGGCCGAGTTTCGGCCAGACCTGGTGGTGGTGAAGGAAGATGAACTGCATTTGCGGGGCCGCGCGCTTGCGGAAATCCCTCGCATCATCCGCACTGAGCTCAAGCGTCTCGGATTTGCGGACTCCGCGCTGCCCGTGGTGGCGAGCGAACTCCAGGCGGCACGCTATGCCCTCGATTGGGCGCGTCCCGGCGATGTGCTGGCGCTTCCCGTGCATTCACCGATAGCCCGCGCCGCCGTGGTTGCAATGCTCTCGGGGTAAATCAAATCGGTCATTCCTAGAGACCAGGCGGGACATATTCCCACAGGTCGTTAAGGTCTCCTCCCGGTACGGTGATGCCGCCGAAAAGCCAGAGATTGCCGGTGTTATCGCTCCAGGTGGTAGAGCGAGCACGGTTCCCCGGTACATTGCCGGCCGCCGCAATCCCCTCGGTTCCATAGACACCGACGCCACCCAGCGTGTTGGAGCCGCTCATCCATGTCCATAATCCGGTGGTCGGGTTGTAGCGCCACAGATCGTTGAGCCCGCCGACGCTGTCCGTGGAGTCGTTGCCTTCGCCTCCGAACAACCAAAAGTTGCCGCTGGGATCGGTCCAGGACACCGCATAAAAGCGCGATCCCGGGAAATTGCCAGCAGCCGCCAGCAGCTGCGTGCCGTACACGCCGCCTGCTCCCCCCGTATTGGATCCGCCGATCCACGTCCACAGACCGGTGCTGGGGCTGTAACGCCACAAATCATTGAGTTCGGTCTGACCGGTTACCGAGTCGGAATCATTGCCGCCGAACAGCCACAAATTACCACTGCTGTCGGTCCAGGATACCGCATAGTCGCGCTCTCCCGGCACATTGCCGGCTGCCGCAATCCCCTGCGTGCCATAGACGCCAGCTGCCCCGGGCGTATTGGATCCGCTCATCCAAGTCCAGAGACCCGTGCTGGGACTGTAACGCCACAAGTCATTGAGAAAACTGGGTCCGGTGAAATCATTGCCGCCGAACAGCCAGAAATTGCCCTCATGATCGGTCCAAGACACGCTACTAAGGCGGGCTCCAGGCACGTTACCAGCAGCAGCAACTCCCTCCGTACCGTAAGCACCGGCCGCTCGCGGCACGTTGGAGCCGCTCATCCATGTCCACAGTCCCGTGCTCGGACTGTATCGCCACAGATCGTTGAGATCGTTTCCTCCCAGCGCGTAACCACCGAACAGCCACAGATTCCCGGTGCCGTCGATCCAAGAAACGGCGCTATACCGCGCACCCGGTACGTTTCCGGCCGCTGCCGTGCCCAAACTACCGTAAACGCCGGCCGCGCCCTCGGTGTTTGATCCGCTCATCCAGGTCCACAGGCCCGTGCTGGGGCTGAAGCGCCACAGGTCATTGAGTGGACCTATATCATCGCCCGTATCGCCATTCCCATAGCCGCCGAACAACCATAAATTCCCAGCGCTGTCCGTCCAGGTGATGGCGGAATCGCGTGCTCCTGGTTGGTTGCCCGGCGCCGCTACGCCTTGGGTTCCATACACGCCCACCGCATAGAACGTATTGGAGCCTCCGAACCATGTCCACAAGCCGGCGGTCGCGGCGCCCGTCGCGCAAGTGACAGTCACATCGGTCACGTTCGCGGAGGCGACGCTACCCGTTCCATTGCTCACCGCGCAGGTCTGTCCGGCGGGTTGGGTTAGGACCGTCACCGCATAACTCGAGCCGCTCGCGAGCGGCGTGGTGAACACGAAACTGCCATTCGCAGTAATGGATAAATTGTCGGCCGCATCGTCCTGAAGCACCACGGTCGCGGTCAGTCCGGAGACCGTGCCGCCAATGGTGAAGGTCGAGGGTGAACAAGCGACCGCGACATTGCTGATATTGGCACTTGTCACCGTACCCGTGCCGTTGGCGACCGTACAGCTTTCGCCCACTGGCTGCGTCAAAACCGTTACAGCATAGCTCGAACCGCTGGGAATGGGCGTATTGAAAGTTGCCTTGCCGTTGGCAGAGGCTGTGAGGTTGTTTGCCCCATTGAGTTGCAGGACGAGGCTGCCGTTGGCCAGCAATCCTGAGACGACGGCTGCAATAGTGAAGTTGTTGTCGGAACACGCCACCGCGACGTTCGCGACATTCGCCATGATGGCCGCGCCGCTGCCATTGCTGATAGCGCAACTCTGCCCGGGCGGCTGCGTGAGAATGCTGACCGCGTAGGCCGTTCCGCTGGCGAGGGGAACGCTGAAGGCGAAACCGCCGTTGGCTGAGATGGTCGTGTTATTGACACCATTGTCTTGCAGCACCACCGCGTTGCCCGGCAAAAGTCCTGCAACAGTGCCGCTCACGGAGAAGGGGCCGCCGCTCGCGGAACAATTCACCACGATGTCGTTCACGCCATGGGCACCGGGAGCCCCCAGCACGCTTACCGCTCCCGGCATTTCACCGCTGCCGTCGGCCACCACGCACGTTTGACCCGCGGGTTGCGTCAGAACCGTTACCGCATAGCTCGAACCCGGCGCAAATTCATTCGCAAATGTGAAGGGGCCGCTCTGTGCAACCGTCAGATTATCGCCGCCGTTATTTTGCAAGACGACACTGTTGCCCGCGTGCAATCCATTGACGGTGCCTCCGAGAGGATAGTTAGGCAAGCTCGAACTGCTGCCGCAGCCACTGAGCCCAACACTCCACAGGACGATCAGGAGAACCAGCGCAGTGCATTGAGTGAGGTATCGCATGGTTTTTTCGCAGGCTTTAAGAGTGATGGAGCGACTCGGTTCCACGTGTGCTTCTAGAAATGCCACTCGACGGACACCAGATAGCGCGTTTGTTTGAACAGGTCCGTCTGAGCAATGTAGGTGATTCTTTCGTAGTTCGCTTGTTCGACCCTGGCTGACAGGGACAGAGGAATTCCAAGTGCTCGGGCAAGCGAGTAGCTCATGCCGGCGCCGTAAACCGGCGTGTTCGTATTGAAGGTACGCCAATCGGCCACCGGGCTGTTCGTGCGGGCTCTTTCCACGCCCACTGATAAGAACAGCGTCGCATCCGGCAGCAGCCTGTACGCGGGCAACACGGCTAGCCCGACAATATTGTCCGTCTTGTCTCCCAAACCCAGCTTCGCCTGCGTGGGGAGATCGTAGATCTCGGCACCGATACTGAAATTGTTCGAGAAGCCGACGGCGTATCCCACTGCCAAGCGTAATGCGGCCGAGCCGTCCGATTCGCGCTCGGAGAGCGAGCCCGAGGCGCGAGCGCTGCCTTGCACGCCTGCAATGCCCAATCCGGCGTAGATGCCATTCGCACCTGCTTGGCTGGTCAGGTCGGCGGCCGACGCAACCACGGCGAGCTGAATCAAGGACAGGGCCAACAAGTAGGCGTGGAACTTCATCGCGCATCCTTTTCGATTCGATTTTTGCGTAGCATCTCTGGGTTCCGCTCATCAAGTAAAACGATTTCTGGAGGCAAATCGGCTCACTGGAGAGAGAAAAATCCTGCAGATCAGGAGCGCGATGCTCTGTTTCAGGAACCTCCGCGGTGGAGGTACCGAATCTATTGTTAAATCAATGACAATTGGCAATCCGGCGTTGCGATTGCCTGAGACACGCGCGACACTGGCGGCCGACAACCGCTAGTTTTTAGCGACCTAGCGTCAGGTACGGTGATTGGACGATCAAGCTGCCCACGATTTGATCGCCAGATGGCGCGCCGGCGACGAGCAGGCACTAAAAGATCTATTGCCGCTGGTTTACCAAGAGTTGCATCGCGTGGCGCGCGAGCATCTGCGCAGGCAACGTGCCAACCACACGCTGCAAACGACCGCTTTGATTCATGAAGCGTACCTACGTTTCGCCGGGGGTGAAGGCGCCAGTGTCCAGGATCGCAACCACTTCATTGCGCTCGCCTCGCGCATCATGCGCCAGGTGCTGGTCGACCACGCGCGCGGCCGGCTCAGAGCAAAACGCCAGGGCGGCGTGCGCGTAACCCTCAGTGAGGCGGCGGACGTGGCGGGTGAGGTCGACGTTTTGGGGGTCGACGAAGCGCTGACGCGTCTGTCTGAATTCGATGAACAACAGGCGAGGGTCGTGGAACTGCGTTTTTTCGGCGGATTATCGATTCAGGAAACGGCGGATGCCTTGCATATCTCGGAGTCTACGGTCAAACGCGACTGGACCATGGCGCGCACCTGGTTGAGCCGCGAACTGCAGAACTCGGATCTACAGTGAACCCTGCGCGATGGCAGCGACTCAAGAGCGTTTTCGACGAGGCGCTGCAACTCGATCCGTCGCGGCGGCCGGGCTACATCGACGAAGTCTGCGCGTCGGATCCAGAGCTTCGAAAGGAAATCGAGTCCATGCTCGCGGCGCACGAACAGGTGCGCGATGAGTTCCTCAAAACGCCAGCTGCAGGTCTTGATGCCTTCCAGGATTTGCCCGGCGCTGATCCCTGGATTGGCAAGCACATAGGACCTTATCAGCTGGTTCGGGAGCTCGGCTCGGGCGGCATGGGCGAGGTTTACTTTGCGATACGGGCCGACGACGAATTTCATCAGGAGGTTGCGGTCAAGCTGATCCGCAGCGGTCAGGATTCGGCGGCCGTCGTGAGTCGTTTCAAGACGGAGCGCCAGATCCTTGCTAGCCTCGATCACCCGAACATAGCCAAGCTCCTGGACGGCGGCCGCACGCCTGAGGGTCAACCGTATTTCGTCATGGAGTACGTACCCGGGGTACCGATCACGGACTACTGCGATGAGAAAAAGCTCAAAATCCGGCAGCGCCTGGAGCTTTTTATTCAGGTCTGCGAGGGCGTGCAGTACGCGCATCAGAACGCCATCATCCATCGCGATTTGAAGCCCGCCAATATTCTGGTCACGGGAGTGGACGGCAAACCCGTTCCGCGGATCATCGACTTTGGGCTGGCCAAGGCGACCAGCCCCACCCTTCCGGAGCACACTCAGCTGACCCGGTTCGGCCATCTCATGGGTACGCCAGATTACATGAGTCCAGAGCAAGCCGACCCCCAAGTGCGGATCATCGACACACGCACCGACGTGTACTCCCTCGGGGTGGTTCTCTATGTGCTGCTGACCGGGCTGCTGCCGATTGAGGCCAAGCGGCGCGACAATCAACCGCTCGATGAGTTCCTGCGCCAGCTGCGCGAGACAGATCCCTCCCGGCCTAGCATCAAAGTCAACACGGCTCGGGACATATTCAGGCTGACGGCGGAGGCGCGCAATACCGAGCCGAAGCAATTGGTGAGCGCACTGCGCGGGGATCTGGATTGGATCACGTTGAAGGCGTTGGAGCGCGATCGGGAGCGTCGCTACGCGACGCCGGCAGAACTCGCTGCCGAGCTGCGTCGCTACTTGAACCATGAACCGGTGCTGGCGCGCCCGGCAAGTTCCGCTTATCAATTGACAAAATTCATCCGGCGCCATCGCGTCGCCGCCGTCGTTGCAAGTTTGGTGGGCACCCTCGCGATCGCAGCAGCCATCGCCGGATTGTTCGCCGTGCATAAAGAGCTTGAGTCCGAATACCAGACGGCGCAGGCGCTGCAAGCGCAATCGCGCCTCCTCACCCAAGCAGCCGGCCAGCGCCTCAAGGATGGAGATCTTGCCGTCGCGCAGGGGATCATCCTCGAAGTGCTCAGTAACCCTCGATTCAGAGCGGTGCGCACCCCGGCGGCAGACAGCGTTTTCGAGGACATCCGCGCGGCTGATGTGCAACTCGCCGTACTGTCAGGGCATGACGATAATGTCATGTCCGCCGCCTATTCGCCGGATGGCATGCGCATCGTCACCGCGTCGGTGGACAAGAGCGCACGCATTTGGGATGCGCGCACTGGCGTGCAACTCGCGGTGCTCTCTGGTCACGGCAGTAGTGTCTATTGCGCCGCCTACTCGCCGGACGGAACGCGCATCGTCACCGCGTCGGCGGACAAGACCGCGCGCATCTGGGATGCGCGCACCGGCGCGCAACTCACCATCCTCTCGGGTCACGGGGACGAGGTCAGTTGCGCCGCTTACTCGCCCGATGGCAGCCGAATCGTCACTGCATCGTTCGATAAGACCGCGCGCATCTGGGATGCTCTCACCGGCCTGCAGCTCGCGGTGCTGTCTGGCCACGGCGATTTGGTTTTGACCGCCGCCTATTCGCCCGACGGCACACGCATCGTCACCGCCTCGGATGATAGGACCGCACGGATTTGGGATGCACGCACAGGCGTACAGCTAGTCGTATTGTCCGGCCATGGCGACCGTGTCGCATCCGCCGATTATTCACCCGATGGCACTCGCATCGTCACCGCGTCTCGCGACAAGACTGCGCGCATCTGGGATGCTCGCACCGGCTTGGCGCTCGCCTCGTTGTCCGGCCATGGCAGTTTCGTCTATTCTGCTGCGTTTTCGCGCGACGGCACACGCATCGTCACCGCGTCGAATGATAAGACCGCGCGAATCTGGGACGCGAGGATGGGCGCACAACTCGTGGTGCTCTCGGGGCACGACGGCTACCTCTATTCCGCCGCCTTCTCACCGGATGGCACACGCGTCGTCACCGCATCGGTTGATAAGACTGCGCGAGTCTGGGACGCGCGGATAGGCGCCCAACTCCAAGTGCTCTCGGGGCACGAAAGCTACCTCTATTCCGCCGCCTACTCACCGGACGGAACACGCATCCTCACCGCATCGATTGATAAGATCGCACGTATTTGGGATGCGCGCACGGGAGCACCACTCGCCGTGCTATCGCTGCATAACAATGATCTCCATTCCGCCGCCTTTTCGCCCGACGGTACGCGCATCGTGACCGCGTCGGCCGATAAGACCGCGCGCATTTGGGATGCGCGCACGGGCGCACAACTCGTCATGCTTTCTGGTCATGGAGGCCGGGTCTATTGTGCCGCCTACTCGCCCGACGGCACGCGCATCGTCACGGCGTCTTTCGACAATACCGCGCGTGTCTGGGATGCGCGCACCGGCCTGCAGCTGGCGACATTGTCGGGCCACCGTGATTACCTATATTCCGCCGCTTTCTCGCCCGACGGTACTCACATTGTCACGGCGTCGGGTGATAAGACCGCCCGCATTTGGGACTCGCGGACGGGCGCGCAACTCGCAGTGCTATCCGGGCATGGCGGTTCTCTCGATTCCGCCACCTATTCACCCGACGGCACACGCATCCTGACCGCGTCGCTGGACAAGAGCGCACGCATTTGGGATGCGCGCACGGGCGCGCAACTCGCGGTCCTGACAGGGCATGGCGATGCGGTGATCTCGGCTGCTTATTCACCTGACGGCGCACGCATTGTCACCGCGTCACGCGACAGGACCGCACGCATCTGGGATGCGCGCAGCGGGGTGCAGCTCACGGTGTTGTCCGGTCATGGAGATCGGGTCTATCGTGCTGCCTACTCGCCGGACGGAACACGCATCGTTACCGCGTCCTTCGACAAGACCGCGCGCATCTGGGATGCGCGCGTGCCGGCGGATCTTCCTGCGCAGATCCTGTGGGACATGTCAGCCGTCACCGACGCGCTCCCCGAGGTTGATCGCGCCGAATTAGGACTGCCGCCCGACGAGCGTGTACGGTCCTGGTCAAACAAGGCGTCGGGTTGCGATCGGGCCGCTTCGGCAGTTTATGACCCAGACCGTCTGACACCCGGGGTTCTACTGGAAGATATCATGGTCGATATCGCGATCGCGGCTTGTGCGGCAGAGACCAGTAAACCGCATCACGCGGCGCAATTGGACTATCAGATGGGCCGCGCGTTGTTGGCTAAAAACGATGTGAAAGGTGCGCGGCCGCAATTCGAAATAGCGGCAGCGAAGGGTTATCGCACCGCGGGTGTCGATCTGGCGGATGTGCTCGATGCCGCAGGTGCAGTGCCATTATATGAGAAAGCGTGGCAAGACGGCGTGCCAGTCGCTGCTTTCAAACTCGGGCGTTTTTACGAATATGGCATGCACGGCCGCGAGCAATCCGCGAGCACCGCAATTCGACCGGACATGTCTCAAGCATGGTCGTGGTACCAGAAAGGCGCGAACAGCGGCGAACCAAACTCGCTAGCCCGCTTCGCCGAGCGTGACGAAAGAAATGCACTTGATGAAACCGATCTGTCAAAGCAGAACGCGCTTCTGCTCCGGTCCTTCAGCCACTATGCGGCGGCGGCTGAACGCGCCAAAGATGAGGGCTGGCCGGACGATGCCTGGAGGCACTGGCGCTATCGCCGCGCGTCGCTCGCGCGAATCCTTGCGCGCGAAGGCCTGATGCAGCAAGTGGCGGATGCTTACGCATCAATTCGCGGCGAGTAGATTCTGCACCCGGCCTATTTTCCTGCGGACGGAGCGACCAATCGGGATTTTTGCGCGAGATCACTGCTGCGCCAGAGATAAAGAGCGAGTAGCGCGGATGCTCCCGTGCGCATGGCGTGCGGCTCATATGGAGCATGATGAATCACCGCGCCTGGCTTCTGCTCCCGCCAGCTGCTGCCGCGCTGCCATGAGGCTGTACCGGCAAGCGGCACGTAGATCTCTTCGGCTTCGTGCCAGTGCGGCGGATAAGTCACGTGCGGTCCCAGTAGCAACACTCCGCAGGCGAGCTGCTGGCTCGGCGTCGGACCCTCGAGGCCCATCAGTTCGGTCCAGCCGTAATTATCGAGAAACGCAGCGCCGGCCTCGGCAACGGTATAGCTGCGGCGCCATGCCAGCTGCGGCGCGGCCTGCGCGACGTCGCTGACGAAGTGGGAGCTGAACGGCGGCGCCGCTTCGCGTACTTCCGGCAGCCAACGCAGCACCGGAAGCGCCGCGGGCTCGACGCTGCGCCTTGCCAAGGACGAGGGCCATTCATCGAGAAAGGGCGACAGCTGCGGCGCGAGCAATGAAGTCAGAAGTTGGTTCGCCTCGTCTGCCAGTTGCATGTCATACCAGTTTACGTGATCGCAGCGCATCCTACGTCAGTCAGGTTCGCCGCGATGAAACTTCAAGTAATATATCGGCGAACGCAAGTGGAGCAATTCGCATAGCACTCACTTCATTCGAGCTGGGTAAGCTGAAGATAGTCGGTCACGTTCGGGAGGAACTGGACCGCGCTGGGATTACAGCGCAATCGATCCGATGTGGATCCGGGGGCATCCAAACTCCACCCGGCATTGCCAGACTTACGATAGTCGTGAATGGAACACCGGCAACTCTGGATTTCAAGGCGAAGGAGGTCGAGGACTGTGAGTCGATCGTGGCTGGCGAAACCTGGCACAAGATCGCCGCACTTATCCGCCTGCTGGCGCGCTGATCTAGTAACACCCTCGGCAAGCGGCACCCGCCGGCCGTCCGCCCTACTTTCAAGCCGTCTTCGCTTCGCTCAATTTGAGCTCTTCGATCATCGCCTTGCGCATTAGAAACTTCTGGACCTTGCCCGTCACGGTCATGGGAAATTCATTCACGAAGCGGATATAGCGCGGTATCTTGTAGTGGGCGATCTGACCGCGGCAGAAGGCCATGATTTCCTCAGCGGTGGCCTCTTCACCCCTGCGCAGCCTGATCCAGGCGCACAGCTCTTCGCCATATCTCTCATCCGGCACACCCACGATCTGCACATCCTCGATCTTGGGGAAGCGAAACAGGAATTCTTCGATTTCCCGCGGATAGATGTTCTCGCCGCCGCGGATGACCATGTCCTTGAGCCGCCCGACGATGTTGCAGTATCCCGCATCATCGATGGTCGCCAGATCGCCGCTGTGCATCCAGCCGTCGCTGTCGATCGCCTCGGCGGTCCTTTCCAGGTCGGCCCAGTATCCCAACATGACGGAATAGCCGCGCGTGCAAAGTTCGCCGCGTTCTCCGCGCGGCACGATGCCCCCGGATTCATCGACGATCTTCACTTCAAGATGCGGCAGCACACGTCCGACGCTCGAGACGCGGCGCTCCAGCGCATCGCCGGCTGAGCTTTGGAAACTGACCGGACTTGTTTCCGTCATTCCATACGCAATCGTGATCTCGCGCATGTGCATCCGATCAATCACGCGCCGCATGATTTCGATGGGGCATGGCGCACCGGCCATGATGCCGGTGCGCAGCGTCGAGAGATCGAATCTGTGAAACTCCGGATGCTCGAGTTCGGCAATGAACATGGTCGGCACTCCATGCAGTGCCGTGCAGCCTTCGGCAGCGACGGTTTCCAGAACCGACAGCGCATCGAAGCTCGCAGCGGGGTAGACCATCGCCGCGCCATGAGCGACGCAGGCTAGATTGGAGAGCACCATGCCGAAGCAGTGGTACAGAGGAACCGGGATACAGAGCCGGTCCTCGGCGCATAGGTTCAATCTCAGGCCGGCGAAATAGCCATTGTTCAGAATGTTCCGATGCGAGAGCGTGGCACCCTTGGGCAAGCCCGTGGTGCCGCTGGTGAACTGAATGTTGATGGCATCGTTTTGATCCAATTGCCCCGCTACTTCGGCCAGGGCTGCCCGGCTGGCCGAAGTGGCGAGCGCGAAGATTTCATCGAAGTTGAACCACCCCGGTCGCGCTTCGCGGCTAATTCTGACGAGAGTCTTCAAGTCAGGAAGCCGCGGCGATTGCAGCTGCCCTGGTGCGGAGCTGGAAATCTCCGGCACCAGCGCCTCGATCATGCCGGTGTAGTCGCTCGACTTGAATTGATCGGCGCACACGAGCGCCTTGACGCCCACTTTGTGCAGCGTGTATTCGACTTCCGACAAACGGTACGCGGGATTGATGGTCACCAAAATGAGCCCCGCCTTTGCCGTCGCGAATTGAGTCAACGCCCATTCCGCGCAGTTGGGAGCCCACACGGCAACACGGTCACCGCGGCGAAGACCCACCGCCATCAAGCCTGCAGCCAAGATGTCGACGCGCTCGCCGAATTCCGCGTAAGACCAGCGGATGCCTTGATGGCGAGAGATCAGTGCATCTCGATTCGGCGCGCGCGCAACGGCTGCGGACAACGCCTCCCCGATGGTGTTTTCCAGCAGCTTCGGCGTGCCCACGCCGTGCACCAAGCTCTTCAGCATTGCCCCCGCCCACCGAACCTGCTGGCTATCATTGCGGCAGTTTACGGTCGGCGGGATATGCGGGCAATGCACGGAAACCCCCAGGGAATCAACTCTGGGAGCGCCGAATGCCCGCTCTCTGTGCAACGCAGCATACGTTCGCTCGCGTAGCGCAAAGGCCCCGAATTTACGGATGTCCGCATCTTCCAATGGCAAAACTCGGGAGCCTCGGCAGCCCCCGAGATAGATGCTTGCCAGATGCACGGCTAGCCGACCGACCTGCGCCAGGGAACCAGCATGGACACGCGGCGCTTGTACCGTCGATACTCGTCGCCAAACAGATCGATGAGGTCGCGTTCCTCCAGCAGAATGCCGACGACGATGTAGGCGCTGGTGACCGCTGCGAACAATAGGTGGCCCACGGTCATCACTGGAGCGGCCCAGAATGCGATAATGAATCCGAGGTAGAGCGGATGCCGCACGAATTTGTAATATAGCGGCGTACGGAATTGCGGCGCCGGCATCGCGCCGCCGCTCAGGTTTTTGGTGACCTGGCGCAGCCCGAACAGTTCGAAGTGATTGATTAGAAACGTGCTGGAGAGCACGATGAGAAAGCCCGTGAACGATAGTGCCGTGATCGCCATGCGTAACAGCGGATCGTCGAGGCGCCAGATTACCGTCGGCATGGGCCGCCACATTGCGCAGAGCAGGATGAGCGCCAGGCTCGAGAACAACACGTAGGTGCTTCGTTCCACCGATTTGGGAACGAATTTTGTCCACCATTGCTTGAACTGCCGCCGCGCCATGACACTGTGCTGAATGGCGAACACGGACATCAGCAGGAGGTTGACCGTCAAGGCTTCGGAGGTCGGGACCAGCACGCCGGTGTCGATGGTTTTAGGTACGACGATACCGGTGACGAAGCCGATGGCGTAGAGAAATGTGACGAAGAATACGACGTAGGATGCAATTCCGTAGAGAAACGCGATGAATGGGCCCATGGTAGCTCCTGTGTTTCGATTGGGTCCGAGCGGGATACCGATGGCGAGCATGGCCACGAAGGCAACGAAAGTCCTTGTGCTGCGCTTGTTTTGTTATTGAGATTGCCTTGATAAATCAACGAGGACCGCGTGCAATTCTCATTTTCCGACCATGCACTTGATACCGATCGGCGCGAACTGCGCCGCGGTTCTGATCCGATTTCCCTCGAACCGCAGGTATTCGATCTGTTGGTCTACCTGCTGCAGAACCGCGACCGCGTCGTCAGCAAGGAAGATCTCATCGCTGCCGTATGGGGCGGCCGTATTGTGTCGGACTCGACGATGACCAGCCGCATCAACGCGGCGCGCAAAGCGATCGGCGACAGCGGCGAGCAGCAAAAGCTGATCCGCACTGTGGCGCGCAAGGGTCTTCGTTTCGTGGGCGCCGTAACGGAGCACGCGGAAGTCGGCCTGCCGGACTCCCGCGGCGCTGCCGCGACGACGCAGCCGCGGACCGACCGGCCTGCAATCGCCGTGCTCCCCTTCGTCAATATGAGCGGCGATCCCGAGCAAGAATACTTTTCAGATGGCATCACCGAAGACATCATTACCGCGCTGTCGAAGCTGCGCTGGTTGTTTGTGATTGCGCGCAACTCCTCCTTCATCTACAAGGGCCGCGCCGTGCACATCCGGCAGATTGCCGATGAGATCGGTGTCGGCTACGTGGTCGAGGGCAGCGTGCGCAAGGGCGGCGACCGAGTTCGAATCACGGTGCAACTCAACGATGTCGAGACCGGAAGCCACATCTGGGCAGAACGCTACGACCGCGGCTTGGCCGACGTATTCGCGGTGCAGGATGAGATCACCGAGGCGATCGTCGCCGCGATCGAACCGCAGATTTATGCCGCGGAGAGTTTTCGAGCGCGGCGCAAGCCGCCAAACTCCCTGGACGCGTGGGATCTGGTGATGCGCGCACTTGCGCATTATTGGCGGGTGACGCGCCAGGACAACCTGGTCGCACAAGCTCTGCTCGAGAAAGCGATTGCCATCGACCCCGACTATGGCCAGGCGCTTGGCGTGCTCGCCGCCAGCCACACGTTCACCGCGCATATGGGGTGGGCAGATATGGCTGCGGCAATTCCGCTAGCCGAGCGCGCTGCGCTGGCCGCGATTCTTGCCGACAGCGAGGATCCTTGGGCTCACTACGCTCTGGGCTGCGCCCATTTGTATAACCGGCGCTTTGACGACTCGCTCGCCGAATTCGAATTGGCATTACGCCTCAATCCAAACTTTTCGCTGGCGCAGGCCTATCATGGACTTGCGTTGTCCTACTGCGGCCGCTGGGAAGAGGGCATCGTGGCCGCGCGCCGGGCGCTTCGCTTGAGCCCGCGTGATCCGTATTCTTCGATCTATTGCGGTATCGCCGCCTACTCCCACTATGTCGGACAAGACTATGAGGAGGCGATGCGGCTGTCGCGAGAGGGCATCCGGCAACGCAGCGATTTCGTCGGCGCACATCGCGTGCTCACTGCCGCAGCGGGAATGGCGGGGCAACCGGAAGTCGGCAGGGCCGCATTGCAGGAGCTGCGCCGCGCGCAACCGAACATCTCGCTCGACTGGATCGCAAGCAAAATGCCGATCCAACAGCCTGCCGAAATGCAGCACTACCTGGAAGGCTTTCGCCGCTCGGGACTCAGCTAAGTGACATCAGAGCTGTGTCCGCCATGACTTCGCGAATTGCCGAGCTGCGCGAGATTGTCGCCGACGTACTGGAACTGGATTCCGCGAACATTGTTGACACGGCCGACTTTATGGAGGAGTACGACGCTGACTCGCTCGGCGTGATTGAGATCCTGTCTCGGATCGAAATGAAGTACAACATTGAGATCCCGCAGAGCGAGCTGCCAGACACGTTGACATTACAGGCGTTTTACACCGTCGTGGCGCGGTGCGCCGGTTGGCCGGATTGACCGGATGAAGCGCGTTGTGATCACTGGACTGGGGCCGGTTTCAAGTATCGGTATCGGGGTCGCTGCATTCAGTGGCGCATTGGCCGAGGGGCGCTCGGGCATATCCCCGATCACAAGCTTCGATTCGAGTGGCTTCCCCTATGTCTGCGCCGGCGAGGTTCGTCATTTTCGACCGGAGACGATTCTTCGACGCCTTGACCCATGTTCGGCTGGACGCTCGACGCTATTTGCGGCCGCTGCGGCACGGTTGGCCATAGAAGACGCCATGTTGGATTTGGATTCACTGCCATCAGACGAGGTCGGCGTCGTGATTGGGACGACCTCAGGTGAGTCGACAATCGTCGAGGCCATAACGGCGCAGCTGCTGGATCACGGCCTTAGCAACGTCCCCAGAGAAATGTTTCGCCAATCAACCGCAGACCGCCTATCTCACGGCGTGAGCGAAGAACTCGGGACGAGCGGAGCGTCAATTACCTTGGGCAATGCTTGCAGCGCGAGCAACGGAGCTCTGGGGTACGCATACGATTGTTTACGAAACGGAGACGCGACCGTGATGGTCGCCGGTGGAGCGGACTCCGTGTGTCGGATAACGCATGCTGGGTTTCATCGCTTAGGAGCGTTGGCAAAAGATGAGTGCTCACCATTCGACCTGCGGCGCGCCGGACTTCTGACGGCGGAGGGCGGATCTGCTCTCGTGCTGGAAACTCTTGAGCATGCTCGCGCACGACGAGCAAAGCCTTATGCAGAAGTACTCGGCTATGCCGCGAATTGCGATGCCGTCAATATAGTCGCGCCCGACGTCGGCAGCATCGCAAGCTGCATCAGGAAAGCCCACCTAAATGCATCGGTGACTCCAGCCGAGATCGACTACATCTGCGCGCACGGTACCGGGACGCGGATGAACGACCTGGTTGAGGTAACGGCTATCCGCGACGTATTTGGCGGCGACATGCCGCCGATCAGTTCGATCAAGTCCATGCTGGGTCACACAATGGGAGCGGCAAGTGGCTTTGGTGCCATAGCCTCGGCGTTGGCCATCGCCAACGGCATCCTTCCGCCCACGATTAATTTCACCGAATCCGACCCGGCGTTAGGGTCTGTCGACCCTGTCGCCAACGTAGCGCGACGAACGCAGGTGCGTATTGTACAGAACAACGGTTTCGCATTCGGAGGCAACAACACGATTCTGATCCTCGGGGCTTCTAGGTGATTCGGCTAGCAATTACCGGTGCAGGGGTGCTTTCACCGGGAGGTGTCGGTTTAGAGCGCCTCGCTGCAGAGATTTCAGGTGGCCGCGGCGGCACTCAGTCGCGCACTCTCACTGCCCGTGCTCTTTACTCGGACGAGCTGCCCGACGCCATTTTCAATGCCAACACGGACTTTGACGTGCGCCAGTTCCTTGGCCGCAAGGGCATAGCGGGGCTCGATCGTCAGAGCGCACTCTCAGTGGTCGCCTGCGGCCAAGCTCTTCAAGACAGCGGTCTGTGCGTTGACGATGACAACCGCGATCGCGTCGGAGTGGCCTTGGGCACAACCTGGGGAAGCTTGAAATCAACCAGCGACTTCGTGAAGGAGAGTCTCTTGGCGGAGCGGCCCTATTTGGTCACGCCGACTCACTTTCCCAACACGGTTATGAATTGCGCAGCCGCTCAGAGCGCAATTCGCTACGGGCTGAAAGGAATCAACGCCACGGTCGCGGGGAGCCAGCTCGCGTTCTTGAACGCGCTTGAATACGCCGCAAATGCATTGCGTTGTGGCCATGCCGACACGATGCTCACAGGGGCGGTCGAAGAGTTCACGCCGCATACAGCCTGGGCGATCCACGCCTTGCAGGACGAGGGGACGCCAACAGTTATAGGCGAGGCGGCAGCGAGTTTTGTTATCGAGTCGTTTGACGCAGCGATCGCTTCCAGTCGCCACATCGACATTGAAGTTTTGTCTGTGAGCACTGGATTCTGTCCCGGTAGTCGGAAAACCGAGCGACTATTAGATTGTCTGGATGGATGCATCCGAAGGGCGTTGACCAAAGCGAAGCTCAGTGCGAACGATGTGGCTTGCATTGCCACTTGCGAGGCGATTGGCGCGGGTGACCTCGGGTCTAACATCGAGTCCCGCGCCATCGCAGCGGTATTTGGTCAGACCCATGCTGAGCGGATTGGCGTTGGCAGTATCTTCGGCGAATGCCTCGCCGCGACCGGCGCGTTGCAGATGGGCGTGTTGCTCGCGCTGCATCGCGCAGACCCTCGGAGGGACGGGAATTGTTCGATGATGACGGGTATCACGCGGGACGGTGGCTGCGGCGCGGCGATCCTGAGAGGCTGGTGCCGTGGCAGCCCAAATCGCTAGATCAGATGCGACAATGAAAACCTGCCGTGACGCCATGGCAGTTATATTTACAATGTGCCAGAATTAATGGCCTAGGGCGCAGTATCCAGAAACCCATCAACCTGTAGTAGGCACGCCATGACGATAAACTGGCGCTCAGTCGTGAGTAAGACGGTCCATGCTCCGGTGGTACCCCCGAACCCACTGATCAATATGCAGGTGAATCCAAAGTTTACGGCCGACATTCCGCTGCAACTGCAGAATTTGTGGGTCGAGAACGGCGTGATCTGGCAGTTGCCGAGCCTGCTCATCGGATTCACCAGCTACACCGCGGTAACTAACTTCTTCGCATCGCTCCATGGGACCGGCATGGGCCCACCGCCCTCGAAATGGTATCAAGGTAAACCATTCTCCTCGGTCGACTTTCCGATACTCTACGATCAGTTCGAATACTCTAAGTCCAAGAAGATCAAACCGGATGCCGCCAACTCCGAATCAACCAAGTCCACCACGGTATGGAGTGGTTACAATTGCCTGATTTGGCCAAGCTTAGCGGCGCTGCCGTCAATAAATATCTTCATGTCCATGTTGGGGAGCCAGGCGGTCACGGCGGCGCACGGCCACGCGAGTTCGGCAGGCCCAGTGGTTCCGATTTCCGCGATCAAGAGTTTTTCGGCCAATTCGCCGGCAGGAATGAGCAGCTTCGCTGCCCAATACGTTATGTACGTTCCGGGTGGCATATCGACCAAGAACTCTGACGCCGGCATACAGTACGATATGAGCACCTATTGTTGGACTAGAAAATGGATCTCGAGTCAGTATGACTCAGGGCAGAAGCCAAGTGCGTCAAGTGGAGAGGAGGACTGCTAATAGACGAGTACTCCAAACGCGGTGTTCACCGTGCCCTCCGCCTCCACAAAAACCTGACTAAATAGAGTCCCGGCATCACCACCAGCAGCCACGGCTAAATGTACGCCACCGCCGTGATTGCCTGAGAAATGGCGTTCGACAAGTTCCCAAAGAGGCCGCGCGCGAGACAAGTCAAGAATTGATCGATATTGGAGGTTGCGCCGAATCTAACGCCGAAGGCGGAGGCCATGCTTGCACCTCCAGCCCCGCCCGAGCTTTGATCGTTTTGAATCGATCATAGCTAGTGGAGTTTCGATTCAGGAGCACTCCCCGTCGGTCACTACTATCGCAGTAGTTGACAGCGGCAGGTCGAAGGTATTTACTACTACCTCGATAGTTAGAGGTCCAACGTGCATATTACCCTCGCCGATCGAGAAGCGGAATTCATGGAAGTCCTTTGGAGGCTAGGACCCTCGACGGTGGCGGAAGTGCGCAAAGCACTTCCCGACAAACTCGCCTATACGACCGTGCTCACGATCCTTCGCAATCTCGAAGCGAAAGGATATGTTGGACATGACGCGGAAGGCCGGGCCCATCGCTACGCGGCACTGGTAGCCCGAAACGCTGCGCGAAGCAGTGCCCTCAGAGACTTAGCGGCGAAATTCTTCGGCGGCTCAACTGAATTGCTCATGACACATTTGGTTTCGGATCAAACCTTGAGCGAGACCGAGGTAAAGCGTATGCGTAAGCTCCTCGATCAACAGCCACCGAAAGGCCGACGATAATGGCTGCCTTCATGAGCTATTGCGTCCTGGTCGCACTGCTCATGAGTCTGCTGGGCGTCGCAGCCGAGCGCTTGCTGGCGATGCGCGATCTACCAAGGCGTGCTCTGTGGGCGCTCGCACTCACTGTGTCGTTGGTCTATCCAACGGTCCGCATCCTTGTCCCCCCTCAATTGCCGCGTCCAGAGATGTTAAACCTCGCGGTCACGACTCAACCGACGAAGACTGCGGAAGTTGTTGCTCCGTCAACCAATCGGGAGACTTCGACGCTTTCTGCCAGCCCGATTCGCCAGCCCGCGCTGGTACGACCCCGCCGTCTGTTCGCTTGGCCCGATCTTGCGAATTGGAATCAAACGCTAAAATGGTCCTGGGTCGCCTCGAGCATTGGAGTCCTGGCCTTCTATTTGCTTGCATGGCTTCGTTTGCACCTGATGTCGCGGCGGTGGACAGATCAGCGGTTCAACGAAACATCGGTGCGTATAGCGGATGATCTTGGACCCGCGGTGGTCGGATTTCTCCGGCCGCAGATCGTGTTGCCGCGCTGGCTGTTGAACGCGCCGCCAGACCAACGCAGAATGGCCCTAGACCACGAAAGCCAACATATCGCGGCCCAAGATCCTCTATTGCTGCACATTGCATTGCTGCTCACTGCGCTTGCTCCTTGGAACCTGCCGTTGTGGTGGCAGCTGCGTCGACTTCGATTTGCGATTGAAGTGGATTGTGATCGCCGCGTGTTGAAGAGCGGCGCGAAGGCCAAGGACTACGGTGAAATGCTTCTCATCGTCGGGCAGCGGCAACGCGCTTTGATCAGTGGGGTACTAGCACTAACTGAAAAGGCTTCCCAGCTAGAACGACGGATTCGCATCATCACAGGAGCAGCTGGGCGACGCACACTTCTCGGCTTCGGCGGCCTGCTTGCCGTTTCGATATCCCTGGCCGTCGCGGCCCAGCAGATAAAGGTCCCGAATGTCATTTTGGCATCAAACCAACCAATACCGGAAGACTCCGCGACCATCAACGGAACCATCGTCGACGAGGCCGGCCAGCCCGCCAAGAACGCCACCGTGTTTGTTTATTCCGCTCACCTGAAGAAAGGCTACGCCATCGTATGCCCTACCTGTTGGATTGACTGCGGAAAGCGCGCAGGAACGGATGGGCAAGGCCGGTTTACGATCACGGGGCTAAATCCCGCTCTCAGATTCAGATTGCTCGTTGTGAAGGATGGTTTCATCGCCACCGCCAAAGGCGGCGTCGACCCTACCCAAGGACCGCTGCCACCCATCAAACTCAACCCGCGAATTGCATCACCGGACGACAGCAAGATCGTGCATGGTCGCCTGAGCGACGCAACCGGAAACCCGATATCCGGCGCGCTGATAGAACCGGTCGGCGCGTTTCAACCCGGCGGAATGATGTTCTTCGGCACAGTGGACTGGATCGATCCGCTCGCAGCCACCAACGCATCCGGAGAATTTGCCATTGTGGCGACGAAACCCGTCGACAAGATCATGCTGAAAATCAGCCCTCGCGCTCTCGCGCCTACGATAGTGAGCGAGCCGACAGGATCAGCAACCAATTTCATCGTGTTGACGGACGGCGCGACCATTACCGGGTGGCTGGTCGGACCCAGCGGCAATCCCATCGCAAATGCCGAACTGGTGATGACCTCGCACGACCGTGTCAATGGAGAGAGTTTCAGCGATGTGCGCGTAGGAACCGACAATGACGGCTCCTTCGCCTTCACCAATGTTCCCGCTCGTCGAGTATGGGGAATCTACCCCACCAGCGAGTCCCTGCAAAACCAAAACTTGACCGCGGACCCCTATTGGTGCGAAACGCTTGCCGACCGACAAGTGGTAAACGTTGGAAAGATCACATTGCGCCCCGGATTCTCCGTCAGCGGCAAAATTGACCTCGTGGATAAGAAAGACGTCCCACCCGGCATGCATGTCAGCATCGGCTCTGAGTGGACCGTTAATGGGCGACTCACCGATATTGCACCCGACGGCACTTTCGAATTCAAATCCTTGGCACCCGGCATCTACTCCTTAGGAGTCGGCGTTGCCGGCTACACACCCACAGCCGACACTCCGCGAGAACTCCTGGTCGAGCGCGACCGGCGCGATGTCATCATCCACATGGCCCGCTCGAGCGCCGTGACTGGCGCCATGGAATTATTACTGCCAGAGTCTGAAAACTCGCATCTCAATGGCGAACGATGAACATCGGTCCGCACGCATCATGGCTTGAACGAAAAATGAGATCCTACCGGCTGGCCCTTCTCGTAACCCTGACCTGCGCGGCGAACCCAGCTTGCGCGCAAAGTCTTTGCGAACTTGTCCCTGCCGCAGCCGTGCAGTCTACTCTCGGCATCTCGTCGACCCTCGCCGCCGCTCCCAACACCCAGGGTGGTAACGGCTGTGACTACCGCGGCGCCGCCGCCGGCCCTGTCACCCTCACCGCCGACACCGTCTCCGACGACGGCATGTACAAGACCATTTTTGATCAGCGCCTGCATAGTCTTGGTCCAACCCAGCAGCTCGTCTCCGGCATCGGCGACGCCGCCTACTACGACCTCCGACAGCACCAGCAGATCCCAAAATATCCCGGCATCAGCTTTACCCAGCAATCCATCGTCTTCCGCGCCAAAGGCAAGATCGTGAACTTCATCCTCATGATCCCCGGAGACGGTGTGCCCAAGGCCTCGATGCTCGCGCTCGCCGCATATACAATCTCCAAGCCTATCAATATCCTAAAAGACCCCCCGTAGTAGACAACACGCGCTCTGTGGTGGGCTTCTTAAGTGGGGCCAGTATCGGTCTGCCGTTTGAACACCCGAATCGTCTGCCGCCAGGCATGAAAGGCGAAAAGATCTAAGAAAACCGCGAAGACTCCGAATGCCACGCGACCGAAAGTCGAGTTCACGGAGCCGCCGCGATGGATAGAGGATGAACCGGTATGGAATTCCCTCGGGCCTGGGACGAACGCCACCCAGTCGAACAATAGGGCCATGCACGTGATTGCCAGGGCCCCGAACAAGGACTGAAGAACACCCGCTGTGGTCGGCATGGCGATCGACACACCGGGAACAGAACTAAAATGCCCATTAGCGCACCGGCCATCTGGGAGCTTTGCAACGGATGTTCCACCAACAGCAGTTGGCGGAAGCCCGCGACAGTCATGATCAGGCCGCCGACGGCCAATACAGCACCGATGATGAGGCGCACGCCGGGGGAATATTCGTACTGGCTCATCTTGAGGATTCCCTCAGTGACGTTGAGCAGCGATGCACGACCCTAGGTCACCACCCGAACCGGCCAAGTGGCGTAGGGAATCTATAAGATACGCGTCAACCTGCTCGCCTATGTTGTCCTGAATCACACACCCAAAAGTCGATTGCGGTCGTAACCGCCGACCAAAGGTAGCTCTCGCCGAGCCGGCCACGCTGGATTCGGCAGACCGTTAGCTGATTTAGTTGGCGGTCGTTACCGGGCCAAACTTCGTGGCCATCCAATCGAACAGCACGCCCTGCCACAGGCTTGGCGCACCCACTTGACCGTGCAAAGAGCCACCGGAAGCAGAGTCGAAGGTCACCGCAGTCACGCTGTGCGCCGCGGTCAAGGCCTTTTTCGTCAGCTCCAGCTGCTCGATTGGCACGAAGTGATCCTCGGTTCCGGCCAATAACAGTACGTCCTGTTTAATTTGAGCCGCCACGGGCGCAAGCCGATAAGCTTTGAACACATCGAGCACGTCGAACATGCCGTGTACGCCGAACACCCACTGACCGTTGGCCACCGCCCAGCGCGAGCCGCTGTCGGGATTGCGCCGCGCCAGCGATTCGAGCAGTCCATCGTGGCCGTGAGCGTGCAGCCAGAACACGAATGACGGCACGTGGCGCGCGGCGACGGCATAGCCGTCGTACCAGATATCGTAGGCGACGACGCCATCGATGCGCGCATCAAAGGCTGCCGCGCGCGGCGCAAGATAGCCGCCGAGGCTTTCTCCAAGCAGCACGATTTTCCGCGGCTTGGCGTGATTCGACAAAAATGCATCGAGCACGGCGGCGTTGGGCTTCTCCCAATCGGCCTGCATGGTCAAACCTTGCTCACGCAACACCGCGCCCTGTCCAGGTCCTTCATAGGTGAGCACGGCATATCCGCGCTGATGCGCAGCGGCGGCAATACTGAGATACAGTTCCTCCAGTGTGCTGTCGTAACCGCCGACGACCACGAGAAGTGGGCGGCTGTCAGCGCCGGCGGATCCCGGATAGTACACGGCATTCAAATGGTGCGAGCCATACGCGATCGCGCTGCGCTCGTAGAGGACACCCTGGGCGTCGAGCCCTTGATAGAAAGCCAGCACGTTCTTTCGATAAACATCGGTGCGGCGTGCATCTTGGGGCGGCAAAAAGAACTCTGCGCTTCGATAGTAGGTGTGTGCGCGCAGCAAGGCGTTGCCGCGGCTCTGCGCATCGTTGATGTGCTGAGATCTCGCAAACACGAGATCGCCCGCCGTCAGCCAAGCCGCATACCAGCTGTCTGCGTCGCCGGCCTTGATGGCGCCGATGGCTTGCAGGGCTTCGTTGCTGTCGCCGCCCGCTGCTGCCACGTCATGAAGTACGCGTACCGCCTCAAAGTTGTAGGAGACGTCTTTGAAAAACGCACCGTGGCCACGATCGGCTGGCGCGGGCCAGAGGATGAGCGCTCCGAGCCCCAGCAACACTACGGCCGGTGCTATCCAAAAGATTCGCATGGGTTTTCCTTAATGCCACTTTTTTTGCATTAAACACCCGCCTCTTTACAAATGCAAGATAAATTGCTTTAAGTAGGCATGGTGAAATTACCAGTGAAGCGCCCTGGCGGTCGCAGCAGCCGCATCACGCAGGCGGTTTTTGACGCCGTGGAATCATTGCTGGCGGAAGCTCCATCCGAGCTGCCCTCCATCGCGGCGATTGCGGATCGCGCCGACGTGAATCCCACCACCCTGTATCGGCGTTGGACCGACGCGCGCGATCTGGTGGGTGCGGTAGCAGTCAGTCGCCTCATGCGGGACAACCCGGTTCCTGACACAGGTTCGGTGCGTGGCGATCTCATTCGCTGGGGCAACTCCGTCGCGCGCAGCTTGAGTACTCGGCGCAACATCACCTTGCTCAGAATTTTGACGGCGACGCCGACCGCGGGTGCAGGTGTTTCGGATATGCGCAGTCTGCGCGAACTGCCCATTGGACGTCGCGTCGTCGAACTCGAGACGGTGCTTGCCCGTGGGAAAAAACGCGGTGAAATCACACCAAAAGTAATGGATGTGCTTGAACTGGTACTCGCGCCCATTTATCTTCATGGACTATTCCTGGGGCCGCTGCGCGATGCTTCAGTGGATCGCTTGGTGGATCGCGCGCTGGCACTCGCGTCCGAAAAATAAGCTCCGGATCGTGCGATTAGAAAGTAGGCCAATCAGAATTTCCGCCTGCTCCGCTTCACGCGTCAGGAGAAAAACATGAAGATCGTCGTATTGGGCGCCACTGGCCGGACGGGTCGCCTGGTCGTTGAGCAAGCATTGACGCGAGGTGATGTGGTTGTCGCCTATGTGCGCAATCCCCAAGGGATCGCCGCGAATCCTGGCTTAGAGACCGCAGTGGGTCAACTGAGCGATATGCTCGCCCTAAAGGCCGCCATCAACGGCGCCGACGCAGTGCTTGTCTGCCTCGGCACCCACGGGAAGAGGATGAAGAAAAGCGTCGATCTGATGCAAAAAAGCGTGCCCTCGATCATCAAAGCTATGAAGGAGGCCAATGTCCAGCGGCTGGTGCTGGTGTCAGCCTACGGCGCGGGCGATACCGCTCGCACGGCGGAATTGATCGCGCGTGTCGTGTACAAGACGGTAGTAGGCGCTATATATCAGGACAAGGAGCGCTCAGAAGCACTGCTGCCGGGTTCGGGACTGAAATGGACCAGTGTTTATCCTGTGATCCTGACCGATGGACCGCTAGCGGATGCTGTCGAGGTACGCCCGATGACTCAGGTGCAGAAGGTAGCTGGCCTGCCGAAGGTCTCGCGCGCCGATGTGGCGCGCGTCATGCTAGATGCGGCCAGAGACGACCGGACCATTGGCCAGAAGCTATTGGTGAGCAGCAAAGGCTCAGTGCGCTAAAACGAGCGCGTCCTATTGGAAAGTTCTCACATCCTTGGCTAACATCGTCCACAGATCACAGGCGTATCTTAAAACCAATAATGCTATCGCTGACGCAGAATATCCTGATCGTCGTCCTTACCATGGGCGCTTCGCTGCTGTTCATGGTCGGCCTCAATCGCCTCTGGCCGGTGGCGAGCCGCCACACCCAAAATGATCAGGTGGGATGGCAGTTGAGCGTTCTTGGTACCACCTACGCGGTGACGTTGGGATTCATGCTTTATACCGGCTGGACCAACTTTAGTGCCGCGTCGTTGAATGCCGAGATGGAGGCCAATGCGCTACGGAATATCTACCGATTGGCGGAAGGGCTGCCTCAACAGCGGGCGCAAATCCAGTCTCTCACGCGAGCTTATGTCGATGCTGTGATCGAGCACGACTGGCCGGATATGGCCCGGGGGCGATTGCCAGAAGAAAGCCACGAAATCAACGAAAACATGTGGAAGGCGCTCATGGCCATCAAAGTGGCATCGCCCTCTGAAATTACCGCCGAAGATCACGCCCTGTCCGAATTGAGCACGCTGACGCAGCATCGCCGCGCCCGGCTGTTGCAAAGCACCTATCGGCTACCCGGCATCTTTTGGTGCGTGCTCCTGGTGGGGGGAGTCTTGACCGTCCTGTCGGTCTCGATGTTCGGCTCAGCGAATCCTCGGATCCATGCGATGCAGGTCTTTTCCCTCACCCTGCTGGTCTCGCTGGTGATGCTGTCCATTGCCGATGTCGATCGCCCATTCCAAGGCTGGGTACACATCAGTGATTTCGCTTTCAGGCGCGCGCAGGTGAGCATGCAGGAACTCAATTGAGATAGAATCAAGCCGAACACGCCATGATTGCGTGTGAAGGGGATTGCGCACAGTTGTGCGAAACTACAAAGGGAGTTGCTACATGTCGCATCATCGAAGAAGCAAATTCGCCGCCCTCATCATTCTCACGATCGGCGCCGCTATTTCCATCGTCGCATGCCAAACCGAGAGCCAGATGGTCGCTCAGCGCGAGGATAACCTGGCGGCCGCCGGCTTTATTGTTAAGCCGGCCAACACGCCTGAACGCCAGCAGATGCTTCATCGTTTGCCGCCGCACACCTTTGTTCAAAGGGTCAATGGCGATGTCGTCCATTACGTGTTTGCGGATCCTCTCGTGTGTGGATGCTTATATGTGGGTACCCAGCAGGCCTACAACGCTTACAAACTGCATCAGCAACAGCAAAATCTCGCCGACGAGCAAGCGATGACGGCGCAAAGCTATTCTGATTCGGCATGGAGTTGGAATGCATGGGGTCCGTGGGGACCCGTGCCCTATGGATTTGTTTATGGCCCGGGAGTCGGCTGGTAGTTCCTGATCGCCCGGTCAATGATGAAAGCGTCGCGAGCGATGGCGCACAGGTGGGCGCTGCGCGTCCTCAATGCTACCAACCGCCAATTCCTGGCCCATAAAGGGGACCTAATGGTCCCCACGGGCCCCATGCGGCCCAATTCCAGGCGGGGTCGACGTAGTCCTGCACCGCCATCTGCTGGGCCTGCGCAAAATCGAGCTGCTGATTAGATACGTACTGGTCGAATGCCTGCGGCGACCCGACGTAGAGGCAGCCACAGCCAGGGTCTGCGTAGACATAGTGTCTAACGCCATCGTGCACGCGCAGCACAAACTGATTGGCCGGCAAGCGGTTCAACATGGCTTGTCGTTCGGCCGTATTCGCGATTTGCACCACGAAGCCCGCTGCCGCAAGGTTGCTTTCCTGCTGAATCAACTCGCCTTGTGTTTGGCACGCGGTTAGGCCAATGCCGCCGCTCGCTAGAATCATCATGGCGAGCGCTCCCCTGAAATTGCGACAAACACAATTTAGCGCCCTGGTGCATTTCCTATTCACCATGTCCATTGTAGTCGCACCGATCAGATCGCCTCAAATCTTGTTGTTGTGGTTCCCCCGCCCGTCCGGCTCGCGCTGCGAAGCATTGTTGACCCGTTCGACGCTTGCGCAACACCACGGCGCTCGCATATGGTGGGACCGAATGACGGCTCAGAGCAAGGAGGGGCTATGCGCAGAATGAGAGGATTTTCTGCGTCGTTTCTCCTGTGGTTGTTGCCACTGAGCGCTTTACCGCAGTCGTTCATACCCAAGGATCTCGAAGGCTGGCAATCTTGGGTGTTGGCGGATAAGCCGTTCTTGCGATGTCCCTTCTTTGCAAACACGAACGGTGCGCAGAAGGAAACGCGTGTGTGCGCCCTGCCTGGGCGTCTCAGCCTCGAACTGACTCAAAGTGGCGGCCGTTTTACACAAGGTTGGATAACTTACTCGGAGGGCTGGATCCCACTACCCGGCAATAACGACAACTGGCCCGCCGGCGTCGCGGTGAATGGCGCGCCCGCCGCTGTCGTGTCGCGAGAGGGCATTCCTCAAATCTACGTGGGCACCGGGACCTTCAACGTTTCGGGCCAATTTCTTTGGGCCCATCGTCCAGAGTCTCTGGCTGTGCCGGATCAAGCGGGATTGATATCCCTCACGGTGGACGGTCAAAAAATTGACCAACTCGATCGCGCCGATAACGCGATCTGGCTGGGCAAGCATCGGGACTCAGATGTGGCCAAACAAATGGATGTCCAGGTCTATCGGTTGCTGACCGACGGTATTCCGTTGCGGCTGGACACGCAGATCGTGTTGAGAATCACCGGGGATCCGCGCGAGGAAGTGCTGCCGGCGGTACTGCCCAGCAGTTTTGAAGCCACGGCGCTTCGTAGTCCATTGCCGGCGCGCCTGGGGCCGGATGGCAGCTTGAGGCTTCAAGTGCGCGCTGGAAATTGGACGGTGTCGGTGGGCGCGCGAGCACCTGAGAACCTATCCAAAATTTCACTCGCTGCCGCTCGAGGCTCATGGCCGAAGATTGAAGTATGGAGCTATCGCAGCAACGATCGATTGCGAGTGGCTGCGATTGAGGGCGCGGAAGGTGTCGATCCTTCTCAGGCGAACGTGCCCCAGGACTGGCGGGCGCTTCCGAGCTATGGAGTTGTCGCTGGCAGTAATCTGCAAATCGCGGAACATAATCGCGGGTCTCTCTCGCAAGACACCAATCACCTAAATCTCCATCGCGATCTGTATTTGGATTTCTCGCATCACGGATTTACGGTGGTCGACGCCATCGACGGTCAGATGCGAACGGACTGGCGGCTTGACATGCGGCCGCCCTTCACGCTCGCGCATGCCAGATTGGGAACCGATGACCTCTTGGTCACGAAAGGCACGGGCGAGCTGACCGGGGTGGAGATTCGCAGCCCGGAAATCAAGCTGTCCGCTTTGGCGCGCATTAATAGGTTTGGCGGCGCAATGCCCGCAACGGGCTGGAACGAGCGCTTCGATCAAGTCAACGGGACCTTAACGTTGCCGCCGGGCCACCGGCTGCTGGCCGCATTGGGTGCCGATCGGGCCCCGGGCGCTTGGTTGGAACAGTGGAGCTTGCTGGATATTTTCCTGGTGCTTCTGGCGAGCGCCGTGGCGTTCCGGTTGTTTGGTGTCGCCTACGCCGCGGTGGCATTCCTCGGTTTGGTCCTCGTTCATCAGGAAAACGAATTCGTGGTGTGGGCGCTGTTGTTTGCCTTGGTGACACTCATTCTATTTCGCCAAGTTCCCGAAGGACGCTTCAAAACATTGAGCCGCTGGCTGAACTACGCCGCATTAGCGGTACTGTTGATGCAAATAGTCCCATTCGCGGTCGAGCAGATCAGATTTGCTTTGTATCCTCAATTGGCGGACCCAGGTTGGACTGGAGGAGCCAAAACGCTGGAGGTCGCGCAGCTAGCGGTTGCCCGATCGAATATGCCACCCCCTCCGCGGCCTGCAGAGTTCAGTCCCTCTACGCCACAACTTCAAGAGACGGTCGTTGAGAATCCGTACGGCTTAGGATCGCGCGTCGCGAGCCCGCTCGACATGTTCGAACGTAAGGAACGCTACGCGCCTGGCGCCATGGTGCAGGCGGGTCCCGGTATTCCTCAGTGGCAGTACGTGCGCTACGACTACGCGTGGACCGGACCTGTTGATGCGGCACAGACCGTGCGGTTCGTGGTTTTATCGCCGGCTCTCGTGGCCATTTGGCGCATTGTCGGCGTTGCCTTGTTGATTGCGATGTTTTGGGGGATGACGCGCGGCGATAGGGACCTCAGGACGATCGGCCGGCATTTGTTCAGCGCACGCGGTCTGCTCCTGCCTCTGGCGTTCACCGCGTTGCTAAGTGGGGGACTGATGAGCACCAGCGGGGCCGCAGAAACGCCCGACAAGTCATTGTTGCAGGAGTTGAAAACACGCCTGACCCAGCCTTCCCCCTGCGTACCCAACTGCGCCGAGACCATGAGCGCGCATGTCGCGATCGAGGCAGCCAGGTTTGAGATCACCCTGAGTGTCGCAGCTCTCGCCAATGTTGCTATTACTTTGCCCACGATGGGACAGCGCACCGATCCGGACGCGATCAGTGTCGATGGCAATGCGGTGGCTGGGGCGTATCGTGATGCGAATCAGCAGCTTTGGTTGGCGCTGAAGCCCGGAGTTCACTCCGTGAAAGTCATTGGGCACCTGTCTCCCGCGGATGCCATCGCATTGCTCTTTCCACAGGTCCCTCGGGGAATAACGGTATCCGCGCAAGGGTGGGATGTCTCGGGCATCGCCGGCGGCAAGCTCTTGGGCAACACGCTGCAGTTGACGAGGCGCCAATCCTCGGCGCACGAGGGTACCCCCCCGCAGGCGTCAGACAGATTTTCGCCTTATGTGCGTGTGACCCGTGACTTTAGTCTGGCATTGGACTGGTCGGTCATTACACATGTGGAGCGCATCGCACCCGAGCGCGGTGGATTCACGCTGGAGATCCCGCTTCTTCCGGGTGAGTCGGTGTTGACGGCCGGCCTAGATACCAATGGAGGTACCCAAGTGCCCGCGAGCTTCGATACCGACGCAAGCGAGTTCAGGTGGGAATCTGCCCTGTCGCAGGTCGATACCTTCGAGCTGCAAGCGCCAGTGGACAAGCCTTGGAGTGAAGTCTGGACATTCCGCGTGAGCCCTATGTGGCGCGTGGCGTTTGATGGCACACCCGCAGTGCTGCCCGAAACCGTGCAGCCGAATAACTGGACGTATGAATACTATCCGCGGGCCGGCGAGCGCCTGAAGGTAAGCGTGTCGCGGCCGGCGGCAGTTGCAGGTAACACCTTGGCAATCGACAATGTGAGCCAAGAGATCCTGGTCGGTAAGCGAACCAGCGACTCAATATTGACGTTCACTTATCGCAGCACTCAAGGCAATCAGCATTCCGTTGGCTTACCGTCAGGGGCGCGCCTCACCGGCGTGAGCGTCGACGGCAAGGTAGTGCCGCTGCGAGCGGAGAACGGCCAAGTGCAGCTGGCGCTCATTCCCGGCGCGCATCATGTGCAAATCCGTTGGCAGTCCGACGATGCGGACAGAGTGATCGTGCGTTCTCCGCCTATCGATCTGCAGGTAGCCAGCAGCAACGTGACCACGACCCTGCAAGTGGGGCAGCGGTGGGTGTTGTTCGCGGAAGGCCGCGGCGTCGGGCCGGCAATCTTGTACTGGGGGGAGCTGGCAGTATTCGCGGTCCTGGCTTTGTTGCTCGGGCGCAGCCGCAGGACGCCGCTGCGTACTCATGAATGGCTGCTTCTAGGACTTGGGCTGAGTACATTTTCTTGGTTCGTATTGCTGCTCGTAGTCGTTTGGATGATGGCGATACGCTGGCGTGAGGGATTGAACGTCCAGGCGTTCGGACAGAGAAAATTCAAAATTCTGCAAGCGGCCCTAATGGGTTTGTCCCTCCTGGTCGTGTTCGGATTGGTACTTGCCATCCCGTATGGACTCTTGGCCAGTCCGGACATGCGAATTGCGGGTGCCGGCCAATCGTCCGGCAGTCTCTCGTGGTTCACCGACCAGTCGGCGAATCGGTTACCCAGCGCCTGGGTACTTTCGGTGTCATTGTGGTGGTACAAGACCGCGATGCTCGCGTGGGCTTTATGGCTGGCCTTCGCGCTGACACGTTGGTTGCCCTTCGCTTGGCGCGCACTTAACGTCGGTTCGCTTTGGGAACTGAACACTGCACCTCAGGTTACGGACCTATAGGCTAGGCACAGGAGAGTTTTATCACTTGCTTGACTCGCGCCTCAACGGTCAGCCATTAATCGAGGCCGGCGGATTTCGCATCGGTACCGAAGCGGAAGTTCTCTCGCTGCTCGGCAGCGCGGTAAAGCCTAGGAATCAGCCAGAAGGACTCAACTCGTTAACTGGGCGGGAAGCAGCCGATCGTACTCTTTCTTCACCACCGAATAGCACTCACAGCTGCGATTTTCCAATCCTGCTCGGTCGAGCACGGTGATATGGCCGCGCGCATAGCGAATCAGTCCTGCGCGTTGAAGTTTAAGTGCCCCTT
>Ga0302324_100001404_pt1 | contig 58740 bp, 49 predicted proteins | sample Palsa_T0_1_FD_201949 | JGI IMG/M metagenome (GOLD analysis project Ga0302324, IMG submission 201949) | Peat permafrost microbial communities from Stordalen Mire near Abisko, Sweden - Palsa_T0_1 | ecosystem: Environmental > Terrestrial > Soil > Palsa > Peat permafrost | place: Sweden: Abisko...
TGTAGACGTTTTGGAAGGTGTCTCACGCGCTGAGACGGTGGCCAATCCGAACACAAAGTGAGAGCGAACAGCGGTTTGTGTCATGCCCCTAGAGACAAAAAGAGGCATTTCGGGAACGATACCCAGAACAGATCGCGCCAGTCTTACCTGAGGCGGCCCGAAGAGCGCTGTGGCGGTGAGAAAACGGTTCCGCTTGCGCGACGTCTTTCAGAGAGAATCGGCAGCGACCTCAAGCGGGAGCACGGCGTGCTCACAAGTTCTGCAAAGTTTGCGAGCCGAATCTCAGTTTTCAGCAATCTTCTGCTTTTTTCTTCCTTGCGGAACAGCAACTGGAGCGGCTGCGGGCAAAGCCGCACGGACCTTCTTCGCTTCCGCGACTGCGGGGGCTGGTTTGTCCACCGGCCGACCGTCGGTCGCTTCTGCCGCTTTGGCCGCCAGGATCGGCTTCGGCGTCTCGGTACGAACCAGAGCGCCTTCGCCTTCGCGGATGAAGGTCAGCTGTTTGTGCTGGCCATCCCAATCGATTCGGACCAAATCGCCTAGTTGCACCTGTTCGGTAGCCAGCAAGTTCGCCAGCGGATACACGACGTGGCGCTCAATGGCACGCTTCAAGTGGCGCGCGCCGTAGCGCCGGTCGGTACCTTCCTGCAGCAGAAACTCCCGCCCAGCCGGAGTCACCCGGAACAGAAATTGTCCCTTGGCAGTCTCAAGCACACGCTGCTGGACTTGTCCCAGCTCGATTTCCAGGACTTCTTCCAGCTGCTGGCGTTGCAGCGGATGGAAAACGACCAATTTGTCCAGCCGGTTCATGAATTCCGGCGAGAACTTGCGGCGGGCCGCTTCCACTGCGGTGCGTTCCACCCGTCCGGCCAGGTCGGCGTCGCCCTTTTCGGCGGGTGGTACGAAGCCGATGCCACCCTGCATCAACTCGGTGATTTCGCCGCTGCCCAGATTGGAGGTGAGGAAAATTACGGTCTGAGACAAATCGACTCGGCGATTGTCCCCCAGCGTCAGCGTAGCCTTGTCTAACATTCCTAGCAACAACTGCCACAACGCGTCGGAAGCCTTCTCGATTTCGTCGAACAGCAGGAACGACAGCTTTAGCTTGTCGGTATGGCTCTTCGCCAGCTCTTCCTGGGTGATCAGCGGATGGGTCTCGCGGTGTCCAAGATACCCTGGCGGAGAACCAATCAGCTTCGCTATTTCATGGGAGTGCTGAAACTCCGCGCAGTCTACTTTGATGACTGCGCGCGCGTCGTCAAAGAGAATTTCCGCCGCAGCTTCTACAATGCGGGTCTTGCCCGACCCCGTGGGACCCAGAAACAGCAGATTGCCAACCGGTCGGCCCGGCGAGTTCAAACCCGCGCAGAACACCTGGTACAAGTCTACCAGCGACTGTACGCCTTCCTCTTGCCCGACAATCTTGCCGCGTAGCGCCGCTTGGAACTCCAGCGTGCTAGTGCTGCGTTGATTTGGATCGAGTGGAAGTATGTAGTCGGTCATGGCTGCCTCCTAGCGTCGACGCAGCTGCGCTGGCGCACCGTATCTCCCGTTTCCCTGATCAAACTGAGACAGCTTGACCTCGAGCGTGGATTGCAGGAGCCGCAACTGCACGAGCAGCTCCCGCGCCACGGCGGGTGATTCGGAAATTTTGAGGATGGGCGGAAAGATGTCCGCCAACTCGACATTCAGGGCTCGCAGAGCCGTGACCATTTTGTGAACCATCGGCGAATTGGGATCGGCGAGGTTTACCTGGTGCTTGGATTGTTCGCGCAAAGCTCTCCAATTGAGCTCCACGAACGGGTGCTTTTTGTTTACGGTTCGAACCACTTGATCGGTGATGCGGGCGCTTTCCCCAAGACGCGCCAGATGCAGTTGCCGCACTTTACCGCCGCGGCGCACGTTGTGCACCAGGTAGAAGTTGTTTCCTATGCGGCGTACGAAGGCCATGTTGTAACTCCGACCGACTCACCCTGTGCTTGTAGTGTATCGCCCTTCCACTACGCGGTTCAAGAGAAATCAGCCAAACTGCTACAAATGTTTCTCATTCGTTATACTTAAAAAATACATACGTCCCGTCGGAATGCTGCATTTCTTTTTCCGCTGCGTTTCATTTGTTTCTCGCATTCTCTTGCTGGTTAAAAATGCGCTCTTCTTTCTTCGCGATGCGGTTGCGATGGTGCAAATGGCTTCTCGCTGGCGACGACAACATCCGCCGGATCCTTTTTGCCTCTACTCTGTTAACCCGCATTGTTTGGTTTTGTCTTGCTGCGCGCAACACCCGCCGATACCATAACCGGGCAAACTTTTGCACTAGGCCATTCGAATGCCCTGGAGTCCGGTTTATCGTCTGGTGAAACAAATTCCTCGCGGCAGGGTTTTAACCTATGGGGGCGTGGCCCGAGTTTTGCGCCTTCCTGGCGGCGCCCGCAGTGCCGGCCGCGCCATGGCCGCGACACCGTCGGGGAAAGGCATCCCCTGGCACCGAGTTCTCGGCGAAGGGGGAAAGCTTCTCATCCGCGAACCGTATGCTTCGTTGCAACGAAAATTGCTCGAGAGTGAAGGGGTGCCCGTCTCTGAATCTCGCGTAGACCTCAAGCGCCATCTCTGGATTCCTGGCGACACCAAGAAATCCGCTAGGAGTTTGACGACGAAAACTTCTGTCCGGCGTGATGCGGTCAAAAAATCACGAACAAAACCAAAGCGCAACTGACCCGGTGGCGGGCGTTCCCACGTCGTTCGGAGCGACGCCGGAAGTACGGTATGCTACTGGTTCGCTTGAGTCTGTTACCGGTCACCTGTGCCGCCCGAACGACCGAGCGCCCGTTCATGGATCAGCCCATTCTCCAGGTCGAAAACCTCGTAAAACGCTACGGTGACGTCCAAGCCGTCCGGGGGGTCAGTTTCTCGGTCTCCGAAGGCGAAGTCTTCGGCCTCCTGGGTCCCAATGGTGCCGGCAAAACCACCACGGTGGAAATTCTGGAGGGCTTGCGGGCGCAAGACAGCGGGACCGTCATGGTCTGCGGTTTGGATCCGCAGCGCAATCCCTCCGCTCTCAAACATGAAATCGGGGCTGCCCTTCAATCCACCGCTTTGCCTGATAAAATGCGCGTCAGCGAAGCTCTCAATTTGTTTGCCAGCTTCTACAAGCGCCATCGAGATCCGAAAGAGATCTTGAAGCGTTTCGGCCTGGAAGAAAAACGCTCTGCGTTCTACAGTCAGCTTTCCGGTGGACAAAAACAGCGCTTGGCCCTGGCCATGGCGCTGGTCAACGACCCCAAAGTCTTGTTTTTCGACGAACCCACGTCGGGCCTGGACCCCCAGGTTCGTCGCGAGATCTACGACATCATTGAAGAGCTGAAGCGGGAAAGAAAGACGATCCTGATGACTACGCATTACATCGAGGAGGCCGAGCGCCTTTGCGATCGTGTAGCCATTGTGGACCACGGTAAAGTCATCGCCATTGGCTCTCCTCGCGAGCTCAAGGAACGCTCCGGCGATAAGACCCGCATTGAAGTCCGTCTCGCCAAGCCGGCAATCGAAGACCACCTCAAAAATCTCGACGGCGTTAGCGAATGCCGCCAGGTAGACGGTATGTTCGTCTTGCAGTGCCAGCGCCCACCGCAAGCCATCGTCGCCTTAGTCAAGTACCTGGAGTCTCAGGGCAACGAGTTGGTCGGCCTGGAGATTGCAGCCCCGTCGCTCGAGGACGTTTTCATTGAAATGACCGGCAGGAGGCTCCGCGATTGAGTAACTTCAGCGCTCTTACACGCATGCGTATCCAGCTGGCCACACGCAATAAAATGTTTTTCTTTTTCAGCGTGATTTTTCCTATCGGCATGTTTTTTATCTACGCCGGGATTTTTGCCAAGGGCGATCCTCGGGTGGTCAGCTACTTTCTCGGCCCGGTTATCGCTCTCAACGTCATGGGCAGCTTTTGGGGCCTGAGCGTCACGCTTGTGAGTTTTCGGGAACAAGGCATCCTGCGACGCTTCCACGTCACCCCCATCACCTCGGCAGATATGCTTGCTTCCAGCATCCTTGCCAACTATTTGCTCACCCTCCCCACCGTAGCCATTGAGATCGCTTTTGCCCACTTTTTCTTCCATGTCGAAAACATCGGCAATCCTCTATCGCTCTTCGTGCTGGTCACGATCGGCGCGGCCTCCTTCGCATCTCTCGGACTGGTGGTCGCCAGCGTCACCAACACCATGCAGGAGACCCAGGTCCTGAATCAGCTCATTTGGCTGCCGCTTATCTTTCTTTCCGGTACGACTCTCCCGCTTCCCTATTTGCCCAAGGTTGCCCAGCACATCGCTGTCTTTCTTCCTGCCACTTACCTCGTTACTGGTCTTCAAAGCGCCCTATATTCTTCCTTCCCCGTTTCGAAGCTGTTGATTCAAATTTTCTCTCTGGTTTGTTGGGCCTTGCTCACCTTCTTTGTCTCCGTCACCCTTTTTCGCTGGGAACCTGAGTCCAAGGTTTCGCGCAACGCGAAGTTGTGGGCCCTGGCCACCGCGCTCCCGTTCTTTGTGCTCGGAGTTTGGGAAAGCAATCACGGACAGATTCTGGTGCAAGCGCAATCCGCGTACCGATCGCTGGATCAACCCGCCAAATCTGATCGACCTGCCCCGGCAGAAAAATCGAATAAGCCCGACCAATCGAAACCGTTCGGAAAATCGCCAGATTAGCTTCACTGGTCCCCACCAACCATCAAGGACTGCGCCAATTTGGTTTTGCGATTCGCCGCTGCTTTGACCCCCCATGATTGACGCTCACTGTCCTCTACCGTATTCTCAATTTCGAGCCGAAAACGCGGAGGGAGCCCACCATGCCAATTCAAAAGACAGAAAAAATCTGGCACAACGGTACGTGGATCAACTGGGAAGACGCCACTCTACATGTCCTGTCTCACGTGGTCAGTTACGGCTCGGCGGTGTTCGAAGGCATTCGTTGCTACGACACCAAGCAAGGTCCAGCGATTTTCCGGCTGCGCGAGCACATGCAGCGGCTGGTGAACTCCGCCAAAATTTACCGTATGGAATTGCCGTTTTCCGTCGAACAATTCTCCAGCGCCGCCACCGAGCTGGTTCGGCACAACAAGCTCAACTCTTGCTACGTCAAGCCCATCGTTCTTCGCGGCTATGGTGAAGTCGGTGTGAACCCGCTCAACTCGCCCATCGAGGTATACATGGCTTGCTGGACCTGGGGTACGTACCTGGGGCCGGAAGCCATTGCCAAGGGTGTGGATGTCGGTATCAGCTCGTGGAGCCGTATCGCCCCGAATACCCTACCGGCCATGTCTAAGGCCGCGGCCAACTACATGAACTCGCAGCTCATTCGCATGGAAGCAAGTTTCAACGGCTACGCTGAAGGCATCGCGCTGGATACCGCGGGCCACATCAGTGAAGGCTCGGGCATGAACGTATTCATCGTTCATGACGGCACGCTGTACACGCCGCCGCTGGCCACCAGCATTCTCCCCGGTATCACCCGAGACAGCATTGTCAAGATCGCCGAGGATCTCGGCATTCCCGTCAAGGAGCAGGTGATTCCTCGCGAAATGCTTTATATCGTGGACGAGGTCTTCTTCGTAGGCACCGCAGTGGAAGTGACACCGATTCGCTCCGTCGACCATATTCAGGTCGGCAAGGGCGTGGTCGGGCCCATTACCCGCAAGCTGCAGGACGAATTCTTTGCCCTCACCAGCGGCACCAGGCCCGATCGGCACAATTGGCTCACCCCCGTCAACGCGCCGGTGGGCGCAGCCTCGCGCTGATGAGGCGCTAGCGCTGCCTCAACAGCGCCCTCCAACGAAACCTCGCAAGTACCTACAGCTGGCCACCAAGACGGGAATACAGTCAGCAGTGGAACCCTTACCACGCCCGCCCCTGCCGCTGCTCTCGCGTACCATAGCTTCATGCTGGCGTTCCGGCTAGAATCCTTTCTCCTTTGGAGGCCTTTCGAATGCACACTACCGCACAGAAACTGACCGCTGAGTTTCTGGGTAGCTTCGCACTGGTCTTTTTTGGAGCAGGCGCGGCCTGCGCCGATCAATTTGTCCATGGCGGGACTACGCTTGGCCTTCTTGCCATTGCTCTCGCCAGCGGCCTCGCGTTTGCCGTCATGGCCGCGGCGTTGGCGCGCGTTTCCGGAGCTCACTTCAACCCGGCCATCACCATTAGCTTCTGGGTCACCAAGCGGATGAACACCGTGGAAGTAGCCTCGTATTGGGTCGCGCAATTTCTCGGCGCCGTCGCTGCCGCTTTCGTACTCAAGGCGGTCATCCCCGAGGATACCTGGCGCGCCGTCGCCCTTGGTACTCCCGAGTTGGTGCGCGACTTCCCCCGACTCGCGGCGATGGTCCTGGAGGCGGTCGCAACGTTCTTTTTGGTCTTCGTCCTTTTCGCCACTCGCAGCGGCGAGCCGGAGGCTGACGTTCCGCTCTCCGCGTTTTCCACGGGGCTAACGATTACCCTCGGTACCCTAGTCGCGGGCCCGTTCACCGGAGCGGCGCTCAATCCCGCCCGAGCCTTTGGTCCGGCGCTAGCCTCCGCCCACTGGGCCAACTGGGGAGTTTATTGGGTGGGGCCGCTCGCCGGCGGGTTCCTGGCCGGTCTTCTGCACGACTCCTTCTTCTTGCGAAGGCCCTAGCAAGTGGGCGCCCCGGGTGCCCACTTTCGACAGGTACCGGAAAGAGCCCCAAGGCGGAATGCTCTTAGACGCCACCGCCGGGTTGTGCCCAGTTCGCCAATCTCCGGAGGGGAACTCGGCCAGGTAACTAGCGCGCTACGTCCGCTGCACTTTCCTTTGCCGCCCCGGATTCCCAGTGCTAACGTCGGCACCTAGCATTGTTAACCGCGTTCTCAGCCCGGAGTGCAAACGTTCATGGCACTGAGTATTGACGATCTGCTGCGCCGCGCCGTCGAAAATAAGTCTTCCGACTTACACTTGAAAGTCGGTAATCACCCCTATCTGCGCGTGGACGGTTTGCTCACACCGATCTCCGACGTGCCTCGCGTAACTCCTGAAGAAATGCTGTCGATGGCTTTCAGCATGATGACCAATCGGCAGAAGCAAAAATTTAAAGAGACCGCCGAATTGGATATGGCCTACGGAGTGGCCGGTTTAGGACGTTTCCGCGTCAACGTCTTCCAGCAGCGCGGCAATGTTGGCATGGTTCTGCGCGTTATTCCCACCAAGATTCGTACCACCGACGAATTGAATTTGCCCGCGGTCATTAACCGTATTTGCGAAGAGCAGCGCGGTCTGGTGTTGGTTACTGGCACCACCGGGTCCGGTAAATCCACGACGCTAGCGGCAATGATCGATCGGATCAATGCCAGCCGGTCGGACCATCTGATCACCATCGAAGACCCCATCGAATTTTTGCATCGCGACAAGCGCAGCTTCATCAATCAGCGGGAAGTCGAAGTCGATACCGCCAATTTCTCTACCGCCCTGCGGGCCGCTTTGCGTCAGGATCCTGACGTCATTCTGGTTGGCGAAATGCGCGACTTGGAAACCATTTCTACCGCGCTACTAGCAGCTGAGACCGGCCACATGGTTTTCTCAACTTTGCACACTCTGGACGCAACCGAGACCATTCAGCGCATTATCGCGGTCTTTCCGCCGCCCGAACAAAAGCAGATTCGCCTGCAATTGGCTGCGACTCTCAAAGCCGTCATCTCGCAGCGGTTGGTTCGCCGCGCCGACGACACCGGCCGCGTTCCTGCTGTCGAGGTGATGATCGCTACCGCCTACATTCGCGATTGCATCATTAACCCAGACAAGACCCGTCTGATCCACGATGCTATTGCAGCGGGTACCTCGCAATACGGGATGCAGACCTTCGATCAGTCGCTCTTTGATCTTTACACCAAGCAGTTCATCACCCTTGACGAAGCTTTGTCGCGCTCGTCCAATCCTGACGAGTTCAAGCTGCGCATACAGGGCATACGTTCCGCCTCTGACTCCGCTCGCGAGGAAATGGAACGTCAGATGGCTGATTTCGAACGCTTCGCCCGCAAATAGAAACAAACGCACACCCCAATCGGAAGGACCATGTCCAGCAAGATAACGACTTTATTAATTATCTTGCTGGTTTCTACTTCTTTCGGTTCGTGCCCGGTCGCCAAGAGCACACCACGTCCACTCACCAGGAGCGAGTGCTCAGTGGGGCGAACCGGAAAAGGCTGAGCCATGCCACGCGCGTCTGGTAGCTCTGACCGAATCGCAATTCGGCGCCAACAGCCCTATTTGGTTCGCGATCTCACCGCGGAGGCTGCAGCCCTTCGTAAACTGGGACGTCCTGACGAGGCTGCCAAGCCGGAACTTCGTACGCAATCCATTCCGTCGACGCAAGCCGACCCAAATTAGCCGGCCGGGCCATGCCGATACGGCATAAGCCAGAAGCGTGGTGCTAGCGGTTGTCCTCTTCTGCCAACCAGGCTGTGAAGGGGGTTGGCTGTCGCTCGGCGCATGACCGTCTAAAGGTTCGTTCCTTTACCTCATTGCACCATGACTTTATTGCTTCTATTCTTCAGGCGTGTTCCCCAAACCGCGCAAACTCGACACCGAATCGGACCTGTACGAAGCGGCTCTTCGTGCTTTGGCTCGCCGGCCGCACTCAGTGAGCGAAATGAAGAAGCTTGTGGAGCGGCGCGCCAGTCACAATCTTCTGGCGCAAGTGGTTATGGCTCGGCTCAAAGAAAACGGTTTGCTCGATGACGATCGTTACGCCCAGCAATTCGTGCGGCAGCGCACGGAGATTCGACGCCAGGGAAAGTACCGCATCGCCCGCGACCTTCGCGCCCGCGGAGTTCCGGATCGTCACATTGAAGCCGCCATCGAGGGGTCTGCGGACGAAGCGGCGGAACGTTTAACTATTCGCAATCGAATCGAGCGCAAGCTTCGCCTGTTTCGCGGCGAAATCACCGATCGTAAGGTCGCGTGCATTTATCGCAGTCTGCTCCGTGCCGGATTCCCTTCCGACGCCGTCCGGCGTGAACTTCACGCCATCACTCACGCAGAAGTACCGGAAGTCGAGCAGGATTAGACCAGATCCACGGCGCGGGACACGGCGAGACCCGCCACGCTCGAGAGACGTCATAATGATGCTTCTTGAAGACGCCGCGGAATCGAGACCGATACTGTATCCATCGGACTTGTTACCGTGGAATCAGTCCAGTCTCTGGAAGACAAACCTAGGGCTTCAGCTACTGCGGACTTGGCGCGGCCTCAAGTTGAGAAATCTGTTGCTTCACAAGGTCCAGATTCGGCCCCGGTTTGAAGTAAGTGAGGCAGTTGCGGAGGTGCTGCAACGCGCCGGCATAGTCCTGCTTACCCACGAGAATCACCGCGAGCAACTGCTCTGTGACCGGCACGGTGTGAGCCGGGTCCATGGCCAGCGCCTTCTCTGCGGACGCCTGCGCGACATCCACCTTGTTCAGTCGAAAATTTCCGAGCGCATGGTAATACCAGACTTGCGGGCTGCCTGCGGGATTGAGTTCCAACTCCCGCGATGTCACGTCCACCAGCTCTTGCCACTTCTGTCCGCGTTCCGCAAACACGGCTAGATGCCCGTACGGTAATACGAACTTCGGATCGATGGCCACGGCCTTAGCGAACGAGCCCTGGGCATCAGGGGAATTCTGAGCCTCCTGAATTCTTCCCAGCTGATACCAGGCTTCCGCGAACGGGGGATAGATTTGCACCGCCTTGTGCAGATCACGCTCGGCTCGATCCGGCTTTTGGTCGAGCCATTCTGAGCGCGCCTTTTCGAACGCCTTGGCGGCGTCTTTGGGAGCCGCCGCCGTGGTGCTGCTAACCGCGGCGCCTCCCGATCCTTCCTCGCGATTCAGTGTGATCGTTCCGATGTTCGGGTCGTTGCGAACATTACGCTCGGCGACGGTCAGTCTGCTGGAATCAAAGCCCGGCAAAACGGCTGCGACTTCACAGCCCATAAACTGCTGCGCAAAAGGCTCCGCACCTTTCACCGGCGGCATGCCTGAGCCGATCATGAAGCTGCCTTTCGCGTCGGCTGTGGTGGTGTAGCGCATCTTTCCGTCGCAAGTTACGGTGACGGAAAGTGGCTCCCACGGGAGCGCCGCTCCCTTAATGGTCACCTTCCCCGAGAGATACTCTCCCGTGTCCGCGTTTATGTTCGCAGCGGCATTGGCCGGCTGGGGTGGGACCGGCGACGACATCGGACTGCTCTTGGTAGCTTGCGCAAAACCAGCGACTTGAAATGCCATGTGGACAGCCAAGCAGATGCAAACAACGATAAGACGTTCGGTTCTCATTTCGACCCTCACCGCCATTATCCCGCAATCAGTTCAGACCCCAAATAAAAATAAGAATATCCGGAGAAGAGAATGAGAAGATCACAGATGGTGTTGGCAGTGGTGGGTTTAATGGTTGCAGCTGCGTTCGTGGGGGTTGCGAGGAGCCAAAAAGAGCCGGGGAAGAAGGGCGTAATCTTTGTTGCCGCAGAGCATGCGACCTTCAAGGAATCGCCAACGCCAGGGGTCTCCATGGCCGTCGTCTGGGGCGACCCGGACACAGGCGCTCACGCAACATTCACGAAGTTCGTGCCGGGATACGACGCGGGAATGCACACTCATACGAGCGATATTTGGATCGTGGTTGTCAAAGGAGCGTATCTCTATAAAGATGACGGGGGAGAAAAGCGTGTTGCGACGGGAGACTTTCTCAAAGTCCCGGGCGGCCACAGGCATTGGAGCGGCGGAGACAAGACCGAAGGCGCGCTCTTTTATGAGGAAGGGTCGGGGAAGTTTGATAGCATACCGGCAAAGTGAGGGAAAACAGACGATCGGGAATTGCGTAGTTGATTGGACCGGCTCGCAGCCGGCCGTTCATTCGCCAAAGTAAACATAAAAGCGGGTGAGGGTAGGGATTGTGATGTACTTGACATCCTGCTCTTGCCCGCTCGAACCTAACCGCGCTGAAATCATTGAATCGAGGACCCCCCCCGGTGTTCACACGCCGCGAATTTCTCGCTAAGTCCGGCGCTCTGCTGACTGCTTCCGGTGTTCCCCTGAAGCTCTGGGCGCAATCGTCTGCGACCGCATCCTTGAGCAATGGCGCGATCCTGTTCGGCGCCGACTACTATCCAGATCAAACGCCGGAATCGCTTTGGGAAGAGGATGCGCGCGGGATGGCAGACTTCGGATGCACCAATGTGCGCATCGCGGAATTCGCGTGGGCGTTGATGGAGCCGTCGGAAGGGCATTTCGATTTCGCCTGGCTGAACCGCTCGGTAGCTCTGCTTCATAAGCACAACATCGGGGTGATCCTGGGTACGCCGTCGGCGGCTCCTCCGCCTTGGCTCACCCAAAAGTATCCAGATGTGCTGATGGTGAACGAGCACGGCCTTACCCTCTCGCCTGAGGGACGACGTTTCACGTGCCCGAGCAACAAAGTTTATCGCGGACTATCTTTGGCTATCGCAACGCAGATGGCTCACGCGTTCACCGGTACCGCTGGCGTTATCGGCTGGCAGATCGACAACGAGTTCACGTTGCAGCCGTTTGGGCGATGCTATTGCCACAATTGCCGCGCCGGCTTTCAAGACTGGGTTCGAGCCAAGTACGGTTCGCTGGACACCGTCAACCAGACTTGGGGCACCGCGTTCTGGAGTCAGGTGTACAGCGATTTCTCGCAAATTCCAGTGCCGCTGCCGTCCAACGGCGATCCGAACCCGGGCCTGGCGCTGGACTACGACCGCTATCAGTCTTACGCCAACGCCAGTTTTATGGAAGAGCAACTGGTTATGCTGCGGCAAGTGTGCCCGCGGCATTTTGTCACTACCAACAGCGTGGGGCTGCCATTCGAAACCATCAACACGCGGGAACTCTTTCGCAATCTCGATTTCGCCTCGAACGACAATTATCCCGGGTTCATCTCCATCTATTTCAGCTCCGGCTCGACCGACCGACGCGGGGCGCTGCCACCGGAGGCGGTCGCCTCGATGGTCTCGCTCAGTCATGATTCCATGCGCAGCTTCAAACACGGCGCGCCCTTCCTAATCATGGAGCAGCAAAGCGGAAAAGCCGGCCAGCGCTTCTTCTCGCCGCAGCCTTACCCCGGTCAGCTACGCCTGTGGAGCTACCAGGCGGTCGCGCACGGAGCAATGGGCATCAACTATTTCCGCTGGGACACCGCGAACTTTGGCGCCGAAGAGTATTGGCACGGCCTGCTGCGACACGACCGTTCGAAAAGCCCCGGCTTCGAGGAAATTCGCCGCACGATTGCGGAACTCAAGACCCTGGGGCCCGACCTGTTGCATGCCCCGTACACCGCCGAACTCGGCCTCTGCTTTGATTACAGCTCGGACTGGGCCATGCAAATTCAGCCGGGCCAACGCGCCCTCAGCTACGTTGCTCAGGCCAGCTCATGGTACGGCGCCCTTTCCGCTAGTCACGCCGGAATCGATATCGTCGATCCCGCCGACGATCTCAGCCGCTATGGTGCGGTTTTCGCACCGGTGCCCTACGTTGTCGGTGAGCAACAAGCCGCCAGCATTCGAAGCTACGTGCAAGGCGGCGGCTTGTTGGTGACAAGTTTTCGGCTCGGCGTAAAGACCGAAGGCGGCCAGATCGTTCGAACGCCACTTCCTGGCCTGCTTCGCGATGTAATGGGTCTCACTGTCGAAGAATACGTTCCGCTGTACGATCAGAACATAAGCGTGAAATTTTCCGGTCCGCTGGCTGGCGCTGACGGCCAATGTCAGCTTTGGGCCGACATCCTGAAGCCCGATCATGCGAAGGTGCTGGCAACGTATTCCGGCGGCGGTTACGACGGCAAGCCCGCGGTCACCTCCAACGATTTCGGCAAAGGCAAGGCCGTTTACATTGGCGGCGACTTTGATCTCCCGAGTCTCGCTCGGGTCTTGAACGCCTTAGTCCGTTCCGCAAACGTGGCGCCGCCCTTCGAGGTGCCCCGCGGGGTCGAACTGACCCGGCGCAAATCGAGCAGCGCCGAATGGACCTTCTTGCTCAATCACACCGGCAACCCGCAATCGGTCACCCTGCCCAAGACATTCCGCGACGCGCGGACCGGCGCTTCCCTTTCCGGCCAACTGGAGCTTGTCGGCTATGACGCGCGTGTGCTGCGCTCCAGCTGAAGCGCTCATGGTTTGAACTGACCTACGCTTCAAAACGACCGCTTCGTTGCTGCTCGCGCGCCTCCTCTGCCATAATGAAAAATTCCGACCACCGCGGAATCGAGGCTGACTTGACCGGCGAGGCCACCAAACCGAAATTCTGGAGCGGCAACGACATCCGCGAAACCTTCCTGCTTTTTTTTGAGGGCAAGGGGCATCGCCGCGTCCACAGCTCCTCGCTTGTGCCGCACGGCGACCCGACTCTGTTGTTTACCAATGCCGGCATGAACCAGTTCAAGGACGTTTTCCTTGGCCTGGAGAGACGCGAGTACACCCGGGCCACGACCGCGCAAAAGTGCGTTCGCGCGGGTGGCAAACACAATGACCTCGAAAACGTCGGGTTTACAAAGCGTCACCACACTTTCTTTGAAATGATGGGTAATTTTTCGTTTGGCGATTACTTCAAGAAGGACGCCATCGCCTACGCCTGGGAGCTCATCACCTCGCCCGAATGGTTCGGCATTTCGAAGGACAAACTCTACGTGACCATCTTCGGGGGCGCTCAAGTCGCTTCGGGAACGATCCTTGGTGTCGACGAAGAAGCCCAAAAGCTTTGGCTTTCGCAAGATGTCGGCGCGCACCGCATCGTTCCCGTCCCGGGTCTCAAAGATAATTTCTGGGCCATGGGCGACACCGGTCCGTGTGGTCCATGCAGCGAAATTTTCTACGACATGGGTCCCGCGGCCTCTGAAGAAGAACACGCCGACTGCAAATTCCCCTGCGAATGCGGCCGCTACGTCGAATTCTGGAACCTGGTGTTCATGCAATTTAACCGCGACGCCACCGGCTCGCTTACGCCGCTTCCGAAGCCGTCGATCGATACAGGCATGGGCCTCGAACGGGTCGCGGCCATCCTCCAGGATGTCATCTCCAACTACGACACCGATCTCTTCGTTCCGCTACTAAAACGCGCCGCCCAACTTTGTGGCATCGAGCTCCAGCGAGAAGAGGCTGCTGAAGAAACCAAAACTGGTGCCGCGTCGCTCCGCGTGATTGCCGACCACGCCCGCGCAACCACGTTCCTCATCACCGACGGCGTGGTTCCCTCCAATGAGGGCCGCGGATATGTACTGCGCAAGATCATGCGCCGGGCCATCCGTCATGGACGCCTTCTCGGGGCGAACCAGCCATTTTTATCGGAGCTAGTCGACACAGTTCGCAAAATGATGGGCCCGGCCTATCCGGAACTGCTTGAATCCTCCGCCAAACGTGTGCCGGAAATCGTCTTGCACGAGGAGAAACGTTTCAGCCACACGCTCGATATTGGGGTCAAACACCTGGACGAAGAAATCGCCCACGGGCGCGGGACTGTGGCGAAGGCCGATCCGGGAGATTACCAACGCGCAGGAATGGTTAGTCACCCCGTAGTGGAATTTCCTGGTGCTGTGGCTTTTCGCCTGTACGACACCTATGGCTTACCGCTCGATTTTATTCGCGACGCAATTCGTGACGCTGGTTTGCGCTTGGATGAGACAAGTTTTGATCGCGCAATGCAGGAGCAGCGCACGCGAGCTCGAACTTCCTGGAAGGGCACACATAAAGACGCTGCAAATCCTGCTTACGCCAAAATTGCCGAAACCTTCAAGACAGAGCCGGATTTTTACTTCGCCACCACCGCCAACGACTGTCGTATTGAAGCCATCATCACCAAAGATGGCCTGGTCAACGAAATAAGAGCTGGCGAATCCGGCGAGGTCGTTCTTGATCGCACCGTCATCTATGCCGACTCCGGCGGGCAAATGGCCGATACCGGAGCGTTCTACGACCATTCAGGCTCGCAGCTCCTTGCCGAGGTAAAGGGCGCGTATCACCCAGTCGCTGGCCTCGTCGCCCACCGGGTAACCGCGAAGGAAACCGTGCACGTCGGCGATCGCGTCTCGGTCGTTGCGGATGCTGACCGGCGCGCGCGCATCATGCGCAACCATTCCGGCACCCACCTGGTCCACGCTGCGCTGCGCAACACCCTTGGTACCCACGTCAAGCAGGCTGGCTCGCTCAACGGGCCTGATCGCCTGCGCTTCGACTTCTCGCACTTCGCTCACCTCGACGCCGAAGAGCTGCGGGACATCGAGCAGCAGGTCAACGACGAGATTCGGCTTAACACCGAGATCGATACGAAAGTCACCTCGCTCGAAGACGCCTTCGCTTCCGGCGCGCTGGCCTTCTTCGGCGACAAATACCCTGAAAGCAATGTGCGGGTGGTGACCATTCCCGACCCTCGCGCGCCGCGCGGCTTCTACTCCAAGGAATTGTGCGGCGGGACCCACGTGCAGCGTGTGGGTGACATCGGCGTGCTCAAAATTGTCGGCGAACAATCTGTCGCCGCGGGTGTGCGCCGGATCGAGGCTGTCACCGGTATCGGAGCACTTGAGCATTACCAGCAGCAGGCGCAAATCCTCACCCAGGTTGCCAGCCAGCTCAACGTGGGCGAAGACGCCGTTCTCACCGCCGTGGAAAAGCTTTCGCACACCGTCAAACAGCTCGAAAAAGACCTGGAGGCGCAGAAGCGAAAAGGAGCCCTAGGTCAGGTGGACGAGCTCGCCAGCCGCGCCCGTACCATCAAAGGCGTAAAAGTCATCGCCGAGGAAGTGCAGAACGTCGATCGAGAAGGCCTTCGCCAACTGGTCGACACCCTGCGCCAAAAACTCGGCTCTGGCGTGGTCGCGTTGGGCATGCCCGAAAACGGCAAAGTTGCCCTCATCGCGGGTGTCACCAAAGACCTCACGTCGAAGGTTCACGCCGGGAAGCTGATCCAAGCGCTGGCCAAACAGGTCGGTGGTTCGGGCGGCGGGCGCCCCGATCTGGGCGAGGCTGGCGGAAAAGACACAGCCAGCCTAAAAAGCGCCATGGAGAGCGTTCCTTCACTCGTCGAGCCATTGTTATAATCCCCACCAGCGCGCCGGAAACCGTGTCCTGAGTGCAGCACTTTGGTACCATCGACTCACTCAAGAGGCGGCCCTATCCTTTCCGCAGGTTCTTTAAGAGGATTCTGTGTGCCTTTCCCAAGCCAAGATGTCTAGACGTGTACTGGTTGGGGCCTGCATGGTCTTTGCCGCCCTCGGTTTGTTTGCCGGGCGGGCCAATGCTCAGATCACCAGAATGGTCGACGACTCCGGCCGCCGCTTTTTCGTGAATGCCGAGCCGCCGGTCACCTCCAAGCTGACGCTGGGCAAGTCGCGCGAAGCCATTTATTTGCCGGCGCAGGCTTCGGTCACCGGGCGCAGCCGTCCCGCCGTCAACATCGATCGGGATGGCGTCGAGCGTCTCATACGGGAAGCGGCAGATCGCCACCGAGTGGACCCGGCCCTGGTACGAGCAGTGGTTCAGACGGAATCGAATTGGAATCCTGCAGCGATTTCGAGCAAAGGTGCGATGGGATTGATGCAGCTGATCCCCACCACCGCGCAACGGTTTGGAGTCAATGACGCCTTCAGTCCGCAACAGAACGTCGACGCCGGGGTTCGTTACCTTAAGTCCCTGTTGGACCGCTATGATGGTAACCTCGATCTTGCGCTGGCTGCGTACAACGCTGGGGAAGGGGCCGTGGATCGGGCTCATGGGATTCCCGCGTTTCGCGAAACACGAAACTACGTGCAGAAAGTACAGAACGCCTATTTCCAGCCGGGTTCAGGACGCCTTGCCAACTTTTGGAGCAATCCGCGCGCGATTCACAAAGACACCGACCCCAACGGTCGGATCATATTTTCCAACGAATAAGCGGTTCTGGATTTTTTCCGAAAATCCCCAAACAGGGCTAAGCCGGGCATGAGCGTAGCGTCACAAGTTGTGCACCGAAGATTCGCCCGCGTTTCGCCTGTTTTCATCCTGCCGCTGCTCACGTCGTTCGCCTTGATGACATGGACCGCTGGCACTGCTGGCGCGGAAAGCAACCAGCCAGCTTCCAACACTAATGGCAAGCGCCAGGCTGCCTCGGCCCAATACACCCGCGCTGAAGAACAACGCTCCGCCCTCAACGCCAAGCCGGCCAACAAGCGGATCCTCGCGGATTACAAACAGGTGGTGTCCACCTATCGCCGCGTCTATCTGATCACACCGCATGCCGCGGAAGTTCCCGACGCCATGAACGCGGTCGCCGAGCTTTACGTCGAGATGGGAGATAGGTTCGGGCGCAGCTACTACCAGTCCGCGGTGGATACCTACCGATTTCTGGTCCACGAGTACCCGGCCGGCCGCGACAGCCAGGAGGCTATGCTGCGAATCGCTGAACTGGAGCGGGACCAGCTTGGCGATACCGCTCTTTCGGCAAAAACGTACGAGGAATTCTTGAAGAAGTACCCGCGATCCGCCAAGCGCCGGGAGGCACAAGAATCCCTCGCCGAATTGGCGCTGCTGAAAAACAATGCGGATGCGGCGCCGGCAAAGGCCTCGTCGACTACGATTGGCGGGGAACAATCGTCTCAACGGGCCTCGCAGGATGCCGGCGACCTGACGCAGCCACGGTCGGACGACCCAGCGAGCATCGAGAAATCTCAGAAGCCCTCGGAGGGTGCAGTCTCCGCCAGCCCGCGGGTGCGGCGAGTTTCCACCAGCGCCTCTGCCGATTTCACTCGGGTCACCATCGATTTGGAAAACGGCGTGGAGTATTCTTCGGCGCGCATTCGCAACCCGGACCGCATCTTTTTTGACTTGCACACCGCGCGACTCGCGCCCGAGGTGGCAAGATCGAACGTGCATGTCGAAGGCCCACTGCTAACCGCGGTACGCTTGGGACAAAAACAGGCGGGCGTTGTTCGCGTAGTCCTGGATGTGACTGGCGTGAAGGATTACACCTCTTCTGTGCTCAGCAATCCACCGGAACTGGTAATTGATCTCTACGCCGACACCCCGGGCGGCCGCACTGCCAAGGTGCAGCACGAAAACGACACGCCGGACCCTTCCCGCAGACCTGAAGCGAGTAGCCCGCTAACGGACCCAGCAAATTTCGGTGCCAACGGCAGGAAGGACGCTAGCTACTCTGCGGTCGCGCCGGGGAAGGGGAATCCGGGTGGCAACGGTACCCCCGGGGCGACTTCGGCTACTCCGCGCGCCGCCGCCGGGAATTTCTCAATGCTCTCGAAATCCCTCAAGTCCAAGCCGGATCTTATTCAGCCCGCCCCCTCAGCGCAGCCGACCCGCGATGGACAGTCCACTCTAACTCGTGCGCTCGGTTTGAAAATCGGTCGCATCGTGGTCGACGCAGGTCACGGCGGCCACGACACCGGAACGATTGGCCCGACCGGCTTGATGGAAAAAGACTTGTGCCTGGATGTTGCGCTACGATTGGGCAAAATCATTCAGCAGCGTTTGCCCGGTGCCGACGTGGTCTATACGCGCTCCGACGACACTTTCGTGCCGCTGGAAGAGCGCACCCACATCGCCAATGACGCCAAAGCCGACCTGTTCATTTCCATTCACGCAAATTCCAGTCACGATCATGAAGCCCGCGGAATCGAAACCTATTATTTGAACTTGAAGAGCTCGCCCGATGCCATGGAAGTGGCCGCTCGCGAAAATGCCACCGCACAAGAAAGCGTCCACGATCTGGAAGATCTAGTGAAGAAGATCGCCCGGAGCGAGAAAATCGACGAGTCCCGTGAATTTGCCTCGGACATCCAAGAATCGCTAGCCAAGCGCATCCAAAAAAGCTACAAACCGGTGAAAGATCGCGGCGTGCGCAAAGCCCCGTTCGTAGTGCTGATCGGGGCGGACATGCCGTCGATCCTTACCGAAATCTCGTTCCTCAGTAATCCGGCTGACGAACAGCTTCTGAAGAAGCCCGAGCATCGCCAAAGAGTCGCCGAAGGGCTATATCAGGGTGTGGCCAGCTACCTGGAAAGCCTGAACTCGGTGACCCTCAATCTGCCGAAGCTCCCGGCCGCAACGCCCGCTAGGCATTCGGCGGCGCTTACCTCGGTTGAACAATCCCCCAACCCGCAGTAGTCTGAGTACGTCTAATTGATCATGCCTCGAACCCTGCTACAGATCTTTACCATCGTCTTCCTTGCCGCGTCCGGTGTGATTTCGGCTGCGGGCCAGTCTCACCCGACGGCGACTCCGGGAAGCCAGTTGCCGGAGCGCCTAGGGAAATGGACTGCCGGTGCACCGCCGGCTGCGGCCGAGCCACGTTCCGATGAGGAAACCAAGGTGTTGAAAGAGGCGGGCCTCATCGGGATGGACACTCGGGCGTATGCCGGAGCCGGTCAGCCCCTGACGCTCACGATTTACCAGTTTCGCGATCCGAGCGGCGCTTATGAGGCACTCACCTACCTCGCGAAGGACCATCCGCCCTCGACGCCCCCGCGGCCTGGGGTGATCGCAAGCGCGTCAATTTTTCAGGTTGGTAATTTTGTCGTGGATGCAACACGTGAGAATCTGGCCAGCGCCGACCGAATCGCTTTGTCGGACCAGATTCGTAAGCATGCGGACAACAGTCCGCTGCCCCCGATTCGGGGTTATTTGCCCGATACCGGGCGGGTGGCAGGGACCGACCGGTACACGCTAGGCCCCGAGGGATTCCGAGCAGCGATAACATCTCTGAATCTGGCGGAGTTTGCTGCCCTGGCGGACCTCGCGGGCTTTTCCTCCGGTGCAGAATCGATCTTTGCCCGGTATCGCGGCGATGCCAAAGAAGCGGTGCTACTGCTGATTGAGTACCCAACACCCCAACTCGCCGAGTTGCACTTGAGGCACTTGGAAGCTACCACCGCGGCGGCCAAGTTGGAGGGGATCACTGCAGAAAGGCGGGGATCACTGCTTTCCTTGGTGCTGAAGCCCAGTTCGAAGGATTTTGCAGCTACTCTGCGCAGCCATATCAAGTACGAAACCGAGGTTACCTGGAACGAACCGGGCGCCACCGCCACCGATCCCCCGTGGGTAACGGTTTTATCCAGGATTTTCGTCGGCACGGGCGTCTTTATGATTGTTGCCGTAGTGCTGGGCGTGGCTTTCGGCGGGGTGCGGGTGGTCACCAAGTTCTTCTTCCCCGGTAAGATCTTTGACCGGGCCGATCAAATGGAAATCTTGCAGCTGGGACTTACCGGCAAGCACATTCAGCATCGCGACTTCTACTAATCCACCCGGAATACTCGGATATAACCCATTTTCGACTGCCGCGTCTAAAGATTAACCGCGCGCGCATTCCGTGTGTGTACTCCTAGGTTGGTGTCGCAAGGTGCAGTAAACTTAGGAAAGCGAACTAGACCCTTGGGGGACGTCGTTGGCATGCCTAGGCTAGAATTTCGTTCACCAGAAAAGCATTATAAGCGAGTCGCCCTGGTCCTTACGGCTTTCACCTGCCTGCTGGGAGTCGCTTCAGGCTGCGGGAAAACCTCGGCGACCAACCAGGAAGGCGGAGCGCCTCCGGCCATGCCGGTGCAGGTGATCGTTGCCACCTCGAAGCGTATTCCTGACGCGACTGAATACCTTTCGATTTTGAAATCGCGACACTCCGCGACCATCAACCCGCAGGTCGAGGGACAGATCACCAAGATCTTTGTGAAGTCGGGGGATCGCGTCAAATCCGGGACTTCGTTGCTGCAGATCGATCCCCTGAAGCAACAGGCTACCGTGGGGAGCCAAGACGCAGCGCGGAGGGCCCAGGAAGCCACCCTGCAATACGCGCAGGTGCAACTGGATCGCGAGAAAAAACTTTTCGCAGCGGGTGTGGTGGCGAAACAAGAACTCGATAACGCCCAGAGCACCTTCGATGCCGCGGCCGCGCAGCTCAAGTCGCAGGAGCAGCAAGTCACGCAACAGCAGGTGGAACTGCACTACTACACGGTGGCGTCGCCCACCGACGGGATCGTCGGGGATGTCCCGGTACGGACCGGCGACCGGGTAACCGTGGCCTCTATTTTGACCACGGTGGATGAACCCGGTGCCCTCGAAGCGTACATCTACGTGCCTGCGGACCGCGCACGAGAGTTGAAACCCGGGGCGGAAGTGCATCTGATCGATGCAAATGGCCGCACCGTATCTTCGGCTCGCGTGACCTTCGTTTCGCCGCAAGTAGATGCCGAGACGCAGACCGTGCTCGCCAAGGCGGCAGTAGCAAATGCCGACGAAGCGCTTCGCGTGGCGCAGCAGGTGCGAGCGCAGGTGATCTGGGGTTCCCACGAAGGTACGGTCATCCCGGTTCTCGACGTGACTCGCATAAACGGTCAATTTTTTGCATTCTTGGCTGTCAACGAAGGTAAAGGTACGGTAGCGCGGCAGAAGTTATTGCGCATCGGCGACACTCTGGGCAACGACTACGTGGTGATAGACGGGATTCGGCCGGGCGATCACATCATTTCGACTGGATTGCAGTTTCTGCAGGACGGCGCCCCGGTTTCGGAGCAGACGCCAGCAGCGCGTGGCGCGTCGGCACCTCCCTCACCTGCGCGCTAGTCTGATACGCGGATGGCGGAAAGGTTTCATTTCAGCAACTCCCTGAGTTCAGAATTTCGTGGTTAGATCGAAGGCGGAGTTACAACTTGTTCGTTGATTTCTTCATTCGCCGGCCGGTATTTGCCACGGTATGCGCGCTGCTGATCGTTCTGGGCGGCGCGATTTCCATTCCCACACTTCCAATTGCGCAATTCCCGGACCTGGCACCGCCGCAGGTGGTGGTCAGTAGCGGCTATAACGGAGCCAACGCCGAAACCGTGGAATCGGCGGTGACCATTCCGCTGGAGCAGGCCATCAACGGCGTGGAGGGAATGAAGTACATCACTTCCACGAGCGGAAACGACGGATCGAGCTCCATCTCGGTGGTGTTCGACATCTCACGCAACGTGGACCTGGCGGCGGTGGACGTGCAAAACCGCGTCAATCAGGCGCTCGGGCGTATGCCCAATGAGGTCAAGAATACCGGGATTTTCATTACCAAGCAGGCCAGCGGCTTCGTGTTTGGCGCCGGCGTGTACTCGGAAAACGGCGAGTACGACAACCTGTTTTTGAGCAACTACTTGGACGTTTACGTGCGCGATGCGGTAAAGCGCGTGCCGGGTGTCGGCGATGTGCAGGTTTTCGGCGAACGCAAATACGCGATGCGGCTGTGGCTGGATCCTTCGCGGATGGCGCAACGCGGCCTGACCGCGACCAACGTGCTGGCCGCACTGCAGGAGCAGAACGTGCAGGTGGCTGCAGGCCAAGTGGGCCAACCGCCGGCGGCGTCGGACCAGACTTTCCAGATCAGCGTTCGCGCCATCGGCCGGCTAACCGAGCCGGCGGAATTCGACAACATCATTTTGAAGACTGGCACCGACGGAACCCTGGTGCGCATGAAGGACGTCGGACACGCCGAGTTGGGCGCGGAAGACTACAGCAGCATGTTGCGGTTCGATGGGCACGACGCGGTGGGATTGGCGGTGACGCAACTACCCGGCGCAAACGCTCTGGACGTCGACAAGGGCGCAAAGGCGGAGTTGAAGCGGCTGTCCAAGAATTTTCCGCCGGGCTTGAAGTATGCGGTAGCGTTCGACACCACCACGGTCATCGGGGAATCGATCCAGGATGTGCTGATCACCTTGCTCCAGGCGATTGCCCTGGTGATCATTGTGATCTATTTGTTCCTGCAGGATTGGCGCAGCACGCTGATTCCGGCGATCACCATTCCGGTGTCGTTGGTGGGCACGTTTATTTTCGTGAAGCTGTTCGGCTTTTCGATTAACACGCTGACATTGTTCGGTATCACGCTGGCAACCGGGTTGGTGGTGGACGACGCCATCGTCGTCATTGAGAACGTGGAACGCCACATCGCCGAAGGCATTACCGAGCCACACAACGCGGCGTCCGTGGCCATGAAGGAAGTCGCTGGTGCGGTTATTGCAACGTCGCTGGTATTGGTCGCGGTATTCGTTCCGGTAGCGCTCTTTCCGGGGACGACGGGTATTTTGTTCCGCCAATTCGCCCTGACCATTGCATTTTCGGTATCCATCTCGGCGTTCAACGCGCTTACGCTTACCCCGGCGTTGTCAGCAATTTTTCTGGGGCATCATCGCGAGCGTGCGCAAGGCCGCTTTTTCCGGGCGTTTAACCGGGGGGTCGCTTGGGGAACGGAATTGTACCGGCGAACGTTGCGGCGCGCGATTGGGTGGCGAGCCGCGACGGCGATCGTCTTCGTGATTGCACTGGCGTGTACCTACTTGCTATATCAGAAAGTTCCCAAAGGTTTTATTCCCGAAGACGACCAGGACTATTTGATCGTGGCCCTGCAAGCGCCGCAGGGCGCGTCGCTGCAATACACCCTGAACGTTGCGCGCGCGGTGGAGGACTTGGCAGCGCACACTCCAGAAGTTGAAGGGGCTTTTACGGTCGGAGGTTTCGGCACCAACGGGTCGACGCCCAATAGCGGATTTATCTATTTGCCGCTGAAGCCCTTCGCAGAACGCAAAGGCCAGGAACATTCGGCGATGGCGGTTCTGGAGCGGCTACGCGGTCCGTTGATGGGAATTCAGGGCGCTTTGGTTATCCCCTTTAATCCTCCCGCGGTGCAGGGATTTGGAAATTTCGGCGGCTTTCAATTCATTCTGGAGGACCTGGGGCGAAATTCGTTGCAAACATTGGCGGACACGGCGCATCAGTTCGCCGCGCAGGGTGCGTCGAATCCCGATTTGACCGGGTTGTTCACCAGTTTCACCGCGAATGATCCGCAGTATCTTGTCCATATCGATCGCGAAAAAGCGAAGAGCCTACAGGTACCGCTCAATCAGATCACCGACGCCCTGCAGGTATATATGGGATCGGTGTACGTCAACGATTTCGACTTCAATAATCGCTCCTATCGGGTCTACCTGCAGGCCGCGCAACAATTCCGCGCCAAGGCCAAGGATATTTCGCAGTATTACTTGCGCTCGGATGCCGGGAAGATGATTCCCCTGGATAATCTGGTAAGCGTCGAGCAAACATCCAATCCGCAAACCATCATTCACCACAATCTGTTCCGTGCGGCTGAAATTGACGGGTCGGCGGCACCAGGCAGGAGTTCTGGCGAAGCGATCGCAGCGATGGAAGAGTTGGCGAAGAAGGTCATGCCAAACGGAATGACCTACGAGTGGAGCGGATTGTCGCTGGAAGAGTTGGAGTCTGGCGGTAAAGCGACGATTTTGTTCGGCCTGGGACTGGTGGTAGTGTACCTGACCCTTGCGGCGCAGTATGAAAGCTTCGTGCTGCCATTCATCGTACTTCTGGCGGTGCCGGTGGCGTTGCTCGGAGCGATCGGAGCGCAAGCACTGCGTGGCTTGCAAAACGATGTGTATTGCCAGATTGGTCTGGTCATGCTGATCGGCTTATCGAGCAAGAATGCCATTTTGATCGTGGAATTTGCCGAGCAACTCCGCGAGCAAGGAATGTCAGTGGTCGAAGCGGCGATTGAATCTGCCCGAATCCGGCTGCGGCCGATTTTGATGACCTCGCTGGCGTTTATTTTGGGAGTTGTACCACTGGTACTGGCTCAAGGCGCCGGACGCGCTGGGCGCATTTCGGTAGGCACCACGGTATTTGGCGGCATGATCGCCGCGACGACATTGAATTTGCTGCTTATCCCAGTATTGTATGTCCTGGTCAAGGGCCTGGTGCCCAGCGCAAGAACGCATTTGGCCCAAACGGTAAGCGAACCTGCGGACTGATTCCCTGCTGCGGCGTTGTTTCGCCCGCATGAGCTACCTCAGTTTCCGGGGACAGTCCCACCAGGGGATCTCAGGGTGGCCCGCCGCTGCACCGTCATGGGCGACAAGGGAAGGGCTGTAGGTGCTGGAGAGCAATTTTTGTTTGAAGCCGACGGAAAGCAAACGACTATGGGCGCCGGGGATTCGTCTTTGCGCCACCACGAACAGCCCCTCGCGTTTCAGAGTGCCGGAACCACCACCGGCCGAGTGATCGTGGTAGCGCCGCCAGCCTGGCATTGAGCTTTCGCGAAACTGCGGCAGCGACGGGGGGCCAGCAACACCGGACATGTCGGTGGTCATCCCGATCGTTCAGAAATACGAGCGGGCGCTACTCGGCCCGCCGATCGCCGCGCGCTCGCGAGGCGGGTTCATCCGTAAGCTGCCGAGCCCTTCCGGCCGTTTCAATTTGGGCTACCGCGGAATTTTGGAGGCGCGAGGCGGGATCGAACCGCCGATGAAGGTTTTGCAGACCTTTGCCTTACCACTTGGCTACCGCGCCACCGAATTCAAAAGGAGCCGTTGACCTTGCAGCGATCTCTCGCCGGAGGTTTGGCCCTTCCGAGCAACTTCCCAAGAAACCTATTTAGCGCCTGCTGCGGCAACCGCCCCTGAGACGGTCTGGTTCACGACAGGAGCGCCGATTAGATTGCCCCATTCGGTCCAGGAGCCATCGTAATTGAGCACCGTGTCGTAGCCCAGCAAGTACTTGAGAACGAACCAGGTGTGGGAGCTGCGTTCACCGATGCGGCAGTAAGCGATCACTTGATCTTTACCGTTTACACCCTTGGATTGATATAGGTGCGCCAGGGCATCGGCGGACTTGAAGGTGCCGTCTTCGTTGGCCGCCTGAGCCCAGGGAACGTTGGCCGCACCAGGAATGTGGCCGGCGCGCTGTGCGGTTTCTGAGAGGCCCGGAGGAGCGAGGATCTTGCCGGTGTACTCGTCTACAGACCGTACATCGACAAGTTGACCGCGTTTTTTGCCATCGACCACGCTGAACACCTGTTCGCGACGCGCACGAATACTTTCATCGGTGGAACCCACCCGATAGGTAGCCGGCGTAACCTTGGAAGCTTCCGTTGTAATCGGGCGTTTCTCTTCCAACCATTTTTTGCGGCCGCCATTGATCAAGCGAACGTCTTTATGACCGTTGTACTTGAGTTGCCAGAAGGCATACGCGGCGAACCAATTGTTGTTATCGCCGTAAAGCAGAATCGTGGTGTCATTTGAGATTCCGGACTCGCCCAACAACTTTTCCAGAGCGCTCTTTTCGATTAGATCGCGGCGGACATTGTCCTGCAGCTGGGTTTGCCAGTTCCAGCCAACCGCGCCGGGAATGTGGCCCTGGTCATAGGCGGAAGTATCGACGTCCACTTCGACGAAGCGAACACTTGGGGACTGTAGGTTGTTGGCTGCCCACTCGGTGGAAACCAGAACCTCGGGATGCCTGTAGTCTGCCATTGCTGTCTCCTTATCACGTTTAAGATCGTGTTGAACCTAAAGTCGAAAAATAAAAAACCCACCAGCCATTCGCTCCGGCGGTGGGAATCGTAAATCCAGGCTGCGCTTACGTTAGATGCCGAGCCTGCCCGCGCCAGAATGCACACACATACGGCAGCAACAACAGGTGCACTTGGGGACGGCGTTTTGCAGGTTTCCGCTCACGAAATTAGCTTACACGGCGAGCCAGGATCACGCAATAGCCATTTGCTCGGTGCACTTACTTGACACACCAGCTGAAGCCAAGAGCGAAATCTGCGATTAGTACCGTTCAATATGCGTTTAAGCCGAGAGCTTATCGATAATTTCCTTGGGAATGGCTTGGGCATGTATTCGGTAGGGCTCGCCGGGCAACCGGACCGTCCAGACACGTTTCTCAAAACCTTCCGCTGCGAGGACTTCACCTTTGAATAGCTTGTGGTGCACCGTGAAGCTGCTCTTGCCAAAGCCGGTGATGGTCGATTCGACGATCACATCGTCACCGAATGTTGAGGGAGCGATGAAGTTGGCGCGGGTATCCACCATGGGAATTCCAGCGATGCCGTAGGTTTCGAACAGGGTGCGCTTGGGGAGGCCTGCACTTTCAAAAAGGGCGGCGGTGCAGGTGTCGAAATATTCGAAGTACCGAGGATAATAAACGATCCCAGCAGGGTCGCAGTCCCCCCACTCGATTCGAATTTTATGGCGATTCACTACCATGTTCGCCGGCTCTGACTGCGAGAGTACCTCTAACCACAAATCTGCGCATGCTCCCAGCGAAGGATACATGGAAAACAGCAAACAGCTCACTCGATTTCTCGGCGACCAGGCCACAACCACAGAGGGCGCAACCCTAGAAGCTTGTTGTGGTGTGGCCAAAAAAGGCCGCAACCACTTGGAACTCGCGGGCAGCGAGTTCTTTCGGCAAATTGGCGGGCCAGCAGCGGGTCAGCTCGCTCCCAAGCCGATGGCGCGATTGCGCAGCTGGTAGGAGCGTCCGTCCGCGTGTACGTGACCAAGCAGCTGCAAGGTAATCAAAATGCGACGAACCGCCGCGCGGGAAAGCTTGGTCAGGCGCGAAAGTTCGGCGATGGAAAGGCCCTCGCTGTGACGGTGGAACGATTCGATAACGCGAAGGCCACGAGCCAGTGAGAGCACGAAATCGGGATTGCCTTCGAAAGCGGCGAATTCGACTCCCCAGCTGGTTTGTACCTTGGGAACACGGCGTTCCGGGACAGTATCTACAACCGTGGTGACCGCAGTGGACATGAAGCACCTGCCTCTCATACGGAATCTGCTTCGCTGTCAGAATATCGCGCGCCACTGGTAAGCTTCGGTGAATCTTTTAGATAGAAACGATGAACAAATGTGGAGTGTGGGCTGGCCGCGACAGCGCTTTTACATCGTGCTCGGCCCCGCCATTCGGGCGACCTTTTCGCCCCGGCAGAACGCTCAACTGGCCAAACTAAGAAAGGTGCGCCATGGCTTTGCGGGCCAAAAGGTCAAAAGCGGTTACTGCCATCTCCAGATGCTGTTCCTTCGTGTCTTCGATTTTGTTGTGGCTTATACCGCCTACCGATTGAACGAACATCATGACCGTGGGGATGCCGGCGGCGGAGACCTCTGCGGCGTCGTGCAGCGGACCTGATGGCATACAGTGAGAGACGCCAGTCACTTCGCGAACGGCGTCCTCGCAGAGCTGGAGCAAGGCGGGATCGAACGTGACCGGGTCAATCCGCCAGAGGCCGGACCACTCTACGGTGCAACGCTCTTCGGTGGCGAATCGCTCGCTGGCCTCCCGAGCTTCACGCAGCATGTCAGTTAGAACCTGCGGATCGAGGTCACGCTGATCCAGAGTAGCCTCGCAGCGACCCACAACGGCGGTTACGATCCCGGGAAAAGTCTTAAGGCTACCCATCGTGCAGACCGCGTCCGGGCGCTTGCCTGCAATGGCACGTATTTCCAGCGCGAGCTTAGCAGCAGCGGCAAGAGCATCGCGCCGAACGTTCATCGGTGTCGATCCCGAATGCGCTTCCTGCCCATGGAACGTAATGTTGTGGCGCTCGACCCCTTTGGTGCCCAGGACCGTCGCGAGCGGCAGATTCAAGCGCTCGAGTACCGGACCCTGCTCGATGTGCAGCTCGATGTAGGCACCGGCGTTCTGCTGCTCCCTGGAGGCTTCGGGAAAACGGTTGATGTCAATGCCACAGCGGCGCAGGGCGTCTTCCATGCGAATGCCGTCGCGATCAATTCGAACCCGATCGGCTTCGATGGTCGCGGTGCCCGCAAAGGCAGAGGAACCGAGCAGGCTGCGGCCAAAGCGCGCGCCTTCTTCATCGGCCCAATCGACAAGCCGAACCGTGCAAGGCGGACGACCGCCGAATTCTTGAGCAACGCGGCGCAGAACTTCCAGACCGGCAAGTACATTCAATGCGCCATCGAGCCAGCCCCCGTTAGGGACGGAATCGAGATGGCCGCCGATCAGCAGAGCTTTGTCAGATCTGCCAGGAAGGGTGATCCAGTTGTTGCCGGCACTATCGTAGTGCTGCTCGACTGGAAGATTTGCTAATTTTGTGATGAACCACTGGCGGCCTCGCAGCCAGGTGTCGGTCCAGGCGACGCGCTGAGCGCCATTTTCATCGCCGGTGAGAGACCGGAGTTCTTTTAGCTCGGCGACCGTCCGCTTGGGATCCAGGGCCATAATGGAGTGGGCCTCGTGTTTTGCGAAATAGGGTAACAAAACGAGGCATCCAGCGGGAACCAAAGCGGCAAAGAGCGGCGACGATGGCGCGAGAATCGTTGGTCGAATTTGTTCAGGAGTACGGCGCGAAAGCGGCTGAGATTGCCGTGGTTTTTCGTCACGGCTACCGAACCGAGCGGTGGAGCTATCGGCGTGTGTCTGAACAGGCCTGCCGCTTCGCTCGCGAACTGGAGCTGCGCGGAATTGAGAAAGGCGACGCGGTATTGCTTTGGGGAAGTGCATCCGCCGAATGGGTAGCGGCGTTTTTCGGATGTATGCTGCGAGGAGTGGTGGCGGTGCCGCTGGATGTGGGGGCGACTTCCGGGTTTGTGCAGCGAGTCGCCCAAGACACTTCGGCAAAGTTGCTGCTGCACTCTGAGAAGATTGCTGACTTCCCGGCCCCGAAGCTGATGCTAGCAACGCTAGGCGAAACTGTAGCGAGACACTCGCCGGCTTTGTATGCATCTCCCAGAATAACGCGAGCTGACACCCTGGAGATCATTTTTACCTCTGGGACCACCGCAGAACCGCGCGGGGTGGTGATTTCGCACGGAAACGTACTAGCCAACATCGAGCCGCTCGAAATCGAGATTAAGAAATATTTGAAATACGAGCGCTGGGTGCATCCGGTGCGGTTCCTGAACCTGCTGCCGCTAAGCCATATCTTCGGCCAGATGATGGGGATATTCCTTCCCCCCCTGCTTGGTGGCACCGTGGTGCTCGCAGACTTGCTAAAGCCTTCCGAGGTCGTAGAAACCATCCGGCGCGAGCGCGTCTCGGTTCTGGTGGGGGTGCCGCGTCTGATTGAATCGCTGCAACGCGAGGTTGAGCGCGGCTTGGAGGTGCAAGGACGCCTCGAGGCTTTTCGTGCGGGGTTTAACGCAGCGGAAGGTAAACATTTCCTCCGGCGATGGTGGAGGTTTCGCACCGTTCATCGTCGCTTTGGCTGGAAATTCTGGGCGCTGATCTCGGGCGGGGCAGCGTTGCCACAGAATACCGAAACCTTCTGGGCGAGGATGGGATATGCCGTCATTCAAGGTTACGGAATGACCGAAACAACATCTCTGATCAGCTTGAATCATCCCTTCAAGACCGATCGCGGATCGATTGGCAAAGCGTTTCCCGGTGTTGAGGTTAAGGTCGACCCGACCGGCGAGATTCTGGTGCGCGGCGAAAATATTGCGCGCAACTATCGCCGTGGTGCTCAAACCGAGACCACCACCGGCGAAGATGGATGGTTTCGCACCGGGGATTTGGCTGAAGTAGACAACCGTGGGCGGTTGTACTTCAAAGGGCGCCGCAAGAATGTGATTGTTGCGCCTTCAGGAATGAATATTTATCCCGCAGATCTGGAGGCCGCGCTGCGAAAACAACCTGAGGTCAAGGATTGCGTGGTCGTGGGAATTGAGCGCGATGGAAACGCAGAGGCCTGTGCGGCACTGCTGCTGGGCCAGCCAGGAACTGCCACCAGCGCACTCATCGCGGAGGCCAATCGCTCGCTGGCGGAGTACCAGCAGATTCGATACTGGTTCGAATGGCCGGAGATCGATTTCCCTCGGGGCACGACGCACAAGCCTCAACTCGCTCGAATTGCGGAAATGGCGAACCAACGATTTGTAGGCGGGGCGACAGCAGGGGTTCGAGAAGACCCGCTTCGCGCGGCCTTGACGAAAATAGCCAGCGCCGCTGGCCGGCAGAGCGACGATTCGGGTCCCGCGAAACGGGTGGGGCTCGAGGAGCGACTCAATCTGAGTTCACTAGACCGGGTGGAGCTGATGAGCGCCCTGGAGAGCCGATATCAAGTGGATCTGAACGAGGCCAAGTTCTCCGAAGTGGAGAGTCTGGGGCAGCTACAACAATTGCTGGAGAACCGGCCCGCGACGACGGCTGCTCACGCCTATCCGCGTTGGCCGCAAACCTGGCTCGCGACTCTGGCGCGCCTAGCGGTGTATTACCTGCTGGTTTGGCCGGCGACCTATCTGCTGGCGGCGCCAAAAATCGTGGGCCGCGAGAATTTGCGCGGCATCGAAGGGCCGGTGCTGGTGGTGTGCAACCACGTAACGGAAATTGATATTGGCTGGGTGCTGGCGGCACTCCCGGCACGCTTTCGGAATCGGATCGCGACGGCAATGGCGGGAGAGCGTCTGACCTCCATGCGGCGTGCCAGCGCAAACCTGGGGCTATTGCGAGCAGCGACGCAGCGGGTAGGATATTTTTTGGTTTCAGCCTTGTTTAACGTTTTCCCTTTGCCGCAGCAGTCCGGATTCATGAACAGTTTTGCGTTCGCGGGAGATCTCGCCGATCGTAGGTGGAATATTTTGGTCTTTCCGGAAGGCCAGACGACACAAGACGGTCGGCTGGCGAATTTCCGCGGGGGTATTGGGTTGTTGGCGACGAGATTACGTCTACCTGTGGTGCCGATACGGATCGATGGATTATTTGAGGTAAGACAGGCTGGCCGTAAATTCGCGAGGCCGGGGCAAATACGGGTGACGATTGGCGAGGTGATGCGGTTTGGTCCGGCGGCTGACCCGGCCGCGATCACTTCGGATTTGCAACGCCGAATCGAGAAAGTAGAGGCCCCGCGTCATTGAGGTGGATTGACGATTCAATCGCGGCGCGATAACGCGATTCGCCTACGGCTGCTGCCAGCCGCCCCCCAGGGCGCGGTACAGATCGACGAGAGCCAGCAATTGACCACCGCGGGTTTGCGCCAGAGCGATTTGCGCGGTGAACAGGCCGCGCTGCGAGTCAAGCACGTCAAGGTAACTAGACAGGCCGCCAGTGTACCGAATGGTGGAAAGATGCAGTGCGCGCGATAAAGCATCGACCTCGCGCTCCTGGACGACCCGGAGTTCGCGCAATTTCTGGGTCTGGATCAGCGCGTCGGCCACTTCCCGGAAAGAATTCTGGACGCTCTTCTCGTAGTTGGCTCTATTTTCTTCCCATTGCTGGCGGGCCAAATCATATTGGCCGCGCAGCCGACCGCCCTCGAAAACCGGAGCCAATAAGCTTGCCCCTCCGGAATAGGCCAGGCCTGAACCACCCGCTAGACCGACCAGCTGCGAGCTGGCGATGCCCAGAAGACCCGTGAGGCTGATCTGGGGAAAGAAGTTTCCGCGCGCGAGTCCAACCAAGGCGTTAGAGGCCTGCAGAGTTGCCTCCGCTTCGCGAATATCGGGGCGCCGTTCCAGCAAGGCTGAGGGAAGTCCGGCGGGAACATCCGGTGGCATGTATTGATCGGTGAGCAAAGTGCCGCGGGTGATTTCGCCGGGATTTTCCGCCAACAGAAGACGCAAGCTGTCTTCCTGCTGCACAATCTGGCGCTCCAGATCGGGTATCGAAGATTCAGCGGCCGCCAAATCAGCTTCGGCCTGCGCGATATCCAATCCGGAGTTCACGCCGGCGAGTTTCAGTTTGTTGAAGAGGTCGAGCGTGTGCTGGCGAGTGCCAACGGTGTCATGCGCAATTTGCAACTGCAGATCGAGCTCACGCAGCGTGAAATATCCGCTGGTGACTTGGGCAATAAGACTGACCAGCACACCGCGACGCCCCTCCTCGCTGGCAAGAAGCTGGTAGCGTCCGGCGTCGCGCTCTCTGCGAAGGCGTCCCCAGAAATCGATCTCCCACGAAAGCTGTGGCGCCACGGAAGCACCGTTGATGATTCCGTAGGGAGGAACCTGCTCTCGCGCGATGGAACCGGCCACGCTGATTTGCGGATACAACCCGGAAGCATCGATGCGCGCGGTGGCGCGCGCTTCTTCGACGCGAATGGCAGCGATGCGCAGATCGTAATTGTTGTGGATGGCGTCACGAACCAGTTGCTGTAGAACCGGATCCTTGAAGAGTTCGGACCAGGCCTGATCCGCGAGCGACGCTGGGGTAGATTCTTGCAGCTGCCGGAAGTTCGGTGGCTGAGCTACTTGGGGCCGCTGATATTTGGGCCCGACCGCACAGCCCGCGAGCATCGCCGCGACCACGAATACCGAAAATGATGGAACCCGCGGCATCTTAGAGAGCGTCCTTGGGGCGCAAAGCCGCATTCGGTGCGACTTGAGTCGCTGGGGCATTGCGGTTGGCCATGCGCTCGACGGCCACGAACAGCGCGGGCACCAGGAAAATTCCGACCAGCGTGGCCAGCAGCATGCCGGCAATCACCACCGTGCCGAGAATCTGGCGCGACGCCGAACCCGCACCGGTAGCCAGGGCTAGCGGCACGGCACCAAGAATAAAAGCGAAAGAAGTCATCAGGATCGGCCGCAAACGGAGACGTGCGCCCTTCAGCGCTGCGTCGACAATGGAAAGACCTTTTTCAAATTCATCCTTGGCAAACTCCACGATCAGAATCGCGTTCTTGGCCGCAAGACCAACCAGCATGATCAGCCCGATTTGTGCGTATACATCGAGATCATAATGGCGAACCAATAGACCAAGGATGGCGCCGAGAACCGCGACGGGAGTGGTGAGCAGAACGCTGAACGGCAGAGACCAACTGCTGTACAGCGCCGCGAGGATCAGAAACACGAAGACGATGGACAGGGCGAAGATCGGGCCAGTCGAACCGGAGGCCTTCTTTTCCTGATACGACAAGCCGCTCCAATCGTAGCCCATCTCGGGCGGTAACACCTGCTGAGCGACTTCTTCAAGCGCATTCATGGCCTGACCGCTGCTATAGCCGGGAGCGGGTCCACCGATAATTTGCACCGCACGGAAAAGATTGAAACGCTGGGTGAACTCGGGGCCCGAAATGGTCTTAATTCTAACCAGGGTGTCCATGGATACCATGTCGTTGTTGCTGTTTCGTACGTAATACTGGCCGACGTCCGAGGCTTTCGCCCGATATTCCGGCTCGGCTTCGATGTACACCCGCCACTGCCGACCGAAGCGGTTGAACTGGTTGACAAACGCGCCGCCCAGGAAGGCCTGTAACGTCTGGTATAAATCGCCAGGAGCGACGCCTTGTTTCAGGGATTTGGCGGTATCAAGATCAACATAGTACTGCGGCACCGAGGAGCGCCATACCGTTTGGATCCCGGCAATTTCGGGTCGTTTACTCGCGGCGGCCATAAATGTTTGCAAATTGCTGGCAAGAAACTCCACCGAGCCGCCGCTGCGATCTTGCAGAAAAAACGTAAAGCCACCGGCGGTACCGAGCCCGGGAATGGCGGGCGGAAGAAATCCAAACGCGATGGCCTCCGGAATTTGCCGGGCAAATTCGATGTTCAGATGATGAACGATGCCAGCCGCGGATTCCGAAGCGGTTTTGCGATCGTCCCAATGTTTGAGGGGCACAAAGAAAAACGAGCTGTAAGAAGCGCTGGTGCCGCTCAATAGGCTGAAGCCTGAAATGGAAACATAGTGCGCGACGCCAGGAGTAGCTTTGACGATTTCTTCCATCTTGCGCGTGACCACATCGGTGCGCTGCAGCGAAGCGCCGTCCGGAAGTTGAGCTTGCAGGAGCAGGAAGCCCTGGTCTTCTTCGGGAAGAAAGCTGCTGGGCAAACGCCGGCCGAGAAATACCGCGACGCCGATCACTGCCAGAAGTGCGACGCCGGCGAGAAGCAGTCGGCGAATCAATATCCCGCTGAGACCGACGTAGCCGTTGGTAACTTTCGCAAAGCCCCGATTGAAACGATCAAACAACGGGGACAACAGCGTGCGGGATCGGCCTTTGGGTCTCAGCAACAACGCGGCCAGCGCTGGACTCAGACTCAAGGCATTGAACGCGGAAATGAGCACCGAGACCGCGATGGTCACCGCGAATTGCTGATTTAGACGGCCTTGGATCCCGCCCATGAACGCGATCGGCACGAAGACCGCGGAAAGAATAAGAGCGATGCCGATGACCGGGGCAGAAACCTCTTCCATGGCGGCAATCGCGGCCTTTTTCGGCGACTCGCCCTCTTCGATATGGCGTTCGACAGCTTCGACTACGACGATCGCGTCATCAACGACCAGCCCGATGGCCAGGACCAGGCCAAAAAGAGAAAGCGTGTTGATGGAGAATCCCAGCGCGGGAAAAATCATGAATGTGCCGATCAGAGAAACCGGTACGGCCAGCAGCGGGATCAGCGTGGCCCGCCAATTTTGCAGGAAGATGAACACCACCACGATTACCAGGCCAATGGCTTCGCACAGCGTGATGACGATTTCCTTGATGCCGTCGGACACCGGAAGAGTGGTATCGAGAGAAATGGTGTAGTCCAGGTCGTTGGGGAAACGTTGCTTCAGCTCTGCCATCCTCTTGCGCACCGCATTGGCAACTTGGAGAGCATTCGATCCGGGAATCTGAAAAACGCCAATGTTCGCGGCAGGTTTGCCATCGAACCTGCCAATGGAGGCGTAATTGAGGGTACCTAGCTCGATACGAGAAACGTCGCCAAGGCGGATGATGCCGCCATCGGGAGTGGCACGAACGATGATGGAGCCGAACTCGTCCGGCTGAACCAGACGCCCCTGAGCGCGAACGGTGTAGGTCATCTGCTGGCCCTTAGGAGCAGGCTCATCGCCGATTTTTCCGGCCGGGTTTACGGCGCTCTGCTGCTGGATGGCGGAGATCAGGTCGCCCACGGTCAGCTTGAGCTTGGCGAGTTTGTCTGGCCGCACCCAGATGCGGGTAGCGTAGTCGCTGGTGCCGTAGTTGACGACCTGGCCGACCCCGGGGAGGCGCAGCAATTCATCGTTGAGATTGATCACTCCGAAATTTCCGAGGAAATGGCTATCGTAGGTGCCCGATGGCGAAGATAAAGAGACCACCACTACTGGTAGGCCCGTGGATTTCTGCACGGTGATCCCGTACTGGGTGACCGAACTGGGAAGATTGGGCTGGGCCTGCGAAAGACGATTCTGGACGTTGACCTGATCGATGTCGACATTGCTGCCGACTTTGAAATCGACCGCCAGATTCATAGTGCCGTCGTTGGCGTTGGTGGAGGTCATGTACAACATGTTGTCGACGCCGTTCATTTGCTGTTCGATCGGAGCGGCGACAGATTCCTCGATGGTCAGTGCGTCTGCTCCGGTGTAGATGGCGGAGAGGACGATTTCTGGAGGCACAATGTCCGGATATTGCGCTACCGGCAGAGACAAAATGGTCACCGCCCCGATGATGACCATCAGGATCGATGAAACCAGCGCAACGATCGGGCGTTCGATGAAGAACTTAGACATGCGCTCCCATCAGTCCTACCTGGGTGGTGGCTTAGGATTGGAAATGGCGTTGCGGAAAGAAGGGTCTTGCTGGGGCGTGGCCAGCTTGGGAGCAACGGTCATGCCGTTGCGCACTTTTTGCACGCCCTCCACGATGACGTTTTCGCCGGGCTTGATCCCGTCCTCAATAATGAAGAAACTGTCGTATTGATTGCCGAGGTTAATGGTTCTCTCCTCCACCTTGTCGCCCTCACCAACGACCGCCACACTGTACGCGCCCTGGATTTCTTGGACGGCTCGCTGTGGCACCAGAATAGCTCCGCGGCGAATTTGCGCCAGTATCTGGACCCGCGCGTATTGACCTGGGCGAATGACGTCGTTGGGGTTGGGAAACTCGGCCTGCAGGGTCAGAGATCCGGTGGTGGGGTCGACTTGCCCCTCAACGGCCGTCAGTTTACCCGGAAATGGATATAGGGTGTTGTCGGCAAGCGTAATGGAAATTTCCGGCTGTGCTCCTTGCGCCACGGCTTCGTTGGGTACGCGCTTCCGATATTCCAGGTATTCGCGCTCAGAGACGGTAAAGCGGACCCAGAAGGGATCAATCGTCGAGACCACCGTCAGAGCGGCGCCCTGGCCAGTTCCGACCAGGCTGCCCACCTGCGCCGTGGTAATGCCCGACTGCCCGCGTACCGGCGAATAGACCTTGGTGTAGTTGAGATTGATTTGTGCGGCTTCGACGTTGGCCTTAGCGGCTTCGACAGCGGCAGCCGCGGCGCTCTCACTGGTTTTGGCGTTATCAAGTTGCTGGCGGCTGATCGCATCTTCGGCCGCCAACGGAACGTAGCGGGCCACGTCGTTCCGGGTTTGTTGCAGTTGCGCTTCAGCTTGCGCGAGCTGCCCGTTAGCTTGGGCCAACGCAGCTACGTACGGACGCGGATCGATCGTGTAGAGAAGTTGGCCGGCATTAACGAGGGATCCGTCTTTGTAATCTTGGGACTGCAGGAAACCTGAAACGCGCGGCTGTATTTGCACTTCTTTGGAGCCACGAGTTTGCCCAATCGCGTCGACGTAGATGGGAAGATCACGCTGAATCGCCGGCGTAATCAAGACCAGCGGAGGCGGCATCGCTGGCGGGGCTGATTTAGATTCGCAACCGGCGGCGATCAGCGCAAACAGCGCCAAGAAGTTTCGGATTCGATGATTCAGACTAATTCTCCGTCAGTAAATAAACCAGTGTTATAACACAGCGCCCCGGCCCCACGCCCACCTAAACAGGCTCGACCCTTATGGGGGTTTCAGATGCAGCGAGCGATGTGTTGGTGACAACTTATTCGGCGGTAGCATCGTAGGCCAGAGATGGACCGGATTCGCGGCGTCCTCGATGACGACACCAGATTCCGTCACCGACGAATCCTGCGTTATTGCATTGAACCCGACACTTTGACCTCGAATTCGTAGGAACCCGCAGGTATCTCCAAAACTTCCGGGGTCGCTCCCTTATCGACATGCCGCAGTTTGCTGCTTTGCAAGAGAGCTACCCCATCAAGTCTGAAGTTTCCTAGTTCCGCGGAGGAAAGTGCCAGGCGCCCTTTCGCATTGGCAGGAATGATCAGTTTCCACATTGCGGTTTGCCCGGAAACTTGCCAGGACGAACGTATCGTGCCGTACCCAGAGTCGTAGGAAAAATCGAGATGACCTAGGGAGCGATCGAAATTGGGATGCAGAAGAATGGTGTGGAAGCCTGGATCGTCCGGGGTCGTATCGATTCCGGCGGCGTAGCGATAGATCCAGTCGGCGACTGCGCCGTACGCGTAGTGATTGTAGGAATTCATGCTGGGGTCCGAGCGCATCTGATCGCCGTTCCATCGCTCCCACATGGTGGTAGCGCCGTGATTCACCAGATAGCCCCACGACGGATACTCGGTGCTGAGCAGCAAGCGGTACGCAACGTCGGAGTGTCCGGTATCCGTAAGGGCGCTGAGCAAATAAGGTGTACCCAGGAAGCCAGTGCCGAGCCGCCAGTGATTGGAGGCTAAGCGATCCACCAAGCGTTGGGCCGCGACCTGCCGCAGCGCGTCGGACAAAAGGTTCATGTGCAATGCCAGCACATACCCGGTCTGGGTTTCAACCGGCTTGTCACTCAGAGTTCGAGATACCCCTGATGGGAAGACTGCCGGAGGCGGCACACCGCCCACGAAACCGTCTGGATGAACCCACGCCCGATTGAATGCGGTTTTTATTTCTTCGAACAGAGCCGTATATTTCTGCTCGTCGGAGGTTTTACCGGATGCATGAGCCATCTGTTGCATAAGGCTTACGTCATAAGCCCAGTAGGCGGTAGCTATGAGATCGACCGGAGTGACGCCTTCGGGCGAAAGCCAGTCGGCAAATGGAATGCCGTAATCGTGTCTCCAAGTGAAATCGGGATTAGCGGCGAGGATGGCCGCCAAATATTGCTCCATGCCAGCCCAGTTTTCTTCGATCACTGCAGGATCGCCAGTCTGTATCCACGCCGTCCAGGGAATGATCACACCCGCATCGCTCCAACCGGTGCCGTATCCCGGGTTCGCCATTTCCGTGCCAGGAGCAAAAATTCCATACATGGCGGTTCCGACCTGCGTCCCGCGCAAGTCCGCGGCGAATTTGCGGGAGAAGGTGCTGAGGTCCATATTGTAGGTCGCGGTGCGCCAAAATACCTGCGCATCGGCGGTCCACCCGAGGCGTTCATCTCGTTGCGGGCAATCGGTGGGTACACCCACAAAGTTGGAGCGCTGGCCCCACAGAATGTTGCTCCAAAGCTGATTCAGCATCGGGCTGCCGGTATTCAGAGTTGCGGTGAAGGGCGCGTCGGAGTGGAAGACCACTGCGGTGAGGTCGCCCTTTGCCGGCTTTGCGGACAGTCCGCTCACCTCCACATACCGGAAGCCGTGGAATGTAAAAGCGGGCTGGTATTCCTCGACGCCCTTCCCGGCAAGAATGAAATGATCGGTGGCTTTCGCGGTACGCAGATTGTCAGTGTAGATGGTGCCGTCGGGATTAAGCACTTCGGCGAAGCGAAGCTTCACGTCGGTTCCGGCGGGTCCTCGTGCTCGAACTCGCGCTACCCCGGAAAGATTCTGAGCGAAGTCGAATACGTAAACGCCCGGCGTCGGGGTGGTAACCGTTTTCGCGGGAAGGGTCCGCTCGACACGAATAGGCTGAAAGTATTGCCAGCGAATTTCCGGCTCGTTCGGCTGGGTCACCTCAACCGGTTTCCATTTGGCGTCGGAAAAGGCAGCGGTATTCCATCCGGCTTGGTTTGTTCGTGCGTCATAGGTTTCGCCGTCGTAGATCTCTGCAGTGAGGATCGGCGAACGGTCGGCCTTCCAGGATTCGTCGGTTACGATCCAGTCGATGGAGCCATCTTGATAAGCAACCCGGATCTGCGCCCGGAGGGCCGGCGGCGTGTCCCCATAGTTGTTGCCTTGACCGGCCCACATAAGCGGAGTGGCGTACCAGCCAGCGGCAAGCAGCGCCCCGATCGCGTTCTTTCCGGATCTTAGTGCTGCGGTTACATCGTAGGTCTGGTAGATAACCCGGGCGCGGTAATCGGTCCACCCTGGAGCGAGAATTTGATCGCCGATCAGGTGGCCATTGAGATACAGCTTGTACGCGCCGAGGGCAGTCGCGTAGATACGCGCAGACGCGATTTGCTTTTCAATCTGAAATGTCTTGCGCAGCAATTTTACGGAGTCCGTCGGCCAGGGATGTCCGAGCTCGGTAGGCTCGCGCGGACCAGCGGGGGGCGCGTAGTGGACCGCTGGCTTCCACGAGGCATCATCGAACCCCGGATCATGCCACTTGCCATCAGGATTCAGTGCGGCGCGCCAACCGTTGTCGCTGGTCTTAAAGATTCTGGCCGAGCCGTCTTGCAGCTCGAGATACAAGACCGCGCTCATGGGAGTTTGTGCTGGGCCTTGGGTGTCAGGCTTTGGGTTGGACAGGTAACGAAACACGCCAACGGCCAAAATATTTTTTCCCGCATGCAGATCGTCGGTGACGTCGCGAACTTTGTAAGTTCTCCACGGTAAATTTTGCCAAGGCGGCATCGACTCAGACTGCAGAACTTGATTGCCGTTAAGCCATACTGCGGCGGAGTCTTGCCCAGTCACATACAGGTTTGCGTGGCGGATCGCGCCCGGCACCCTGAATTCGAACCGGAAAGCGTGCAGAGTTGTGCTCGAGGCTTTGACACCTTGTGTTTCGGGATTCGTAACCCACACTGCACCCGACTCGCGGACGGCGCGGAGCTCCGGTTGCTGATAGGAGATCCACTTGGCCTGCCAGTTTTTTTTCAGCATCAGTCCGGTCTCCCACCAGGTCGTCTCGCTTGGAGGATAGGGCTGGCCGGCTTGATCCCAAAGTTGAACGCGCCAAAAATATCGTTTGCTGGGTTCTAGGGCGGGGCCCGCGTAAACGATGTTACGAGAAACCTCGGATTCCACGCGGCCGCTATCCCAGATATCGCCTTTACCGGAGACGAGTGCCGAAGCGCTGCTCGCGATCTGAATCTGATAGGCGGTCTGAACTGCACCGAAGCGCGTATCGCGAATTTGCCAGGATAGTCGAGGAAGCGGGGTGTCCATGCCCAGAGGGGTGGGAAGTGATTCGCATTCGAGCTTCTCGGGTTTTTCCACCTGAGCGAAAGCGGGAGTTACCCCCACTGCAAGCACGACGATGACGGCAAGAATTCGGATGGCTCTAAGCAGTGCACTCGCGCTGGTCGCTCTGACACTGCCGGGCAATCGAAGTTTGACCGTTCGCTTCATGGTATTTCCCTTTCAATGGCCTGCGATGAGGTCGAGAACCCGGGTACGGCGAGGTAAGGGCGCCGTGATTCTATATGAAAAGTCACTAAGGGATTGAATCCATTGAGGAAGTCGCATAGCCTGCAGACGAGCCGCTAGAATTCGGCGCATCGGGGAGAAGCAATGCCACGTTTCGCTTTTCGACTAAGGATTCGTGCGGGCAAGCAAGCGGCCTATGACGAAGCGCACCAACACGTTTGGCCGGAGTTGCTAACCCGGCTCAAAGACGTCGGAATCTCCGACTATTCCATCTTCCGGCGCGATCAAGACTTGGTGCTGGTGATGAGAGTGGACGATTTCTCGGCTGCCTGGGGTGCACTGGATGAGGATCTAGCCAATCAGCGATGGCAGAAACAGATGGCGGAGCTGTTTGAGCCCGTGCCTGGGCTGCGAGCAGATGAGCGATTTGCCATGATGAAAGAAGTTTTTTACCTAGAGTAGCCGTACGACTTCAGCGATCTCGCGCTTGAAGCGTCACGCTGAACTTCATCCCCCCTACGCCGGCACGCAGGTCTGCTTCTGTTTCCCCAGCCCTTCAACTTCTAATTCCACGACATCCCCGGCTTGCAGATACCGCGGTGGCTTCATTCCGAGTCCAACGCCCGGAGGAGTGCCGGTAGAGATAAGGTCGCCAGGCTCGAGCGTCATGAACTGCGAGAGATACCGCACCAGCTCGTACACGCCAAAGATCATCGTACAGGTGTTTCCCTTTTGCCGAAGCTGGCCGTTGACGTACAGGGACATCGACAGGTTCTGCGGGTCTGCGACTTCATCCCTGGCCGATAGCCAAGGGCCGAGAGGGTTGAAATTGTCGCAGCTCTTCCCTTTCGTCCACTGGCCACCACGTTCGAGCTGAAATTCTCGTTCGGAAACGTCGTGAGCCGTGCAGAACCCAGCGATGCAGGTAGCGGCTTCACTGACGCTTCCTAGATAGCGAGCAGTCTTGCCGATGATCACTCCCAGCTCAACCTCCCAATCGGTCTTCACGCTCTTTCTCGGAATCAGCAGGTTGTCGAAGGGACCGACCACGGTGTTGGCGGCCTTCATAAAAATGATGGGTTCCGTGGGAATGGCCATGTTCGACTCTTTGGCGTGGTCGGAATAGTTCAATCCGATGCAGATCACCTTTCCCGGTCGGGCCACTGGTGCACCCCAACGCTCCATCTCCGACACCGATGGAAACGATGATGCTGGCTGTGAACGCAGCAGCTCACTCAAGCGATCCAGACCCCCGCCATCGAAAAAGGCCGAGTTCCAATCCGGGAAATGAGCGGAGAGATCGAGTCGAACCTGCTGCTCGGAAAGGATCCCGGGTTTCTCGCGATTTAGAGCGCCAAATCGGATAAGCCGCATGTCAGATCGTGGTTCCTCCGGTTAGCTTTGGGGCGCTTCACTCCAGTGTGTCTGTTTCCGTCGCTGGGGGGCAGCCCGACCATTTCTTTGGGTAGCTTAGGATTCGTTTGCGCGAATGTCACTTTCAAGATAACGCTCCAGATGGCGGCACGCAACATCCAAGGCCCCCTGCTTTCGTTGCAAGCGAGCGATCATCAAAGCGCCTTCCAGGGAACCGAAGATCAGTGCGGCCAGTTGACCCGAGTCCACATCAGATCGAATTTCGCCGTTGCGTTTCCCTTCTTCCGCAATTTCCCTGAACCTCTGCAGGCATCCGGCGAGGGCCCGTGAGGCCTGCGCCCGCAGAACCGGGTTGCCGTCATCGGATTCAATCGCCGTATTCAGAAGCGGGCACCCGCCGGCAACCAGGCCTTCGCGCCGATCACGGAAATTGCGCACCACTTGCTTGAGTCGGTCGACGGCGTTGGGAATCTCCTCAGTACCCGCAAATCGAGCATCCCGCGCCAAACTCCACGCGTACTGAAAGGCCTTGGACGCTAGCTGCTCCTTGCTTTTGAAGTGCCGATAGATTCCGCCTTTCTCTCGGCCGGTAGCCAGCATCAGGTGGCTAAGCGAGGCGCCGGCAAATCCATGTTGATTGAACACCGGTGCCGCCTTGTGAACGATGTCGCGGCGGGACCGCTGACCTTTGCGCACGAAAATCTCCTGGGGTCGGGATGGCCTTGCTGCAACCTGCCAGCCAAATTGGAAGAGACCGATCGGTCTCTTCTTGCATCCAAGAGTACCGAAACGATATGAGCACCGCAAGCCCAGGCATGTTCTTCCCCAGTCCCGGTGTTCGTGCCCGCCCCATCAGCCCCTGGGTGATCGTCATCACCGTGACCCTGGCCACTTTCATGGAGCTGCTGGACACCGCGATCGCCAATGTGGCGTTGCCGCATATCGCTGGTGGGCTGGCAGTCAGCTACGACGAAAGCACCTGGGTTTTGACCAGCTACCTGGTATCCAACGCCGTTGTGCTGCCGCTGTCCGCTTGGTTCAGCCGAGCGCTGGGACGCAAACGCTACTACATGATTTGCGTACTCCTATTTACCGTCAGTTCTCTGCTCTGCGGCCTGGCGCCAAGCTTGGGAATGCTGATCTTGTTCCGGGTGCTGCAAGGTGTGGGTGGTGGCGGGCTGGCTCCGGTGGAGCAGGCCATTCTTGTCGACACCTTTTCCCCTCAGAAGCGGGCTGCCGCATTTGCGCTTTACAGCATGGCCATCGTCACCGCGCCGGTAATCGGGCCGCCTCTCGGAGGTTGGATCACCGATAATTGGAGCTGGCGCTGGATCTTTTTCATCAATATTCCTATCGGCATCATTTCCCTGATCTTGACCAGCCGCGTAGTTTTCGATCCACCGGAGTTTACCCGCGAGGTGCAGGCGGCGCACGCCAACGGACGGCTGCAGATTGATGGGTTGGGAATTTTCCTCGTGGCGCTGGGCTTCGCATTCATGGAAGTGGTCCTGGATCGCGGACAGACCGAAGACTGGTTCGAGAGCAGCTTCATTCTGACGTTCTTTTGCATCGCAGTGGTTGCGCTGATCGCGGCGATGTTTTGGGAATGGAACCATCACGATCCGGTCGTGGAGGTTCGCCTTCTGGCCGACCGAAACTTTGCGATCGCCAACGTTTATTATTTCCTGTTTGGGTTCACGCTATTTGGGTCCACCGTGCTGATTCCCCAGATGCTGCAAACTTTGTACCGCTATACCGCGACCGATGCCGGGCTAGTGCTGGGACCCGGTGCTTTCGTAATCGTGGCACTGGCCCCGGTCATCGTCAGAATTTTGCCCAAGGTCGGAGTGAAACCGCTGATTTTTATCGGCTACATGATTCTTGCCGTCGCCATGTGGCGATTCGCAAGTTTCGACTTGAACACGGACTACCAACACATCGCCTGGGCTCGCGCGCTGCAAGGGTTGGGGATCGCGCCGTTGTTTGTGCCGGTGAGCCAACTAGCCTATTCTTGCCTGCCGAAAAACAAGAACAATAAAGCCTCCAGCCTCACGAATCTGTTCCGGAATCAGGGTGGAAGCTTTGGGATCGCGTTCGTAACCACCGTGTTGGCGCGGCGTACCCAGTATCATCACGCTGTGCTGGTCGCGCAGACTTCCCCGATCGGACTGCGGTATCAGCAAACGTTGCGCGCCTACTCCGGCTATTTCGCGTCGCACGGATTTTCCTCGCCGGATGCGGTGGTGCATGCGCAAGCGCAATTAGCCGCGATGGTCCAGAGACAAGCCGCATTTCAGGGATTTCTGGATTGCTTCTGGCTGCTGGGCTGTGCGTGTATCATGCTGGCTCCGCTAGTCTTTTTGACCAAGAAGTTCCGGCTCGCTGGCGGCTCGAGTGGTCATTAGTTCAGCAGCCTCTACGCTATTGGAGTACCTACTGGTTAGGCGTCCGGTTATTGCTCTTGGGTTTTGGGTCGGAGCCCTCAGCGAGCCAGGACTGCCCTACTAATTCGCGAAAAGACCTTGAAGCTGCTCTAGGTCCGAAAGCGCCGCGTCGGAGACCGCACAGAACTCCATCCCTCCCCGGCGCCAATCGATCCACTGATAGCCCTGTTGCGAGCCGGAACGCGCGGTCGCATCTTGTTCCCTTACCGGCCAGATGAATACGTTGACCAGGTGTTTGCGGCGCCCGTAGACCACCGCCGCAATGGTGCGTCCGTGAACGACATCGAGCCGCCCGCCGAGCAGCGGGAATCCTTGAGTAGCAAAATCCCGGACCGGCGGAGCAAAATCCACTTTGCCGTCAAACCACGGTTTCACCGTGTGTTGATCCGCGGACACCACGTCGGTGAGGTGTCCAGGCTGCAGCGATCGTAAATGTGCGTCAATCACCTCCGCAGCCAGCACAGCACCGCCATGGTCGTCATGGCGTAGGGATACCAATCGCCAGCCTAGGAAGGCGACCAGTAGCAACGCCGCAGCCGCCGCCAGCCATTGCCAAGTCCTGCTAGGCCGCCCGATCGAGATGGACCTCACAGAACTCACGTCGCCCAGCACTCTTTTGCGAAGTGCCGACGGCGTTCTCTCATACAGCTCCGCGCCCTGTATGGACGAACGCAAAGATCGCAGGGACGCCAGTGCCGCCGCACATTCCGGGCATTGTTCGAGGTGCCGTTCGAAGTCCGTGGCACTGAGAGCGTCAAGCTCGTCGTCGAAATAAGCATGCACGACGGTGTTGGCGCGTTCACAGCTCACGAGGGGCCTCCTGTCGGGCGGGATCGCCTAGCGCTATCTGAAGCTGTCGACGGGCCCGCGAAAGCGTCGACATCACCGTCCCAATAGGAATCGAAGTGATCGTCGCAATTTCCTTGTAGGAACAGCCTTCCAGTTCGCGGAGCACGATGACCTCCCGATAGCGGGGCGCCAGGGACTCCAGAGCGCGGGTCAGCCGCTCGCGATTGTTACCCTCGATTGCCAGCACTTCAGGTGTTGTGCTGGTTGCCCCGTGCAACTCCTCATCGAACTCCGCCGCATCTTTCAGGTGGCGAGTCTTCTCCAGCCAGGTGTAACAGGTATTTCGCACGATCTGCAACAACCACGCGCGCACATCTCCGCCGTGAAAACCACGGAAGAAACGGTAGGAGCGCAGCATCGCCTGCTGCGCGGCGTCTTCCGCATCGGCCCCGTTGCGCAACAGCCAGCGCGCCAGGTTAACAGCCGCATCGAGATGAGGCAGGACCAGCGTCTCGAAGCGCGCTTGATCTTGCGAGTCCAGCACGTCCGAACCTTTCCCCTGAGCGGGGCTACTCATCAGTAGGAACCGCTTCGGCCGGCCGCGATCGGTCGGCGTGCCGTGCGCCGCATTTCCGCGTCGAACTTCCGCTCGATCAGCTGATTCAGAGTACTGGCTCCGCTGGTGACCAGAACGGTGCCGAGTCCGGTGTGTAGATACGCAATTGGTGCGTCACAGCCGAGGCAAAAAGCGGCGACCGTTGCTATGGCTATCAAGAAATTTATTTCGGATTTCGTGAGCGCCCAATGGTCGGACAAAGCGCCGGACCAGACGGACTGGCTGGGCAGGACCGCGGGCGCATCCAGTGCCGCAATAATGGGCTCACTGGCCATGCTCAGGCGACCTCCAGGCTCTGCGGATCCCTTTGCGGAAGCGCGACGCCGGGCGATGCCGATTGCACCGACTCATTCTGAGGGGAACCCCCTGCTGCCAGCAGCCGGATGGTGAGAATCGCCGCGGGCACCACATAGACAAACGTGACGCACGTCCACATCAACGCGGCCGCGCGTTGCTGGTCTTCGAGAGCGGAAATGGCAAACTGGCGTGGCGCGGAGAGGTAAGCGGTGTAAACCACGCGGTCGCAGAACGCGAGAAAGGCGGAAAGGATGTCGCAAGGGAGCGTTGCTAGAAAAAGATATGGGAGGATCGACCATCGCGGCCAGACAGGAACACTCGGCCAGGGCTGAACAACGGGCCACCAGAAGAGAAATCCGGCGCATAGAAAACATGCGTGCTCGACCACATGCCAACTCTCGGATCGCAGCCCAAGCGTAAACGCCGCAGGAACATGCCATCCAACCAACGCCGCTGCGGCGGCAAGCCAGCAGAACGTGGGTTGCGAAATTGCGCGCCCGACCAGCCGCACCGCAGGCCACCGGAATACTGGACTAAGAACCGATTGCACGAAGCGGCGCGGCAGACCGTGCAACAGCGGCATCACGGGCGCGCTCAGCAAAATCAATGCGGGAGCGACGGTCATGAGGAGCAGATGCTGGAGCATGTGGACCGTCAGGAGTTCCTCATCCCATGCGGAGAGAGGTGAACCCAGCGCCATCCAGATTAAAAACAGTCCGAGCAAAAAGCTGCCCGCGCGCCAAGGAGGAATGACGTTCACACAAGACCAGCGAAGATGAAACCATCCGCGCAAATACAGAAACGCCGCGAGAACCATGGCCAGCGTGAGAGGAATCGGCAACGTCCACGTTTCCAATGCGAAATGAGCTGGGCTGGTCATGAATCGTTCTATGGTTGCGCGGAGGGGTGGCTCTCCGAACTTTCCTCGAGCGCGGCGTTACGCGCGGGAGCTTGCCCCGCCGGATGCAGGGTTTCAAGGAATGCAACGAGCGCGGTTGTCTCCGCCGGACTCAAATTCTTCCCGTACGCCGGCATGTTGCCACCTCCTTGGATCACCTGGCGGATGAGTTGGTCCTGTGTAAGCCGCACGGCAACGCTGTCCAGAGCCGGGCCTCTCTGCCCGCCCAGGTCCCCAAGCGAATGGCAGTTGCGGCACTGCTTGCCCTGAAACACGAGCGCACCTTGCCGCTCTAGCGCGGTTGTGCCATGCAGAAATCGCTCTGGCACGGGATCACCGCTCCAAGCGTTCATGTGCGGGCTCCAGGGTGTGTATCCGGAGAGACGCGTAAGAGTTCCCAGTGATATCGCGACCAGCAAGATTGTAAGAACAGCGATCGGGCGGCGACGCCAGCTTTTTTCTCCTTCGCCCGACAGGAATGGAAGAAGGAGCAGAAACAGGATGACGACGACCGGGCCAATGAGAAGCGCGGGCGTTTCCATCGATGGAGGCAAAAGTGAGAGCAACGCATAGAGCCATAGGAAAAAGTAATCGGGTTTCGGCGACGTCTGGATGATCGTCGGGTCCGGGCGGCCCGTTGGACCAAATGGACCGAAGTATAGAGCGCAAGCGGCGACTGCCAGCAAAATGAACGCGGCGAAGAACAGATCTTTCCAAATCGCGTAGGGGACAAACGGCGCGCCGTCCGTCCTCGTCAATTCGTGGTACTCGGTTGCATAGGTTGCCTTCTTCACGAGACGGCCAGGCATCGGCCATTCGTTGATCCCCAGCCTCAGCACCATCAGGAGATGAAGGCACACGAAGCCGATCAGCATTCCTGGAATCACGAAGACATGCAGCGCGAAAAATCGAGAGAGCGTGGCGCCGGCGATAATGGGTCCGCCCAGCATCAACTTTACGGCCAGCGGGCCGATGAGAGGGGCACGGCTGGCGATGGAGGCTCCGATGCCGAGTCCCCAGTAAGCGTCTTGATCGAAGCGCAGGACTTGTCCGCTGAAGGCCATGCCCAAAGTCATCAGCAAAAGAAAAACGCCGACGATCCAGGTGAGCTCCCGGGGAAACTTGTAGGCGCCGAAGAGGAACACCTGCACCATGTGAATGAGGACGATCGCCACCATGAAGTTCGAGCCCCAACCGTGTAACGCACGGATGAACCAGCCGAGGGTCACGTCGTGGTTCAGGGACTGGAGACTACTCCAGGCCTCGCCGGCGGATGGAACGTAAATCATCGCAAGCAGAATTCCGGTGACGAGTTGCAGGAAGAAGACGGTGAGCGCGGCGCTGCCGAACACGTACCACCAACTGGCCGTGTTGCGCGGCACTGGATGCTCCGCGACTTCGCGAATGGGAGCCGCAAGCTGCAGGCGCCGGTCGAACCACTCGCCGACTTGCGAAATCAGGCGCATGGCGGTTTCTTTCCAACGAGAGCCGCGCTGGGTCCCGGCGTGGGCAGCTCACCAGCCTGGATAGTAACCAAACCGTTTTCTATCTTGGACGGATATTCGAAGAGGCCGCGTTCTGGCGGACCCGAGGCACGCGAGCCATCACGGTAGTAGGCTCCGCCGTGGCAAGGGCACATAAACAGGCCGGACTGCGGAAACCAGCGCACCGGGCAACCAAGGTGCGCGCAGTTGATAGCAAATACCTGGAAGTGATCGCCCTCGACGCGCCGCACCCAGCATGCCGTTTCGACAGTCTTGCCGTCGGTCGGCGTCACGTTGGGATTCCGAAAGGTAGCCAGTCGCGTCTCGCCTTCCGGAAATTCGTTCACTGACCCGAGTGGGACCCACGCAAGGTAAGCATTCGCGCGGCCGCGCGTGATGGAAGACAGAACAAACCCCACAATCGGCGCAGCCAGTGCGGTCGCCACCAGGCCGTTGAACAGAATTCCCAACTTCATAAATAGACCGCGGCGGGAGACCGCGTTTTCAGTCGACATCGTTAAGCTCCTAGTGCTGTGCGTAGTTCGAAGCGGAATTCAACTGCGCACTTTGCGTCCGTTGCGAGGCGAGCCAGGCCACTACGTCCGTAATTTCCTGGTCCGACATCGATTTGCCAGAGACATTTCCACGCCAGTCCGGAGCGCTCAATTCTGGGCGCCCGGTAATGACCACTGTGCGGAGGCCCTGATCGCTGACCAGCGCGAGAAAAGAACCATCCGTGATGGAGCTGCCTTTTGGTCCGCCGCGCCCGCCCGGACCGTGGCAGCTTTCACAGTACGTCTTGTAAGCGGCTTCGCCTTGCAAGACGTTGCCAGCGGATTTCGGAGCGTAAGAAGGAAGATCGTTTGCGTTGAAGTTATTGCGGCGGCTCCACCGCGAGCGGATTTGCGTCGTAATGATATCGATCTGCTTGTCAGTCAGCATTCCGCCGGCGCTTTGGGCAAACGCCGGCATGGCGGTTCCGCGCGCACCACTCGCAGTGACTTTGCGCATCGCCGTATCGTCCGCAATGGCCAGATAAACTGGATCGGCAAGCGCAATGGCTGCACCTCCCCGTCCTTCTACGCCGTGGCAACCTGAGCAGTTTTGCGCGTACAAAGTGTCAAAATTCAAAATTTCATTCGGCGCAAGAGTTTCGGATCCCTGGAGCGGCCGACCGTGTGGCGAACCGCAGCCCCAGAGCAGCATCCCCGCAAGCGCCGCGGCCACGCCCAGATGCCGAAATCGGATCACTGTCGTTTCTCTCCATGTCCGTCCCCGGGCATTATGCCGGGAGCCTCAATTCCTGCGCGCAAGGCGAAGGGCACGTTCTCGCGCGTGGGCACACGCGATTGACGCAAGACCACAAGACCCGCGACGACACCAAAAGCCACCTGCGAAGCGACGAACCAAACCCAGTCGATATGCCCCTCAAGCACCGGATTGAGAATCCCCATAATGGAATACAACAGCCCGGACCAAAGCACCGGAGCGATCAACCCGCCGAGTACGATCGGGCGCCGCGCGAACATGGGAAGCATCGCACCGTACAGCAATCCCACAAGCGTCGAGCTGACAAGATGCAAGATCACGGCAATGAAAAAGATGCCTGCATGAAAGGAATTCAATTGCGAAGCGGAAGGCACCTCCGACGGCGCGTACACAACCGCGGCCAGAAGATTGATGGGATACCAAATGCTTCCGGTTTTCAGCAGTCCATAAGTACACGCCAGGACCGCCATCGCGACGCTTCCCGCCAAACCACCTTTCACGCCAGCCGATATCGGATAAGTTTCGATGGGAAGCCACGCACGAACTTGTTCCGGGGCCACCGGCAGCCGTTCGACGAGCCGGCGCTCCGTAGCCACCGAGAGATCCTCCGGAACGACCGGCACAACTTCTTCACGTTCGTGAGGAAGGACTTCCCGGAACCAGCCCACGCAACCAGCGATCGTAAGCACCGCGCCGAGAACAGTCACCGATACGCTCGTCAAAAGCCCCGCAAACACCAACGTAAATCCAAAAGCCAGAACCAGCGGCCAGGCCGTCCCCGCCGGCACTTCGATCTCGCTGGGCGTGCGAGGATTTTGTTCGAGTTGTTCCGCTGGTAGTAGCGTTGCCATCCTTTCTCCTCAGCGTCCTAGAACGTAAACCACGGTGAAGACAACGACCCACACAGCGTCCACAAAATGCCAGTAGAGGGAAAGCACTTCCACGCGAGCTGAGTGTTCCCGGCCGACACGACCGGCTAAACCAAAGAGAAGCACGATGCCGAGCATGAGCAGGCCTACTGTGACGTGAGTGGCGTGCAGACCGACAAGCGAGTAGTAGGTCGTTCCAAAGAGGCTGGTGGAAATCGTCAGCCCGTGTTCGTAGATCAGCCGGTGCCATTCCTGGCCGGTGCCGAACAAAAAGAGTCCGCCAAGAACAATCGTGAGGACCCATAAACCAAGGAAGGCGCCGCGGTTGCCGCGTTCGAGAAATCTTGACGAGAAGTGGATGGTCAGGCTGCTGGACAACAAGCAAATCGTATAGAAGATGGGCGTCTCGAGCACCTCGCGCGGTGTCGGCCCCGTGAGGCTCTTCCCTAGGTAAAAAAGATAGGCCACGACAAAAATCGTGAAGATGGCTGATTCGGCGAAGATCAAGCAGGCCATGGCGACTTTGCCCCGATAGGGGAGACTCCACACCTCAGGTGCCTGCGCGATGGGAGTCGTGATTGCGCTCATCGATTGTTCCCTTCACTCACAGCGTCACTCATAACGTCATTCATAGCGGCTGTCCGGGTCTTCAAGATGTTTGCGATCCCACAGCGGACGACGGCTGGCAACCGTCGGAATCGAAGCGAAGTTGTAATCAGGCGGCGGCGAACTCACCGACCATTCGAGTGTCCAGGCATCCCAAGGATCGTTCCCCGCCCTGGGTCCCTTGAAATAAGAAAAAATGAGGTTCGCTACAAACACCAAAACGGCGATGCCCTGAATAAAGGTTCCGATGGTGACGATCAAGTTCAAGGTATCCCATCCGCGGCTGGGCTCGTAGGTATAGATACGGCGCGGCATGCCGAGGATGCCGGGAATGTGCATCACATCAAACGTCATGTGGAAGCCGATCAGGAACAGCCAAAAATGTAGTTTGCCGAGGGATTCGTTCAGCATCCTTCCGGTGATCTTGGGGTACCAGTAATAAAATGCCGCGAAAAGCGCGAACAAGATTCCGCCGACGATCACGTAGTGAAAGTGCGCGACGACAAAGTAGGAGCCGCTGAGCTGCCAATTGAAGGGCGCGGCAGAAAGCATGATGCCGGTAAGACCGGCGATCAAGAATTGGAATAGGAAGCCGATGCAGAACAGCATCGGCGTCTTGAATTGAATCTTGCCGCCCCACATGGTGCCGAGCCAATTGAAAATCTTGATGCCCGTAGGGACCCCAATAGCCATCGTAGTGAGCGCGAAAAAGCTGTTGGCGTAGGAGTTCATCCCGATGGTGAACATGTGGTGCGCCCACACACTTAGGCTTACGAAGCCGATGCAGATGGTGGCGCCCACCATGACGGGGTATCCAAAAATGGGCTTCCGGGAAAACACCGGAATGATTTCGGATACAAACGCGAAAGCGGGGATAACCAGAACATAGACTTCTGGATGCCCGAAAATCCAAAAGAAGTGCATCCAAAGGGTTGCGGAGCCTCCGGCCTGGGTGTCAAAGAAGTGGCCGCCGAGATAACGATCAACTAAAAGCATGATCTGAGCGGCAGTAAGGGGCGATATAGCCAGGATCACCATGCCTGACATCACGAGATACATCCAGGCAAGCAACGGCATGCGGCCCAGTTTCATACCCGGACACCTCATTGAGAGGATCGTGGCAATGATGTTGATGGCGGTCCCAATGCTGCCGAAGCCAGAGACGAGCAACGCGATGGTCCAGTAGTCGGTACTGTGGCCGGGGGAAAAAGCGCGGGAGGTCAGCGGAGCATACGCCCACCAACCCACGTCGGGCGCGCTTCCGGCGCCGTAGAGTCCGCTTCCGCCAACAAAACTGAAGTAAAGAAGAAATCCTCCGAAAGCCGTCAGCCAAAAACTGAAAGCATTGAGCCGAGGAAACGCCATGTCCCGGGCGCCGATCATCAAGGGAACGAGGTAGTTGGCGAAGCCAAACAGGACGGGCATGGCCACGAAGAAAATCATGGTCGTGCCGTGCATGGTGAACATGCGATTGAAGACTTGCGGCGAAACAAAGTCGTTGTGCGGGCGCATCAGCTGGATGCGCATGATGGTGGCTTCGATTCCGCCGATTACCAGAAAAATCAAAGAGTAGACCATGTACATCACGCCCAGGCGCTTGTGGTCGACGGTGGTCACCCACTCATGCAGGGTCTCGACCCAGGGCCTTCCCGCAGCGCCCACGACAGGAACGGCCAGTGCATCCGATGACATAACTCGTCTCCAAAAACCTTCGACTATCTCAGCGTCTGCAAATAGCGCACCAGTGCGTCGAGATCGCTGTCGCCGAGTTGCATGGCCGGCATGAGCGAGCCGGGTTTGATGGCGTCCGGTTTCTGGATCCACAGACGTAGGTTTTCCGCGGTATTATCCGCGGCTCCGGCAGCAATGGTGCTACGGCTCATGAGATGCGTCAGGTCCGGACCGAATCGTCCGTTCGCCGCTGTGCCACCAACCGCATGACAATTGACGCAGGCCGTCGATTCAAAGACGTGTCTGCCGGCGACTTCCTTCTCGTCTTGATTGGCAGTTTGCTTTTGCGCCCGGACCCAGGCGTCGAAGTCTTCGGGCCTGTCCACCGAAACGCGCAGCAGCATCTTGGCGTGTTGCGTGCCGCAATACTGCGCGCACTGGCCGAGAAACAGGCCCGTGCGATACGGATCTATCCACATTTCGTTCGGGTGGTTGGAAATCAAATCGGTTTTCCCAGCAAGCTGCGGAACCCAAAAGCTGTGATCGGTATCGGCGGAGAGCAGTCTCAAGAATGTGGGCGCAGGATTGGCGGGATCGCTGACCGGAACGTGCAGTTCGTTGGCTGTGACGACCCCGAGCGCCGGATACCGGAACTCCCACCAGAATTGGTGTCCGATGGCGGTAACTTCCACAGCCGATGCCGGTTTCGGAGCGTCCTGGATCGCATGAATCACCCGAGCTGTGGCTAGAAATAAAACAACCACGATCAAAATGGGGATGACGGTCCAAGCCAGCTCAATCTGAGTGCTTCCGTACACCTGGGCCGGCTCGTGCCGGGCATCGCCCGGCTTGTTGCGAAATTTCACGACGACGTATGTCAGCAGAGTAGCGACTACAAGAAAGATTAGAGCAGTGATAGAAAGGACGAACCGCGAGAGCTGAACGATAGAGTCGGCTGGCGTCGAGTGCGGCTCGAAGATGCTGGGAACAGGATTATCAGGATGAGGACTGGCGGCGCACAAGCCCGCCGCGAAAAGGATGCCGGCAACGATGACGAGCACGCCGGCAGCTCGACTCAAGACAACTCCCCATTCCGGCTTCCGTTTTTCTTCCATGGCGGCTCGTATTCCCTACGGCATTGAGTCGGCAGATTTAAGCTCTTTGTCGATTAATATGTCAACAAGCTCGCAGCGATCACGCCTGCACCAACGACGGCGACCCATTGAATTCTTGTCTGTGTCGAACGGTGGCCGCATTCCCATCGAGACGTTGCCCACCTTCCTACAAATCATCTCACGCACCAGTTGAAATTCCTGCCGATGCGCACGTATTTCCTGTGTGGGGAGAGACTTCTACCCACGATGCGGGTAATGGAGTGCAGGGCAGAAGCGAGGCGGCGTCACTGGCTTGACGGCGTTGTCAAAACCTTGGCGTCCCGAGAACGCCACCACCGTCTTACACGACTTTTCTTCGAGCTGGGGGAGCCTTCTAGGCGGCCGTTTGCGGTTTGTCCGTTCGTGCTAGTTGTGTGAACTTCAGGGTGCAGGCGTTTTTTTGGCTCTCACTGGCCCTCAAGGAGAGAAAATGCGTATCCTTGTCGATCTAAATCAATCTGAAGGAATGGGCCGTGTCACTACGGTTGGATAAGCAAGGGAGTTTGGATTTGCGGACACCTGCGTAACGCCGCAGGAAGCCAGGACCGCGTTTGCATGACTCTCGTCCGGGCAGAAAGTGAAACGGGGGACTCCGGTGGACCAGTCGTTGATATCCAAAAGCAAGCTGGCAGCGCTGGTGATCGTTGCGATTGCCTTATTGTGGGGACCCAGAATTGGCGCGGCGAGGCGAACACGCACACATCCTGAACCGTCCGCGAAATTCACTGCGCTACCCCAACAACTTGACGCCGACGGCCAGGCTTCGTTGCGAGCCATTGTCCAGGCGGGAAATCTCTCGGACCTTCGCTGGCCCGATTTCAGCGACTACGTGCAGAACTTTTACGAGTCCTACGGATATTCGCTCCCGTGGGTCAAGGGGATGGAGCTCACGCCCGAAGCGCAGCAAATCATCGCGGTTCTTTTGCAAGCGGAGCAAAAAGGATTGTCCGCAGAAGATTACGACGGGCCGCGTTGGAACGAGCGGCTGGCGAAACTCAAACCGGCCACCACGCAACCATCCGAGGCAGACGCAGTGCGATTCGATGCCGCACTAACCGTTTGCGTGATGAGATATATCTCCGACCTTCACGTCGGCAAGGTGAATCCCAAGCAATTTGCCTTTGGTCTTGACGTCGAAACCAAGAGATAGGATTTGCCCGAATTCCTCAAACAACATATTGTGGAGATTCTCACTGCGAGGCCCGCAGAAATCTCGTCTCCAGAAATTGTGTTTTCATGACCGACACAGCCTGCCACTCTCCCCGTTCCGGAGCACCCCATGTCGGTCGCTAAGAGAGATTCGATCAACACCGAAAAACCGGACTGGCTTTCCCAGATGGAGACCGTGCTGGAGGTTCTCAACGAAGGAGTAGTTATAGCCAACGACGACCATCGCATTCTCTTCGCGAACTCCCGGTTTGTCGAGATGACTGGTATTCCCCGGCAAGACCTGATCGGGTTTGACGCTTCCCACTTCTATTCCTCACAGGAAGTGGATTTCTTAATGCGGCAGGTGGAGGTCGCGTTCCGAGCTGGCCACAACCGCTATGCCTTCGTGCTGCCCCAAAAGGGCGGGGGCCGTCTGCCTGTCATCATCAGTTCCCGAACACTCCAGAATTCCGGCGGCCGATTCGGGATCCTAACCTTCACGGACATCTCCGAGCAGGTGCGCGCCGAGGAGGAACTCCGTTCCGCAAACATGAAATTGCAAAAACGCCAGATGGAAATCGAGGAAGATTTGCGGCTCGCCGCACGGGTGCAGAGTAGCCTCACGCCCAAATCCCAGACCTGGGGCGCTATCAGCGTCGACGCCTTCTATCATCCCGTGCACTCGATCGGGGGCGACTTCGCGCTGGTGAACTCGACGGACCCCGAGCACCTCAGTTTGCTCGTGTGTGACGTTTCCGGTCACGGCATCGGCTCAGCGCTCGTCGCGAACCGCATTTACTCCGAAACAACAGCGCACCTGCGCAATGGCATGCCCTTCCTCGATATGTTCGGTGAGCTGAATCGCTTCCTCGTCGACGACATCAGCGGCTCCGGAATGTTTGTCACCGTGGCTGCGGCCCGCATCTGTGCGCACCGGCGCAGCATGATCTTTGCTGGAGCCGGCCATCCTCCGGCCATGCTTGCGCGCCGAGGCCAGAATCCTCTGCTGCTCGAATCCCGCACCATGGTTCTCGGCGCGTTGCCTGACGCGCTGGAGGTCACCACCAATGTCGAGGCGCAGCTGGAGCCGGACGACCGGGTCCTCCTCTATACCGACGGAATCACCGAAGCGTTCAACAGTCGCGGAGAAATGCTCGGCATCTCCGGCTTCCAGGAAATCGTGCACCAAACATCGTCCCTGCCAGCCGAGCAAATGAAGCAGGCCATTCTCGACGGCGTTGCGGCCTGGCGGGAGGGGCCGCCGACCGATGACGTCTCTCTTGTGCTGGTGCACGTTCGCTGATACGGACCGAATTTCAGGATCAAGGAGACATGCATGACATCCACAAGAAAGATAGTCGTTGTTGCGGTTGTTTCACTCCTCGCCGGGCTGCTGATTCCCCTCGGAAAAACGCAACAGATTCCAGGGCCGGTCAAGGCGGTGCAGCTCACGGGCTTACCGGGCGTCAAAGACAATGCCAAAGGAACTCTCGGTGTGGAGAACGGACAGCTGCATTTTCTCCACTCAAACGCAAACTCCGACGTACCGGCCGCCTCGATTGAAGACGTCGCGACCGGCGCTGACTCCGAAAGGGCCGTTGGCAAAACGATTGGCACGCTGAGCATGGCTGCGCCCTACGGCGGCGGTCGGTTCCTGAGTCTATTCCGCAAAAAGATCGATACGCTCACGGTTCAGTATCGTGATCCTGACGGAGGCTTGCACGGCGCGATCTTCACGATGCCGCCCGGCACCGCGGAAGTGATCAAGAAAGAACTTGTGGCACAGGGCGCCCACACCAGCGCCACGACCGAACCAAACGCCCCTGCTGCTCCATCCACCAATTCGCCAAACAAGGAAGAAAAACAATGAAGTGCTTTCTCAACGCAGTCATCCATCTGTCCCTAGCCACTCTCGCTTTCGCGGCGGGTCCCTTGTTCGGACAGGAGCACGGGCCTGCCAAGGTGAAGTTTTCAGCCATCCAGGTCCTGATGATCCAATCAGACGAGATCAAGCTGCCTCCCGAGTTCCAGGTTGCCCTGTACGAGAATCTCGTTCGCCAGCTTGTGAAACAACGAGGATTTCAACACGTTTATCGCGACGGCGACCGCAACGCCAAGAATGCGGCCCGCCTCGTTGTGCTCCACAGCACCGTGCGGGGCTTCCAAGCAGGCAGCGAGCGAGCCCGGCAGGTGACCACCATTGCGGGCGCTACCTCCATCACGGTTCATTGTCAGTTCACGAATCCCGACGGAACGTCGCTCCTCGAGCGGGATGTAAACGGGAAGGTCCGATTCTTTGGCGGGAACCTCAAAGCGACCTACGACTTCGCCAAGAAGGCCGCCCGTGTCACATATGAAAACCTTGCGTCGTCCGACTCCAAGTAATGGCCTGAAGCGTAAATCCCTGTCTTCTCGACATTCGATCTCAGCAGATGGCAATTCTGCCGCCATTTGAGCAAGTCTCCCGGGCTATGCGCAGAACGCTTCGCTGCGGTTATCCAGCCCGTTTTGCTCGCTTGGAAGCTTTCGGCCTCGCGGTATTGTCTTGCAACTTCTCGCTCCTTTGCGTTTTTGCGGGAAGTTCCGCTGCGATCGAGCTCGACGAATTGTGCGGCTCCCGTATTCAACTGCCAAAGCACTGGCAGCGGCGACTCTCGGACTGACTTTGGATATCGGGTGGCATAACCGAGCAACTTTTCCTTGTCGATTGGACTCCAGCTCACTTCGTCGAGAACAACGACGGACAAGCCCTCTCGTCGCCTCAGATAGACCCAATCCAGTAACGCCTTCTCCGGTTCGGCAATTCGGTACTCCCCATGACGAGTTCTTCGTTTCGTGAATGCCCAATACAGCTGTTTGGTGATGTGCCTGTAGAGGATCCGCACGGGAAAGCGGACAAAGAGGGTCTTTTGTGCCCCTGAGACACAATTCTCGCTAACTCGCACACCTTCTGGGTTCGTTGAGCTGTGCGTTCGGACTCACCCTTTACAAAACGTTCCGGAGACATGGTTTACAACTCCTGGCTGGATTAATCCAGCCAGGAGTTGCCGATGCCATGGAAGGAACGGTCGATCGTGGAAGAACGCATGCGA
>Ga0302324_100001405_pt1 | contig 58732 bp, 44 predicted proteins | sample Palsa_T0_1_FD_201949 | JGI IMG/M metagenome (GOLD analysis project Ga0302324, IMG submission 201949) | Peat permafrost microbial communities from Stordalen Mire near Abisko, Sweden - Palsa_T0_1 | ecosystem: Environmental > Terrestrial > Soil > Palsa > Peat permafrost | place: Sweden: Abisko...
TATCTTTTTCTGTTATTCGCCGCGCCACATCCGCCGCCCGCTTCCGTACCTCGACATCCTCACCGAATAGCTCTCGCACCAGCCCACGAACTGCAGCTCTATTCCCGGCAATCTCCGCTGCGACCGTCCGCGCCAGCGGCAGTCCCCACGTTGCTCCCCTTAGCCGGTCTCGCAGCGCATCCATGCGGCGAAGTATATTCGATCCTTCCACGCATCACGGCAAAGAAAAAGGACCCCGGAACACCGGAGCCCTCTCTTACCTACCAAGATTCAACCAACCTACATTCCTACGTTGGTCCGATGCGCTCGCCGCCCTGCTCTACGCGGAGCCGCTCCAAACGCCCACTCTCTCACCGGCCCTACATCCACATGCACAAACTGGCTCACCGGATAGTACCCTACCCCGCCTGCATGCAACGACAAGGCCGCATTCCGCAACTGCACAGTCGACACCCCTGGCACGCGAAGGTCGATTGCATGTCCTTCCATGTGCTGGCTGTGCTCAGCCACGCCGGTCTTCGGCGAGTTCTCCCGCAGAGCCGCGTTCGTCTCCGGCGTCCGATACCCACACACAACGTTGATCACGCTGTTCAGCCGCCCCAGCCGCGACATCATCGCATGCAGTACATCAAACTCCTTGGGATCGTAGCTGGCCACATCCTGTGTATTGTGGTCGCGCAAAAAGTAGTTGAGCTTCTCCAGCGCCTCAGGGATATACGTATTCCCGATCCGGTAGACAATCTCCAGATTCTCTCCGGTATGCATATTCGACATCCGCAGCTTGTACGGCTTCTGATCCACCGGCACATCCGCCGAGGTCTGCTCGTCCGGCATCAGCCCGGGCACCACCGCCTCGCCCGTCATGACCACTGGACGCGCCTTCATCCGCATCGAACTCCGCAGCCCCGCATGCACCCGTGTCCTTACCGTCCTGGCCCACGAAGACCCACTTATCCCGAATACCACCATCATGGTAGCTGCTGCCACCGCGATCCCTCTACCGCGCAATATCTGCATCCAAACTCCCTGAGGTTTTACGCTCCGAATGCGAAATCGCCAATGCGGTTCGCCACTCGTCATTTACTTCTTCTAGTCTATCCAACTCATCCCTAATACCCCATCTTTCCTATGTAACTTTCGTGTCATACTCAGGATCATCCATCCGACACCCCATGCAAGCGACCTCTTTCGAATCCCTAAGCACCTACATTGCAACCACTTAGGCTCACCAAATCCTTGGCCCGGTCTACCCCAGCCGCCCGGCAACCCTGTCGTACACAAGCTTCGCCGCCGCAATATCCTCGATCGCGATCCCTACCGACTTAAACACCATCGGCAGATCCCGCCTGTCCATCACCCCACCCTGCAACAGCTCTCCAATCTCGGCGGTCACCTGCGCCTTGGCCAACAGAATATCCCCCGGCTCCCGCATCGCCGCCTCCCGCGACTCCACCACCACCGCGCCTCGCATCGCCTCGTCATCGAGCTCCCTCCGATCCGGCGTCACCGCACCGACTGCACACACCATGGCATCCTTCTTCAGCCATCGTCCCTGCAGAATCGGCATCGGCGAGCTCGTCAGCGTCAGCACCACATCCGCGCCACTCACCACCTGCTCCGCCGTCATCACCCGCGCGCCAATCTCCTCGGCAAACCGTCGTGCATTGTCCTCAGAACGACTCCAAACCCGAATCTCTTCGAATTTCCGAACTCTCGACAGGGCCTGCACATGCGATCGCGCCTGCACACCACTCCCCAGAATCCCCAGCACCTTCGCCTCTGGCCGCGCGAGCAGATCAACCGCCACCGCAGAGACAGCCGCCGTCCGCATCTCCGTGATCAGCCGCCCATCCATCATGGCCAATGGCTCTCCGGTATCCGCGCGAAACAGTTGAATCATCGCCATATGCGTATGCTTCTTTAGCTCGCTGTTCTTCGGATAAAAGGTGACCATCTTCGTACCCATCACGTCGCCGTATACAGCCGGCATCACCGCAAACCATCCGGCATGCGCGGCGACAGACATCACCGTTCGCAGCGGCTGCACCACGCGGCCTGCGGAAAAATCCATCAACGCCTGCCTGATCGCAGGAATCAGCTCATCGTAGGAGAGCGCCGCCCTCACTTGATCTTCATCGAGAAACAACAACTTGTCAGTTGGCATAGTCATCTTTCATTATCGACCCGGCCGACACACCCCATTTATGGCACCCTTATAGACATGCAGCTTGACCCAATCCAGATCCGAGTCCTCGGCTCCCTTATCGAAAAAGAGATCACCACTCCGGAGAACTACCCTCTCTCCCTCAACGCTCTGGTCAACGCGTGCAACCAGCGATCCAGCCGCGATCCTGTCCTTGACCTCGCCGAAGATCAAGTCCGTCAGGCGCTCCACTCCCTCGAAGATCTCGCCCTCACCACCCCGGTTCGCGACGCCCGCGTTCCCAAGTTCGAACACCGCATCCGCACCGTGCTCAACCTTCGCCGCGACGAGACCGCCGTCCTCTGCCTGCTCATGCTCCGAGGCCCCCAGACCCCCGGCGAGCTCCGCAGCCGAGCCGATCGCCTCTACACCTTCGACGACCTCGCCACCGTCCAGACGACCCTTGAGCGTCTGGCCGCCCGCCCAGCCGCTGGCGATTCAAATGAAACCGGCAGCGAGACCACCGGCCCGCTCACCGTCATCCTTCCACGACAGCCCGGCTCACGCGAAGCCCGCTACACCCACCTCCTCGGAGGCCCTCCCGACCTATCCTCCATCACCGCGCCCGCCGCTCTCGACCGCTCCGAGCCAAACACCCTCCACACAGCCTCCACAACCCAGCGCCTCGCCCAGCTTGAGGCCGAGATAGCCGCCCTTTCGGTCTCTCTTCAAGCCTTGCATACGCGGCTGGAACGGCTCGAATCGCAGTCTGCTCAAACAGGTTTTCCTCTGTAAGATAGAGCTTCACCGGTATCTGCACTGTCATGGCCGATTCCTTGATCAACCCCGCGCCCACCACCCCTGACCAACCGACGCATGTCCGTCGCGGGGCCGACGCCGAACACGACTATCTCGCCGAGCTCCTCGCCCAGCTACCCGACGCGATCCTCTGCTTTGACCGCAACTGGCTCATCACCTTCGCCAACGCCGAAGCCGTAAGAATCTGCCGCATCAAGCCCTCTGACCTCCACAGCAAGACGCACTGGCAGCTCTTCCCGGAGACCCTCGGCACCGAACTTGAACGCGCATATCGCGCTGGCATGTATTCGCGCGTCCCTCAGCAGATCGAATACTTCTTCGCATCCTTCAACCTCTGGGTCAATGTGCATGTGTACCCCAACGAGCAAGGCGTCGCCGTCTACCTTCGCGATATCACCAGCCGCAAGCGAGCAGAGGCCTTTCGCGACGCGTCTGGCCGGCAGCTGCAGCAGATCTTCGATGCGGCACCCGAGTCCATCGTCTGCATCGACCGCAACTGGAACTGCACCTTTGCCAACCGCGCTGCACTCCTTATCCTCAAAACCGACAGTCTCGTCGGCGAAGATCTCTGGGAACGCTTCCCCTACAACAAGCAGGAGCCCTTCCAATCCAACTACCGCATCACCATGGAACGGCGCATCCCCACCGAGTTCGAAGCCTACTATCCTGAGCCTCTCGATATCTGGTTCAAGGTCGTCGCCCGCCCCTACGACGACGGCATCGTCATCTTCTCCAACGACATCACCGATCGCAAGGGGGCCGAGCTTCTTCGCGATGCCTCTGTGCGCCAGCTCCGACAGGTTCTCGAAGCCACGACCGATGCCGTGGCCAGTCTCAATCGCGACTGGAACTTTACCTTTCTCAACCGCCGCGCCAAGGAGCTTCTGAGCCCCAAGGGCGATCTGCTCGGCAAAAATCTCTGGGTCGAGTTTGCCGCCGTCGCCGAAGCCAACAGCGACTTCCGCCGCCACTTCCTCCGCGCGATGGATGAGGGGATTCCTGGCGAGTTCGAGACCTTCTATCCCGAACCGTTGAACCTCTGGCTCTCCATCCAGTGTCGCCCCTACGACGATGGTGTGGTCGCCTTCTTCCGCGACGTCACCGCCCGTCACAAATCGGACACAGTTCTGAAGCAACAACAGGACCTCCTCGCCTCTGTCCAGCACTCCGCGCTCGTCGCCACCTGGGATATCGACTACGCTACCGGCAAAGTCACCTACGGAGCAGGCTCCTACCCAGTCTTCGGCCATCCCCTCGCCGAGATCACCGACTTTCGCGCCTTCAAGAAGATTCTTGTTCCCGAATACATTCCCATCGTTACAAACTCTATTCAAGTCGGCATCGAAACCGGTCAGATGATCGTGCAGGATTTCCAGGTGCAGGCTGCAAATGGCCAGTTGCTCTGGCTGGAAAGTCGCGGCCAGGCAGTCTTCGTCGATGGCCGCCCCACCAGTCTCCGCGGCTTGACCATTGACATCACCGGCCGCAAAAAGAACGAAGAGGCTCTCGTCTCCAGCGAGGCGCGGTATCGTGTCCTCGCCGACCTCAACCCCCAGGCCATCTGGATGGGAGACTCCGACGGCAACATCACCTACGCCAACCAGGGCTTCCTCGACTACATCGGCCTCACCAGCGAGACCTTGGGCGGCATGGGCTGGCTCAACGCCTTCCATCCCGACGAACACTCCCGCGTCATCGAAGCCTGGTCGCACTCCGTCGCTACCGGTGAGGACTACGACATCGAAGCCCGCATGATTCGCGCCCGCGACGGCCGCGCCTTCTGGTGGTGGGTACGCGGCCAGCCCGTCCGCGACGAATCAGGAAAGATTCTGCACTGGCTCGGCGTCGCCATCGACATCGACGATCGCAAGACCTTCGCCGAAACCCTCCAACAGCGTCAAGAAGAGACTGAACGTCAGCGCGCCGAGCTCGAAACCATCTATCAGACGGCGCCAGTCGGCCTTGCCCTCTTCGACGCCGTCGACCTCCGCTACCTGCGCATCAACGACCGTCAGGCCGAGATCATCGGCCTTCCCAAAGAGGAGATCCTCGGTCAGATCATCACCGATATCATCCCTCTCCCCAACCTCAAAGAGCTCTTACAGACAGCCGCCGCGGGCCGCCCGATCCGCAACCATCTCCTCCAGGGAGAACTTCCTGGCCGCCCCGGCGAACAACGCACCTTCAATGTCAGCTACTCGCCTGTCTTAAACGCACACGGCACTATCGAGGCCATCGCCGCATCCGTCCTGGAGATCACCAACCAGAAAAAAGCCGAGGCCGCCCTCATTCAGAGCGAAAAGCTCGCCGCCGTCGGCCGCCTCGCCAGCTCCATCTCGCACGAGATCAACAATCCCCTCGAGGCCATCACCAACCTCCTCTACCTCATCGCCCTGTCCGAGGATCTACCCGAGGGCGTACGGCCTTACGTGCTTACCGCGCAGAGCGAACTCGCTCGGGTCTGCCAGATCGCCACCCAGACCCTCCGCTTCCATCGCCAGGCAGTACGCGCCACCAGCGTTAGTCCGGCCGATCTCGTCAACGCTGTCCTCAATCTCTACCAGGGCCGCCTCGCCAACTCCAACATCCACGTCGAGGTCACCTACGCCGTCTCCACCAAAATCGTCTGCTTCGAAAACGACATCCGCCAGGTCCTCAACAACCTCATCGCCAACTCCATCGACGCTATGCGCCAGGGTGGCCGCCTCGTCGTCCGAGCCCATAACAGCACCATCTTCTCCCCCGGCCACCCCGAGGGACGCCACGGCATCCGCATCACCATCGCCGACACCGGCCACGGCATGTCTCCCGCTGTGCGTGCTCGCCTCTTCGAGCCCTTCTACACCACCAAGGACCTAAACGGCACCGGCCTCGGCCTCTGGATATCCGCAGGCATCGTCGACCGCCACCAGGGCCGTCTCACCCTCCGCACCTCCGAGCATCCCATCCACCACGGCACCATCTTCTCTCTCTTCCTCCCCTGTGTCGAAGAGCACCCCATCGAATCCCCCTAACCGCCCTCACTATCTCAAATCGGCTTTCGCAACGCCCTAATCAGCTCTGACTAGAGAGGGTCTCCATGCCCAACCAATACGACGCCATCATCATCGGAACCGGAGCCGGCGGAGGCACGCTCGCCCTGCATCTCGCCCAGGCCGGCAAGCGCATCCTCATCCTCGAACGCGGCCCCTTTCTTCCTCAGGAAAAACTCAACTGGGACACCACCGCCGTCTTCCTCGACAACCACTACCACACCAAAGATGTCTGGCTCGACAAGGAAGACCAACCCCTCCATCCTCAGCAGGCCTACTTCGTCGGAGGCCAGACCAAGGTCTACGGCGCTGCGCTCTTCCGCCTTCGCGCCGAAGACTTCGGCATCCTCCACCACAAGGGCGGCATCTCTCCCGCCTGGCCGCTCACCTACGCCGACTTCGAGCCCTTCTACACTCGCGCCGAGGAGCTCTTCGCCGCCCACGGCTTCCTCAACCCTGACCTCACCAGCCCCGATCCCACCGAGCCCTTCCACTCCAGGCCCTACCCCTTCCCGCCCCTGCCCAGCGAAGCCCGCATGCAGTCCATCGAGGACGACATCAGGAGGCTCGGCTACCACCCCTTCCCTGTCCCACTCGGCCTCAAGCGCAACTCCGCCGACCCCGTCGAATCCAAATGCATCCGCTGCGACACCTGCGACGGCTATCCCTGCCTCGTCCACGCCAAATCCGACTCCGACATCAACTGCATCCGCCAGATCATGCACCTCCCCAACGTTACGCTGCTCACCGAAGCTAAAGTAACCAAAATAGTTACAAACTCTGCGGGCACCGCCGTGACCTCGGTTGAAGTCCAGCACAATGGCCCGGTCAACGACCCGCCCGAGCTGGCAACCTACTACGGCAACATCATCGCCGTCTGCTGCGGAGCCATCAACTCTGCCGCTCTCCTGCTTCAATCCGCAACCAACAAGCACCCTCACGGCCTCGCCAACTCCTCCGACATGGTGGGTCGCCACTTTATGTACCACCAGGCCGACGCGCTGCTGTCCCTCAGCCTGAAACGTAACGACGACAGTTACATGAAGACCTGGGGCACCAACGACTTCTACTTCCGCGACCCCAACGGTGAATACGACTTTCCCATGGGCTCCATCCAGCCTGTCGGCAGCTTCCATCACGAGATGATGAAAGGCGACGCCCCTCCTCTCACCCCCGGCTTCGTGCTCGAAACCATGAAGACCCACGCCGTCCCCTGGTGGCTGATGACCGAAGACCTTCCCGACCCCAACAATCGCGTCACCCTCGACACCTGTCCCGACGGCACTCCACAGATCAAGCTCTCGTACACCGACAACAACGTCGAATCGTTCACCCGCCTCAAAGATCGCTGGATCGACGTACTCAAAGAGGCTGGCCACGCCGAAAGCTCCATCCCCCTCCACGCGTACTTCAAAAAACGCATCCCGCTCGAAGGCGTCGGCCACCAGAACGGCACCTGCCGCTTCGGCACCGACCCAACGCAATCGGTCCTCGACATCCACTGCAAGGCCCACGACCTCGACAACCTCTACGTCGTCGACGCCAGCTTCTTCCCCAGCTGCGGTGCCGTCAACCCATCGCTCACCATCATCGCCAACGCCATCCGCATCGCCGACCACCTCTTAGCCGACCGCCTCACCTGATCTGTTGTTCCACGCCGCATTGCTTATACTCAGACAACTGTTCAAAGACCAAAGTATTATGTCTCGGAAGCGCTTTCCGCCAGAAGCCTGCACCGACCCGGAGCCCCTTGATGCCGCAAGTTCTGTCCCGCCTCTTCCTTACCGCACTCCTCCTCGCCACACCGGTCATAGCCCAGACAAACACCACACTGCTCGTCGACGTCGATCACCGCGCCACCACCTCGCTCAACGGCGACTGGCACACCATCGTCGACCCCTACTCCACGGGTCTTTACACCTTCCATCAGGAGCTTCGCAAAGACGGCTTCTTCATGAACGCCCCCTTCGATCCGCATGGCGAACCGCACGACTACAACTTCGCCAACGCTCCCACGCTCAAGGTCCCGGGCGACTGGAACACCCAGCGCCCCGACCTCTTCTACTATGAGGGCGTCGTCTGGTACCAGAAGGACTTCCAACATACGGCGCAACCCAATACCCGCACCTTCCTCCACATCGGCGCCGCGAACTATCGCTCCTTCGTCTGGGTCAACACCCACAAGGTCTGCGAGCACGAGGGCGGCTTTACCCCCTTCGACTGCGAGATCACCAGCGCCCTCAACGATGGCAAAAACTCTGTCGTCCTCTCGGTCGACAACACCCGCCTGGCCGACGGCGTTCCCACCCTCCAGACCGATTGGTGGAACTACGGCGGCCTCACCCGCGACGTCTCCCTCGTCGACCTGCCCGCGCAGTTCATCGACGACTACGACCTCCACCTCAGCCGCGCCGACCGCTCCGTCATCGAGGGCTACGTTCACGTCGAAGGAGCAACCCCCGGCACCACCGTCACTGTCACCATTTCCGAGCTTCACGCCAAGGTTGAGGCCATCACTGACGCTCAGTCCCGCGCGCCGATCAGCATCCCGGTAAAAGGCCTTGCTCTCTGGTCCCCCGAAAGCCCCAAGCTTTACAAAGTCGAGGTCGCCACCGGCTCCGGCCCTATCGCTGACTCCATCACCGACGACATCGGCTTCCGCACCATCGAAACTCGCGGCACGCAGATCCTCCTCAACGGCCAGCCCGTCTTCCTTCGCGGCATCTCCGTCCACGCTGAAGCGCCTTACCGCACCGGCCGCGCCTACACGCAAAAGGACATCGACACCCTCCTTGGCTGGGCTAAAGAACTTGGCTGCAACTACGTCCGTCTCGCTCACTACCCGCACGACGAGCGCATGACCCGCACCGCCGACCGTCTCGGCATCATGGTCTGGTCCGAGATCCCCGACTACTGGGCCCTCCAGTTCGACAACCCCGCAGTCCTCGCCAAATCCAAACAGCAGCTCACCGAGATGATCCGCCGCGACCGCGACAAGGCCTCTGTCATCCTCTGGTCCGTCGCCAACGAGACACCAAACACCGAGGTTCGCACCAAATACCTCACCACCATGGCCGATCTGACGCGCCAGCTCGACCCCACCCGCCTCGTCACCGCTGCGCTTCTCGTGCGCACCGAGAAGACCGCCGGCGGCACCACAAAGATCGTCGACGACCCGCTCGGCAACGCTCTCGATGTCATCGGCACCAACGAATACATTGGCTGGTACGAGCAGACTCCCGCAGGCGCCGACACCACGACCTGGGACATTCGCTATCAGAAGCCCCTCATCATGTCCGAGTGGGGCGGTGGCGCCAAAGCCGGCCTCCACACCCCTGTCGGCAGCACGAACCCCAATCTCTGGACCGAGGAATATCAAGCCGAGATCTACCGCCACCAGATCGCGATGCTCAACCGAATCCCTCAGCTCCGCGGCACCAGCCCCTGGATCCTGATGGACTTCCGCTCTCCACGCCGCCTCAACACGGGTATCCAGGACAACTTCAACCGCAAGGGCCTCATCTCCGACCAGGGCATCAAGAAGCAAGCCTTCTTCATCCTCCAAAAGGCCTACAAAGACAAAACCCTCGGCAAACCCGAGTAGCCGATACGCTCATCGCCATCGGCAGCAAATTAAAAAAATGCATGAGTTGAACTATGTGGACAGCGGCAGCGTAGCTGTCTATCAAGTTCAAGTCTCCGGGAGGGACATCTCATGCATGATGTCTTCGTTGCGCTGCGCCAGTTCCGCAAGTCGCCAGCCTTTGCAGCGACCGTAATCCTCACGATCGCACTAGGGATCGGAGCGAACACCGCGATCTTCACTCTGGTGCACGCGATTCTGATGAAGTCGCTGCCGGTGACCAACCCAAAGACGCTCTACCGTGTCGGCGACCTCGATGACTGCTGCGTCAACGGCGGCTTCATCAACGAAAACGGCGACTTCGACCTCTACTCGTACGATCTCTACAAGCATCTTCAAGAGACCACCCCGGAGTTCGAGAATCTCGCAGCCATGCAGTCAGGTGGCGATATGAAGAGCGTTCGTCGCGGCTCCGAGCCAGCCAAATCAGTGCACACCGAGTACGTCTCAGGCAACTACTTCAAGACCCTTGGGATTGGATCGTTTGCAGGCCGCATACTCACCGAGGCGGACGACACCACAGGCGCAGCTCCAATGGTTGTGATGAGCTACCAGGCATGGCAGTCGAACTACGGCGGCGATTCTCGCGTGCTGGGAGCCTCATTTTATATTCAGGGCCAGCCCGTGACAGTCGTGGGCATCGCCCCGCCGGGGTTCTTTGGAGACCGCATCTCAAGCAGCCCACCAGAGATATGGATTCCACTTGCCGCGGAGCCGACGATCGAAGGAAAGAATACGATCCTCCGGGTGGCCCAGAGCAATTGGCTCTATGTACTTGGCAGAATCAAGCCAGGCGTCAGCGTGGCACCGCTTCAGGACAAGATGTCCAACAGCCTGCGGCAGTGGCTCGCAACCCAGCCGGCCTACGTGCGCAATGGCGCGTCGACACTGATCCCCAAGCAGCATGTGGTCATCGTGCCCGGAGGCGCGGGCATCGAGAATATGCAGCGGCAGACAGGCAAGGGGCTGTACCTCTTGATGGCGATCTCCGGATTGGTGCTGCTGGTTGCCTGCGCCAATGTGGCCAACCTTCTGCTCGCGCGCGGTGCAACGCGTAAAGCCGAGACCTCCATTCGCATGGCGCTCGGCGCGGCGCGCAGTAGGCTCATCCGTCAGATGCTGACTGAAAGTGTTCTGCTCGGCTGCTTCGGCGGACTGGCCGGATTGGCAGTGGCCTACGCGGGCACGCACATGATTCTCGCACTCGCATTTCCTGAATCGCCGAATCTTCCCATTCATGCGAGCCCGTCCTTGCCAGTCCTCGCCTTTGCCTTTCTCCTGTCCCTCTTCACAGGCGTCGTCTTTGGCATTGTGCCGGCGTTGATCACGTCGCATGCCGACCCAGCAGAGACGCTGCGTGGCGGCAACCGCTCGACCCGCGACCGCGCATCGCTGCCGCAGAAATCCCTGATCGTCTTTCAGGCAGCGCTCTCGCTCGTGCTGCTGGTAGGCGCAGGACTGCTTACCAAGAGCCTGCGCAATATGGAGCATCAGAACTTCGGCCTTCAAACCGACAACCGCTACGTGCTTCATCTCGACCCGGCGGGTGCAGGCTACAAGGAAGAAACATTACCCGCGCTCTATCAAGCCCTGCAGCAGCAGTTCGAATCGCTACCCGGCGTCCAGAGTGTGGGCCTCGCCCTCTACAGCACACTCGAAGGCAACAACTGGGGCGAAGGAGTCTACGTGGATGGACACCCCACGCCCGGGCCCAACGATAACAACGGCTCCTCATGGGATCGCATAAGCCCTCACTTCTTTGAAACCGTAGGTCAGCCAATCGTTCGCGGAAGAGGATTCACCGAAGAGGATACGGCCACCTCGCAAAAGGTCGCTGTGGTCAATCAGGCTTTCATCAAAAAGTTCTTTCCCAAAGAAGACCCTATCGGGCGACACTTCGGGGTCTTCGATCAAAAGTTTGCCTCGTCATTCGAGATCGTCGGCATCGTTGCCGACGCGAAGTACACCAACCCGCGCGACGAAGTGAGATCAATGTACTTCCGCCCACTAACCCAACAGATCGCCGGCCTGACGGAGCCAAACATGATCATGGCGGAGGGCAGGTCCCTCTTCATCAACTCCGTGACGTTGCACTTTCAGCGGCCACCGCAGAACCTTGACGCGCTGGTGCGCCATACTCTCGCAAATATCAATCCCAACCTGACCGTAATCGACCTGCACTCCCTCGACTACCAGGTGGCCGGCAACTTCACCCAGGAGCGGCTCATCGCACGGCTGACGATGCTCTTCGGTATGCTCGCTCTAGTCCTCGCATCCGTCGGCCTATACGGAATCACGTCGTATCAGGTGGCTCGGCGAACGAGCGAGATCGGTCTGCGCATGGCGCTCGGAGCGAATCGCGCAAATGTTGTGCGAATGGTGCTACGCGGAGCGATCTTCCAGGCTGGACTCGGTCTCGCCATTGGAATTCCTATCGCAATTGTTGGAGCTCACTACATGGCAGACCAACTCTACCAGGTGCGCTCTTACGATCCGCTTAGCCTCGCAATCGCAGTCGTCGTGCTATCGGCATCTGCCGTCGTCGCAGGCTTCATTCCAGCGCTGCGCGCCGCAAACATCGAACCGATGATAGCGCTTCGCACCGAATAAGCGGACTTTACAAACCGGGCCATCTTCCTCTGCACCACTGACCGAAAAATCTCCTACGTCTCCGGTTCCATCGTCTGGGCTATCTCCATCGTCCTTCCATAGGGCGCCTCCGACTCCTTCACAAAAACTCAGCGCCGAAACCAGTAGCACTGAAACGTCCGCTCGTACACCTACACGTCATCTTGAATCCGCGACGTATGCTGCGACTCCGCAAATCCCTGATAAGGATTCAGCAGCTTCGATCTTGCGTCCTGTCAGTGCCAGCTGCAATCCAAGCAGCGGCAAAAACAAATCCGGCATTCTCAGAGAGACCTTGCAACCGTACTTTCATAAGCGGCTCCATCCTGCTGCACAACCATAGAAGCACCTATCCCCTTTGCCTTCGCGTCACCAATCCGGCTGACCCAAGTTCGGATCTTTGAACGTGGACTCCATCACGCCCGTATCCCTCTTATCGCGAAGAGCAAAAAAAAGTGGAGACCGAAGTCTCCACTGCAGTAAAGTCTGCGAAACAGTTAGAAGTTGACCTTGAGCTGGAACTCCGTCGTGCGGGGTGCACCCTGATCGAAGGTACCCGACCCGCGCTGCGTACGGACGCCGTCCAAAATTGCCTGCGAGTTAGGGCCATTCAGGAAGTTCGGTACCGTACCAACTGCTCCTCCAGCATCCGACACATTGAGCAGTTCGCCGCTGTAATGACCGAAGTTGCTCAGGTTGGCGACGTTGTACATTGCAACTGCGGGTTCGATGCTCAACCCCTCGCGGATTTTGCTCAGACGAATCGGATACGAGGCACTGAGGTCGAATGCCCGGAATGCCGGATTGCCAAGAGGCGTCGTAGGTGCAGTCGCAATTTGCTGTTGCACTCCATTGAGCGCCTGCAGTTGACCAACGCTAAGGAGGCCAGCGGCAACCAGCGCTTGACCAGCCGGTGTAGGCTGTCCTGCATTGGTTGCGTTATAAGTGTTGATTAGTTTGTTGAGACCAGCTCCCTTGATGCGGTGCATGTAGTCACCTGGAAGAGTACCCGGGACCAGATCGCCCGTTGTACCGTCGCCTGTAACGTCAGTCCGGAAGATCTCGCCCGTTGCACCCGAAGTGTTATCCAAAGTGAGATTCGTCGGAGGCGCGGAGAAGAAGTGTCCGATGATTCCAAGCGTAAGACCGTACTTCACCGCGAAGCTGCCGCCGAAGCTCAGCTCGTTGGTGTGGTCCAGGCCGGAGCGGCCCAGATACTGATTTGGATTATCAAAGTCCCAAGGGAGTGAGTTGAAAAACTGGTCTGCGGTATTGCTTCCGGAGACTGGATTGACGATTCTCGAAAGCGAGTACGATGCCTGGAAGTTGCTGCTCATAATTCCAGGAGCAGGATGCGCCTTCTGCTGCTGAACCACGATCTGAAGGGCATCGTAGCCTGACCGGCCAACGGGAAGAATGAACTCTCCTAGGCCAACGTTGGGGTTCACACCGGCAAAAGCTGCCGGTGATTGACCCGTCGCCGATACAGGAAAGCCACCAGTGTACTGGTTGCTCGAATCCAAACCGAAGCCCGCAAACGTTGTGATGTCAGCGGCAAACGGTGCAGGTGCAGCAGCCGTTGGCGTTGCACTTGGAGCGCATCCGTGTGCCTGCGTTGCAGCATTGATAGAGGCTGCATTGCAGTATGCCAGCGTGGTCGCGATCGCAGCCTTAGCAGCCGCGGGGTTTAAGGTACGTGCTGCGCCAACGTGATTTTCATCGATAACGAGAGGAATCTTGATCGTGGAATTATGTACATAATCCGCGCTCAGGATCACGCCTTTGGCCAACTCACGCTGTACCCCACCGTTGAACTGGATGGAGTAGGGTGTCAGATATGGAGAACCGTAGACACCGACTGACTTCAACCCACCGCCGACGCCAATATAACCTGGGTTCGGTCCACCCGTGCTGGAGGCCGCCTGGTACTGCGCCTTCAATGCATTAATCTGTGGGGCAGCTTGAAGGATCGACTCATTGCAGATCGTGGAAAGCGGAACGCCATTGACAGAGTTGAGAATGGTGCCATTCGGAAGGGTGAGTACATTGGTACCGCCGCACACTCCAGTAGCGTTGAAGAAGTTGCCGTTCGTGTTGACGACAGAGCTGCGGGCGTTGGAAGTATTGTTGAAGATGTCGCTCTCGTAGAAGATACCGATACCGCCATGCAGCGACGTCTTGTGATCTCCTGGGCTGAAGTTGAATCCTAGTTGCGGACCAAAGTTGCCATAAGGCTGATGCGTCTTGCCTCCAAGTCCTGGCCCAAACTGGTTGAACAGAGGCGTGTTGCCGGTGCAACCACTGAATTGGAGTCCAGGAGCAACGCTCGAGCAGAGAGGAGTAGCCAAGTCTTGGTTGGCCCGATCCGTATCAACACTCCAGCGAAGTCCTGCAGTCAAAGAGAAAGTTTGAGATACCTTCCAGGTATCTGCAACGTAGGCTCCACTGCGCCAGTCAAAAGTGCCGCCGCCGGTCAAGCCGAAGCCCGGCTTCTCTGTAAATAGACCATTGCCGTTTCCAAGTTCATAGAACTGAGCGGCATAGCCATTGAGCGGGTCACCGGGGCAAGGTGCAGCTCCTGCAACACCACCACAGTTTGCCAGTGCACTGGAAGCGCCGAAGGCGGTGTACAGAGAGGGACCGTAAAACGCTGCGAAGCCACCACCCAGGATCCGGTTCACGCTCGCACCAAACTTGACAGTGTGCGAACCTTTCGTCCAGGAACCGTCGTAACGAAATTGCTTGTCCGACTGAAACGTTCCCTGCGGTGCAAGGAAGTTAGGACCAGCAAAGAAACCATCGCCACCATCAAGAAGAGTGACATTCGGCAAACCAAGGTTCGCTGGGTTATAGATCGAGGTAACGCCTCCGGTACCGTCGGTCAAGAGGTTGTGGAACTTCTCATAGCCGCCGCGGAACGAATGCGTAAACCGGCCCGTCGTGAAATCCGCACCGCCCACAAGGGCAGGAACGTTATTCCGCGAGGTGTAAAGAGAGTACAGATCTCCGAAGTTTGAGTTGGACGAATTGACGCTATAGGCGCCGCGCACGAAGAAGTGTATCCCCTTGGGACCTTGGTAATCGAGTCGAGCTGTGCTGTACGTATCGCGGAATGGAGAAGGAATAAAGGGGAACTCATTCTGAATCGCAGCGAAGGTCGTGCTGGTCGTAGCAGACCCCTGCTCATCCTGCTTGATGCGCTCAGCGTCCACGAAGAAGAACAGCTTATCCTTCAGGATCGGGCCGCCGATGTTGCCGCCGAACTGATTGCGCTGGAACGGTGCGTTGAAACCGCCTGTCGTATCAGCAAAACCAACATTGTTGTCTTGGAAGTTGTAAAAAAGCTGACCATGAAAAGCGTTCGTACCTGAGCGGGTCGCTACGAGAACTTGACCTGTGGAAGTTACTTCGCCGGAGACGTCCTGGGTCGAGCGGTTCAACTGAAACTCGTCGATTGCGCCCGTCGTTACGTTGAAGATCGTCGTGCCGACAGTCTCATCCGTAATATCCTGGCCATCGAGCAGGATGCGAGTCGTACGCCCGGAGACGCCGCCAACCGAGATTGCCGAATAGCCTGCCTTCGTCGGATCGAATGTCTCACCGCTCTGCAGGATAACGCCAGGTTGAATCTGTGCTACGTCAAGAAAGTTTCGTCCATTGATTGGGAGTGCATCGATCTGCTCCCGGGTAACAACACCGGAAACGCCGATCTGCTCCGTATTTACCTGCAGCGCGCCTGCGTTCACCTCCACAGTCTCGGTCGAAGCGCCAAGCGTCACCTTGAAGCTTCCGTTTGTCGCAGTACCGGTACGAATGACCGTCTTAACCGAAAGCTTCTCGAAGCCGCCCTTAACGATGGAGACCGTATAGTTCCCAGGATTCAGAGGACCAACGCTATAAAAGCCCGCCGAGTCCGTCGTCACGACCTTCACCGAACCAGTATCGGTTCCGGCGACCGTAACACTCGCATTCGGAACAACGGCGCCGCTCGGGTCCGTGATCGTTCCCTGAATCGATCCGCCATTTACCGATGTCGCCTGTCCGTAACCCGCCAGCGCTGTTACGAATAGCAACGCTATCAATGTCAAAAGCTTCTTCATTCTTTGATCTCCGTTTCAGGTCCGGTCCTCAAGAAATGCTGCGCTTCGTAGCGCGCTCTGTATGCAATTTCAAGATAGATCGTGTTGGCGATATGCATTGCATTTGTCGTGCCGTTGGGCTCAGACGGAGATTTTTTATCTATCTAGCTGATTTAAAAATGGGTTACCACTCAGGCCTGATTCCGGAATTCCCCTCCAATTCGACGGTCGTATGGTTTACGAGATTTGTTATCCCAAAAATGGTATTTACGGAAATCGATTTTTAGTATCTAATATACGATCTCACCAAGTCAGTGATCGTATTCGCGCTAAACCCTTAGGTCTGTGTCGTCTTCGTGGCGGATAGGCAATATCACAATCCTCGGACGAAATCGGCCACAACCATACGATCTATGTACCACCCACATCCCTTCGGCTGACCCACCGAAACTCCGCGCCAAACCCTCTATAATAGAGAGACAAACTCATGGCAGACGATCAGAACCCAGAACTCCCTCTCACGCCCCCGAATAACCCTGAAAATCCCGGCGGCATCTCCGCCAGCACCGTCCAGGGCCGCGGCGCCGCCTTCATGCTCTCCATCAATATTGAAGAGGAGATGCGCCGGTCGTACCTCGACTACTCCATGTCCGTCATTATCGGACGCGCCCTGCCCGACGTCCGCGACGGCCTCAAGCCCGTCCACCGTCGCATCCTCTACGGCATGCAGGAGATGGGCCTCCAGTTCAACAAGAAGTACACCAAGTCCGCCAAGGTCGTCGGCCACGTCATGGGTAACTACCACCCCCACGGCGACTCCGCCATCTACGACACCATGGTCCGCCTCGCACAGCCATTTTCTCTCCGCTATCTACTAGTCGATGGCCAGGGAAACTTCGGCTCCGTCGACGGTGACTCCGCCGCGGCCATGCGCTACACCGAATCCCGCCTCACCCGCCTCGCTGGCGAAATGCTCGCCGACATCGACTACGACACCGTCGACTTCACCCCCAACTACGACGAGTCCTCCCTTGAGCCCACCGTCCTCCCGGCCCGCGTGCCCAACCTCATCGTCAATGGCAGCTCCGGCATCGCTGTCGGCATGGCGACCAACATCCCGCCACACAATCTCACCGAAGTCGCCAACGCCTGCATCGCGCTCCTCTCGAAGTCTGCCCAGGACCATCGCTCCGACCTCGACCTCGTACTCGAGCACGTCCAGGGCCCCGACTTCCCCACCGGCGGCTTCCTCTTCGGTCGCGCCAACATCCCCAACGCCTACCGCACCGGCCGTGGGCGTTTCATGATGCGCGCCAAGTGCAGCATCGAGAACATCTCCGGCGGACGCCAGGCCATCATCGTCACTGAGATCCCCTACCAGGTCAACAAGTCCAAGCTCATCGAGCGCATCGCCGAGCTCGTCAACGAGGGCATCATCACCGACATCGCCCGCGACGAGTTCCGCGACGAGTCTGACCGTGACGGCATGCGCATCGTCATCGGCCTCAAGCGCGGTGCTGAACATCAGATCGTCCTCAACCAGCTCCACAAGCACACCCAGATGCAGGAGTCGTTCTCGATGATCTTCCTGGCCGTCCACAACGGTCAGCCCAAAGAGCTCCCGCTCGACCAGGCCATTCGCGCCTTCCTCGACCACCGTGTCGAAGTCGTCCGCCGCCGCACCGCCTTCCTCCTCGCCAAAGCCCGCGACCGCGAGCACATCCTCCTCGGCTATCAGATCGCCCTCGACCACCTCGACAACGTGATCAAGATCATCCGCCAATCCGGCAGCCGTCCCGAAGCCCGCGAGCGCCTCTTCCAATACTTCAGCGGCAAATCCATCAACCTCCGCGGCACCGAACTCGCCGGCGTCACCCTCGACCCCGCAAAGTACAACGTCGACCTGACGTTCTCCACCACCGGCACCCTCATCCTCTCCTTCAAGCAGATCGACGCCATCCTCGAACTGCAGCTCTACCGCCTCACCCAACTCTCGATCGATGAGCTCCTCAAAGAACTCGCCGAAGTCCGCGACAACATCACCGAGTTCGAGTCCATCCTCGCCTCTCCGGCCAAGCTCCGCAAAGTCATCATCAAGGAGCTCACCGAGATTCGCGACAAGTACGGCGACGCCCGCCGCACCATCATCATCGACGAGACCGCCGAGCTCCAGCTCGAAGACCTCATCGCCGACGAGCAGGTTGCCGTCACCGTCTCCAACACCGGCTACCTCAAGCGCACGCCCATCTCCATCTATCGCCAGCAGCGTCGCGGCGGCACCGGGCGTCTCGGCATGAAGACCCGCGAAGAGGACTTCGTCGCCCAGCTCATCATCGACTCCACCCACGCCTATCTCCTCTGCTTCACCAACACCGGCCGCGTCTACTGGCTCAAGGTCTACGAGGTCCCCGACATCTCCGCCGCCGGCAAGGGCAAGGCCATGGCCTCGCTCGTCGCCCTCCAGCCCGGAGAAAAAGTCGTCACCATCCTCCCCGTCCGCGACCTCAACGAGGACGGCAAATACATCCTCTTCGCCACCCGCAACGGCACCGTCAAGAAGACCGCCCTCAAGGACTTCTCCAACGTCATGGCCCGCGGCATCATCTCCATCAACATCGACAAGGACGACGAGCTCATCACCGCCCGCATCACCGACGGCCAGCAGGTCATCTTCCTCGCCACCCACGACGGCATGGCCATCCGCTTCAACGAGACCGACCTCCGCCCCATGGGCCGTCCCGCCACCGGCAACCGCGGCATCACCCTCAAGAAGGGCGACTACGTCATCGGCGCAGCCGTCACCCCCTCCAACGAGGCCCGCAACAAACAGCGCCTCGAGCGCGCCGCACAAAAAGGCCTCACCGACCTGGTCGAAGCCGCCATCGACGAGGCCAGCGAATCCTCCGACGCCACCCCGCTCGAACTCTCCGGCGACCCATCCGAGCTATCCGCTCCCACCGTCTCCGAAGAGGTCACCGCGAAGCTCGAAAAGCTCGACAAGCAGCTCGGCCTCACCCCCTGCCTCATCCTCTCGGTCACCGACAACGGCTTCGGCAAACGCACCGACGTCGACCAGTACCGGCTCCAGTCCCGCGGCGGCAAGGGCGTCATCAACGTCAAGACCACCGCAAAAAACGGCAAGGTCACCGGCATCAACCTCGTCGACGAGACCAGCGAGCTCATGGTCATCAGCCAGTTCGGCAAGATCATCCGCATCGACACCAAATCGATCCGAGCCGCCGGCCGCAGCACCCAGGGCGTCAAGCTCCTAGACCTAGAAGACCAGGACAAAGTAGCCGCCGCCGTAGTCATCCCCCCAGAAGAAGCCAAAACCCAACCCGAAGAAGGAACGTTGCTGCAGTGACGACCAAGCTATTTGGTCCAAGAACTCGGACCAAATAGCTTGGTCGTGTGTTTGTAGAACGCGCGATCAATATAGCCAACAACAGCTGCTATATCTCTTATTCGCTCCCTAACGTCTTTTCCGTTGATTCCAACGGGAAGGCCTTCATGAGCGAGCTCAGTCCTCACATCATTGAAGGACTTCAAAAGAGGAAGCACATCACGTTTCGCTACTGTGTTCAAACTGGTGAAAAGCGCCGTTATTCCACATCTGAAGAAGAGTTTATTTAGGTTTTCTTCGGATGGGTACTTCACATCCTTTAGTATGAGGTTGATTGAGGTGGGAGATATAGCCGTTGTCCCGATAGCAAATCGGTACTCTCCGGATGGCCCTATGTGCTGGCCTATTAGCTCCAGAAAATTCTTTTCGCCATGTTCGAGGAGAAAGAGCTTCCTATAAGCAGCTCGGACACTACTGCCGTTCAGAAGAAATGCTCTAGTCTGTTTTGGCAAAGTACCAGCTAAAATACCGGTTGAATTGATTGCCTTACCCCAGTCCAGTATCAGATCTTCCAAGTAGGACTCCACCTTGGCACTAGTAAGAATTACGGCGCTACCATGCGCCAAATCCCTAACACGGGCGGAGGTGCAGAGAGGCGATTCCGCTTCTCGTGTCGACACTAAAAGATCTTTCACTTCAGCGTTGAAACGTTTCCTCGCGCGACTATACACATAGGCCATTCTAGAAGTGCCTAGCCACGAGACCGTCTAGGATTGCAACACGTCGCTTAATTTGATTCACATCGCTGGTCGCTCTGCCTATAGCATTTCGGAACTCCTCGTCATAAAATGCCCATCCTAGGTCTTTCAAAAACGCACTCCGAGACGATGCATTTATTCGCTGCGGCTCAAGCTTAGCCCTACTTACAGCTAGCATTTCCGCATCAAAAAGAGCTGCGTTAAAACTGCTGATGACAGCATCGCCATTTTGATGATCAAAAATTGCGAAGGCCAGCTCTCCGTAGAGCAATTCCACGACTTCTATCGTCTTATAGAAAAGAGCTTCAAAAGCTTCAATAACCGCATCACTGTCGTCGCGATGCGTTTCAGTAAAGGCATTCAAAAACGCCTCAAGTGGCTTTTGATAGTCATTTATCCTGAAGTGGAACGCGAGGAACCGAATGAGAAATTCTTCCGCTCTCATTCTCTTGTTATTACCTGTGTGTAGAAGCTTCCGCCAACGCGGATCTTTTGCAGCCTCACCAACCCATTTAACAAATGGACCGTGATAGATTCCGTGCCTCAGTTCTTGAGGTGACAGTTCAACGGCCCCGCTATTCAGTCTTTCAAAAACATCAAATTTTACCTGTGGGTGGGTCTCTTTCATAATGACTATGCATCTCAGTGTTCGATTTGAGATATGACGTTGAAATCGTGGATCTAGCTCATCAAATTTCAGCCCCTCAAGCTCAGGATATGCAGTAAGCCCAACTAATTCGAACTCATTGTTAATAAACTTTCGAATGGATTGAAGTCGTTGGTTACCATCGATTACCGACAGGCGTTCGTCTTTCTCTTGACTAAGATAAATAACCGGAATTGGACACTGAATTATAAGTGATTCAATCAGGCGAGACGCTTGAGCTTTCGTCCAAACGTATCGACGCTGAAATTCAGGGATATACATGTTCTTCGATACGGTCAAATATTGATATAAGGTCGCGATGGAGAAATCGTAAGTATCGGTATGCAAACGACGTTGCTCAGGCGGAATCTGCAGAATTGAATCTACATGCGCTTCTTCTTGTTGCGGGAATAATTTATCCGCCAAAGTTCTTTCGGCTCTCTTAGCCATATTGAACAAGTCCTTTCATTTGCACACGGCTTTGCTCCGATTGATTGAGTACTGTTTATCGAAATCGTCAAGCCAGGGGAAGCTGATTTGCATCTGGAATCTACGATACATTGGACGGGCGGGTGGCCCACATCTGACCGAATCACTACAATCGGGTGCCCCATCTTAGCGACGGTTTTATCGTCGCTAAGGTGGACCATTTTCGCGGCAGCGAAAATCCCGATACTCTAAACTCACCCATGCCGTCCGGACTCAACCGATACCAAAGAGAAGGCGACGACCACTTCAGTTGTTACCGCCGCGACCCTGTTCCCTCACACACCAGTCCGATTAGCTAGCCTTATCCGCCAGCATCTTCTCCCGCAGCAGCCGATTCGCCCGGCTCTGATACCCCTTGCCATCCTTCTTCAGCCACGCAATCACATCCGCGTCCAGCCGCAGGCTCACCGCCTTCTTCACCGGACGATAAAACCTCCCCCGCACCGCATCCTTCCACATCGCATCCGTCAGCTCTGGAATATCCGATGTATCGGTCTCATGCTCCGGCCTCTTTGCCAGCTCAGCAAGGTTGGCCCTCTGCTTCGCGGTGAGAGGACTTCCCGGCTCGCGCCGGTACGTGACCATCCTGACTTCCTTAACCTTGGCTTTCTCAACCTTGACCGTCTTCATATCGTCTCCTCTCGCGCACCGTTACTTCTCTCGCCGAAATAATCCGGACACTCTCCTCGCCGTGCTCATCCTGAATTGTGTGAGCCACCAGCAGGAGCAAAACGCCTTCCACCAATCCGATGGTGTGCCAGCGCTCCTCGCCATCAACCTCCCGGTCTTGCAACATCACAAAGTCAGGATCGTCGAACACCAGCGTGGCAGTCTCAAAGAAAACCCCATGCTTGCGATAGTTGCTGCGGTTCTTGACCTCATCCCAATCAAACCGCACATGCACCGCCTATACAAATATGTATATACAAAAATCACCCATTCCGCAATCAAAACCGAAGGAAGTCTGCGCTGCATTACGGTGCCGGGGTAAGACCATGCCATAACATCACCTCAGCGTAGTCCGGGCCGAGGACACGGGAACTGATGATCGCGAGCACCCTGGCCCCATCCTTGCACCTACGCTCAATCACCTGCACCGTTAGTGGTATTTAACTCTGAAGCGATCAGCGTAATGTGGTTCCTGCAGAGTTCAGTGTTGATGGTCCTTCCTGAGTGTCGTCCCGCATCGGCACCACGGACACAGAACAGCGAAAGACCACGGAGGCACCATGCTTACGATCGCTGTGGGAGTTCTGATTGCAGTCTTTCTTCTCTTTGGCTTTGGTTTTCTCTCGACCGCCTCGAACGGATGGTTCTTCAAATACCAAAAACCGCAAGATACCATCCCCTCACCCGACAAGAACAATTAATACTTGCACCCGCGAGCAGTGGCGTTGCCGCTACTGGGTGCTCACCACGCCGCGCCGCAACGGCTGCAGATCCTGATCCAGCATCCCTGCCAGGTCCGACGCCAGCCCCGCGCCCTTCGCATCCGTATACGTCCCCAGCGTCCCCTTCAACTCCACATCCGTCTGCTTGCCCGCAATCACCTCGGTGCAGGGAGTACCCGTAAGGTACGAAGCCGTAAATCCAATCGTCCGCTTGCCCATCGTCTGCTCTTGAATCACCACATTCAACGCCCTGTCCGCAAGCGCAGGAACGTCGACCACGTCCACCCCGCTCAGCGATCCCACCTGCTGCCGAATCTGCCCCGCAATCGCACCCGTGGAATCATCCCCGGCCACCGTCAGCAGCACATGAATCATCGACCCCGGTATCAGCGTACTCGCCGCACAGCTCAGCACATACTTCTTCGGATCAGGCCGCGCCGCGCTCAACAGCATCGTCAGTTGAACCTTCGAAAGCTTGTTCAACCCGAACACAGGAAAGTCGCTCGCCGAGACCCCCAGCTTCTGCTGCACCTCCGGCGTCCATACCGCCAGCGCCGTCTTCGCTGGAGCCTTCGCCTTATGCTGCGGCAGTGCCGTCGTCTGCGCCAACGCAACCGAACCCGCCACCACCAGCCCCGCGACCATCCCCCGAAAGCCATTGCCCAAAGTGCCAGAAACCAGAACCATCAATGATTCCTCCAATCCCGTTACCTCAAAAGTTACGCCAGATGACGCAATCCAACAAACCAGACACTCGAATCCCGGCGCCCACTCCTTAAAAACTCCTGTCAAGCCCCCAAGTCGCAAATCCCCGCGCCCCGCAAGCACAAACCACCTGGCGTACTATCCCCACCCAATCCGATAAAATAAACATAGGGGCAAAAATAACGAAAATCGCGCAAGACTTTTCATGGGAGCTAACCCCAATGAATGGAATATTTTACCCGTAACCCATTTGATATGAATATTTTGGCGATACGAAATTCAGTAGGTTGCACAAAATAAATATCTTAGCCCCACCCACCCCCCAGGGGGGTGCCCCCGAAATTTACTTTTCAGCCACCAAAAATCTGGCATCTAAGTTCGAATGGCTAAGCTACGAGCATCAGCGGTCTTCGTCACTCCTATCCTCCTCGCTTCCAGCCTCCTGCCCGCGTTCGCTCAGCCCAACCGCAACAATAACGCCTACAACAACGGCATGCGCAGAGGCGAACGTGGAGGCCATTATTACTCCCATAACGACCGCCGCTACCGCGACGACTACTACCGCCAGGACAACGGCATCGGTCCCGGTAAAGGAGCACTCATCGGCGCCGCAGCCGGTGGTCTCCTCGGTGCAGCCTTCGGTGGCGGCCTCCAGGGAACCATCGTCGCCGGAGCAGCCGGAGCCGGTATCGGCGCAGTCGTAGGCCAGTCCGCACAGGACAACCGCCGCCGCGATCAGTACGGACGACCCTACTAGCCCACTTTCGTTTCTACTTTGAACTCAATTTTTTTGGCTCAAACTTCTAAACCAGAACGAGGAAAGTGTCCATGCCTTCAGCCAATAAGCTTCGCCTCATCGCCCTCTGCCTTGCTCTCGCGACCGCACCCATCGCCCTAAACGCGCAGGATTCATCAGCCACAGTCACACCCTCTGCCGATTCGACCGCCGCTCACACCTGGACCACAGAGCAGATCCTCACCTGCACCGTCTCGGACTGCTGGCAGCTCGCCGGCAAGAACGAATCCACCTTCTTCGACATCGTCCAGCAGTTAGCCGCCATCTCCGCCCAGCGACGTGGCGTCACGCTACCCGACAGCGCCGAAGCCGGCAAACGCGCCGGGGAGTACATCAAGGCCAAGGCCAAGGCAGACCACGGGGCGCTCCTCTACGCCATCGTCGACGCCTCCGTCCGCCACATCGGCATCAAATCCGCCACGAACTAATCCTCCACTCCAGGGAGGAGACCGGGCGCTACCATGGTGCATGTCACGCCTCATCCTCATCCCCCTCCTAGCCATCGCCACCCTGGCTCCCTCCCAGGTCCAACCCACCCTAACCCCGGCTCCCATCGAAATCGCCACCCAGGAGCAACACCTCTGGACCACCTTCGCGGAGGGCGATTTTAATGCTGTCCGCAGCCTCTTTACTCCCGACTACATTCAGGTCGACAGCACCATCCAGGCACTCGACACCACTCTTATCTTCCTCAAACACTGCAAACTGACCTCCTACGAGCTCCGCGACCTCCAGGTCCGCATTCTCACCCCAAACTCTGCCCTTACCGCCTACCATATACTCAGCACTTTCTCCTGCGATACAGACACTAAGCCTGAAGTCAAGACCTTCGACAAGAACTCCGTTACCGTGTGGGTGAGGCAATCCCCCAGCGCGAAGTGGCTAGCCCAGGCTCATACCGAAACCCCCACGGCCAAACCCTAAGTCCAGATTAAAGAGTTCGGCACTTGACACGCGCAAGCCGGGACTACATCTCGTAAACGTAACTTCTGCAGCTCTCGGCACAAAAAATCGCATCATACAAGTGAATCTTGCTATTCTGGTGAACAGAAGATGATTATCGGTTAGCGTAAATCGCTACCGCTCTCGGTTCTTTCCTGTGCTTACGAGAATCATCATTCCTCAATCCATGCCCATAAGAGTTATCCGTTTGATGCTGACAGCACTTGATACTAGAAAACCGCAGACAAGGACGAAACTTTTGTCGAATATCTGCGTCTTCAATCGGAGTGAGGCTGCGTCCGAATGGCACATCTTCAGAGGACACATGATGATTTTTAAGTTAAAGTATTGTGCGATTACCCTGGTGCTACTCATCACTCTTAGCTTCGCTTTTGAGCGCCAGGCCCATGCCTACGTGGATCCAGGCTCTGGCCTTCTGATCTTTCAGGGCATCAGCGCGGTAGTCTCCGGCGCGCTCATTTACTTCCGCCGCCGCATCAGGAATCTCTTCACCAAAACTCCGCCATCAACAGCCTCCGCAATCCAGCCTCCGCCAGTCTCCTCAGCTATCGACCAACGCTAAACATCCATTGACAGAGGAGATGCGGGGCCCTTATCCTTCTTCTACTATGCTCTGATCTTAGCTGCGCTGCATCATAGTTCCTTAATATTTCGCGCCCACCAGTCGCGCAAAAATCCATGTCCTGTTCCCTCCTATCGAAAGAAAACAGGCCTTGAGAGTACTCACCCATCCTGCTTTGGTCGCCTTCGGCCTCACGAACCTGTATCTACTCGCCCTCACCGGCCCGCTCATTTCAACCAACCATGATCTGGTCTACCACCTCATCGGTTCAGCGTCCTCAATCGTCATCCCGATCATCGCCTACGTGGTCGTCCTTTCACTTCTTCTTACCGCAATTCTCTTTTTTGTCAGACAGCGTGGACCGCTGCGCGTCATCATCTGGTCTGCCCTCCTTCTCGTGCTGCCCTCAATCCTTCTCCACACCTACGCCGACTTCTCCGACAGAGAAGTCCCCGCCTGGCTGTCTTCTGTCGTTACACTCACCGCCCTTATCCTCCTCCTCGCCGCCTCCTTTCGATGGAAGCAATTCCTGCCCCTCTTCGATAAAATACAGCCTGCTGCCGCTGGCATTCTTGGCTTCTTCTCCTTCAGCGGTCTGCTCATCTTCGGGCAGCTGATCTGGTGCGCGGCAGAGACCCGCAACCTCAATCCCGCTCGCTCGCTGCACCATGCCCAGCCAGCGGCACAGGGCGCACCCCGGGCTCGTATTCTTTGGATCGTCCTCGATGAGCTCTCCTACCAGCAGCTCTACGAGCGCCGCTTCCCCGGCCTTGAGCTTCCCGCCTTCGACCAACTCGCCGCCCAGTCCACCGTCTTTACCCACGCAGTCCCAGTAGGGGAATACACTCGATCCATTCTCCCCACTCTGTTCACTGGCCTGCCTTCAAACGATATCAAGGTGTCTGCCAGCGGTCTCCTCGTCTCACTGCACGACCCCGCCACCGGTAAGTCGAACCCCTTCCGTCAGCATCAAACCGTCTTCCAGGATGCCCTCGACGCAGGGTACAGCACCGGTCTCGCTGGCTGGTATAACCCCTATTGCCGCATTATTCCCGAGGTTCTCGACCACTGCTTCTGGACCTATCGCGAATCCATCCCTGCTAATTTATCTCCTCGACGCTCTGTTGCCGTCGATCTTCTAAGGCCCTTCCACCGTCTGCTCCTCAATGCCAAACACCTCTTCGGACATGGTCCCGGCACTCCCTCAGACGAGGCCCTCGACATCCGCCAGCACTCCACCGACTACCGCAAGCTCCTCGCAGTTGGCGACTCCTACCTGACCGATCCCTCCATCAACTTTCTCGTCCTTCACATGCCGATCCCGCACCCATACGGCTTCTACGATCGCAAGCAAAAGACCATCGCAACCCAGCACACCTCCTACATCGACAACCTCGCCCTCTGCGACCAATATCTCAGCCACGTCCACCAGCTTCTCGACCAGCAGCATCAATGGGATTCAACCACTCTCATCGTCATGGGCGATCATGGGTGGCGTACAAAGCTCATCTGGATCGACTCCGCCACCTGGACTGCGGAAGACGCAGCCGCCAGCCACAATGGCGAGTTCGACGACCGACCCGCCTACATCGTCAAGCTCCCCAACCAGCAGACTCCCAGCCGCATCGACCAGCCTTTCGCCATCCTCCGCACCCGCGCCTTGCTCGATGCCCTCATGCAGAATCGCATCCATACGCCTGCCGATCTACAAAGCTGGACTGCACAACAAAAGTAAGTCGGTCGAACGCCGCCCAGCCCCTGTTTCATCACTTTTGCCCTTACTCTAGCCTTAGAAAGCATCTCCCCAGCCCGCTTCGGCCTCCAACATAATCTGGAGAACCGCAAAATGGCACGCCCCTACTGGTCAGGTCAAATCCAAATCTCCCTCGTTTCTTTTGGCATCAAGCTCTTTCCCGCCACAGAAGCCAAGAGCGAGATTCACTTCCATCAGCTCAGCCGCAAAACCGGCGAGCGCATCAAACACCAGAAGGTCTCCGGCGATGAAGGGCCCGTCGAAAAATCCGACATCGTCAAAGGATATGAGTACCGTAAGGGAGAGTACATCTCTATAGAACCCGACGAAATTGAAGATCTGCGCATACCCTCCCGCCACAATCTGGAGATCACCCAGTTCGTCGACACCGACGAGCTCGATCCCGCCTTCTTCGAGAAGCCCTACTTCGTGGTGCCGGAAAACGACGTCCAGGCCGAGGCCTTCGGAGTCGTCCGCAAGGCCCTGCAAACGACAAAGAAGGTAGCCCTCGGAAAGATAGCCTTCGGCGGCCGCGAACATCTCGTCGCCATCTCCGCGCCAGCAGACGAAAAGCTCGCCGGCATGATGGCCTACACCATGCGATACGCCGAAGAGCTCCGCGATCCCGCCGACTACTTTGGAGATATCAAGAAGGTCACCGTCGACGAGGATCAGCTCTCTCTCGCCAAGGAGCTCATCAAGCGCAAGACCGCCAGGTTTGCCCCCGAGAAGTTCAAGGACGAATACGAAGCAGCCCTCAAAGAGATGATCAAAGCCAAGATAGAGCACGCACCCATTCCCCACGACGAGCCCGCACCGAGATCTGCCAAGGTCATCAACCTCATGGATGCTCTCCGTAAAAGTGTCAGAGGAGATAAAGGGGATGGTGAGTCCAAATCGAAGAAGAAGACTCCCTCCAGGCCAGCCGCTGGCTCAAAGAAAGGCATCGTCCTGGTCAAGCCCGCGCCACACTCTCAGGCCAAATCATCATCCGCTAAATCGACAAAATCCCGGCGTGAGTCCGCATAATCCATGACCACGAAACGCAAATCATCAGCCAAGCCTGCGGAGAAAAAGCCTGCATCGAAATCGCCATCCAAACCTGGTGGGCCTGGTGTGAAGTCCCGCACATCTGCCTCCAATGCCGTCGACCGTCAACTCGAGCGCTATCGCGACATGCGCGACTTCAGTATCACCGCCGAACCAAGCGGCAAGTCCGCCGCAAAAAAGGCGTCCGCTAAAAGCGAGCCACAGCTCCCCTTCTGCATCCAGAAACACGCAGCCTCACACCTGCACTACGACTTCCGCCTCGGCTGGAACGGCGTCCTCAAAAGCTGGGCCGTCGCTAAGGGTCCCAGCTATTTCACCGGCGATAAGCGCCTCGCCGTCCAGGTCGAAGATCACCCCATGGAGTACGGCGGCTTCGAAGGCATCATCCCTCAGGGCCAATATGGTGGAGGCACCGTTATGCTTTGGGACCAGGGCACCTGGAACCCGCAGCCCGGCCACACCGACGTGGACGAAGGTCTACGCACCGGCTCACTTAAATTCACACTTCACGGCACCAAGATGAAGGGCAACTGGGCTTTGGTTCGCATGGGTGGCAAGGCTGCAAACGAACGCAAACCCAACTGGCTGCTCATCAAGGAGCACGACAACTTCGAATACACCAGCAAAGACAAGCCCATCACGGAAGCCGAGCCAAACAGCGTCATCACCGATCGCAGTCTCGAACAGATCTCCCAAAACGAAGACCACGTTTGGAACTCGAAAGAGACCGCAAAGGGCAACGCCTGGTACCGCAACGACAGCACCCTCACGCCAAAAAAAACTACTCTCGCTCAGAAAAAATCTCCTTCGCGACAGCCACCTAACTTCACCACTGAACTCCACGGCACGCCAAAAGAAAAACTCCCGGCCTTCCTTCCCCCGCAGTTAGCTCAGCAGTCCACTACTCCACCTGCAGGCGCTGGTTGGTTGCACGAGCTCAAACTCGACGGCTACCGCATACAGGCCCGCAAAGACGGAGCAGCCGTTCAGCTCCTCACCCGCACCGGCCTCGACTGGACTCATCGCATGAAGACTGTTGCGACGCAAATCCAGGCCCTACCCGCCGACACCGCGATCCTCGACGGCGAACTCGTCGTTCTCTCCCCCAATGGCACCACCAGCTTCGCCGATCTGCAGGCAGCCTTCCAGGATGGCGTCAAAAAGCCCCTCACCTACTTCGCCTTCGACCTGCTTCATCTCAACGGTCACAACCTTCGCGGTCTTCCGCTGATCGAACGCAAGACGCTTCTCACCCAGCTCCTCAAAGACTCCGGCGAGTTCATCCGGGCTAGCGAGCATCTCGAATCCAACGGCGAAGATGTCTTCCACAAAGCCTGCGAGCTTCATGCCGAGGGAATCGTTAGCAAACGCGCCTCCAGCCGCTACATATCAGGCCGCAGCGCAGACTGGCTCAAGCTCAAGTGCATCCGCGAGCAGGAGTTCGTCATCGGCGGTTTCACCCTGCCTTCGAACGGCACCCACGGCATCGGCGCGTTGCTGCTCGGGTACTACGACCACGGCACCACAGCATCGAAAAACTCTCCGCATAACCTCCTCTACGCGGGCCGCACCGGCACCGGCTTCACGCTGAAGACTCACCGTCTCCTCCGCGATCAATTAGAGAAACTGCGTCAACCCACCATCCCCTTCGACCATCCCCCCGCCGAGGCAAAACGAGGAGCGATATGGGTCAAACCCCAGCTCGTCGCCCAGATCAACTTCGCGACATGGACCGCCGACAACCTCGTTCGCCAAGCCTCGTTCAAAGGCCTCCGCGAGGACAAGCCTGCCAGCGAAGTTCGTCGTGAGGAACCAGGTCTCGCTCCAAAACCTCGCGGTAAAAAGCAGGCATCCCACGTCGCCCCCGCACCCTTGGCCGCAAAAACAACGACAAGAGCCTCCAAGGCGGCCGCCGCCCAAACTGCTCCGAAACCCACGGCGAAGTCCACTACACACCGCCCCACCGAAGCTCCCCCCGTGCGTCTCACCCATCCCGAAAAAATTCTCGACGTCGAAACCCACCTCACCAAGCAACAGCTAGCCGACTACTACTGGGCCATCGCCCCGCACATGCTGCCCCACATCGCCGACCGGCCTCTCTCGCTGGTCCGCTGCCCCGAAGGCAGTGAAAAGCCTTGCTTCTATCAGAAGCACGTCAACCACATGCTGCCTCCCGGCATCGGCTCGGTCGACGTCCCTGACAAAAAGACCGGCAAGCCCGAGCCGTATATCACTCTCTCCACAGCCGAAGCCCTTGCTGGACTCGCGCAGATGGGCGTCCTCGAAGTCCACCCCTGGGGCGCACGCAACAACGACCTCGAACACCCCGACCGCATCATCATCGACCTCGACCCCGACACCGCCATCCCCTGGTCCAGCCTCACCGCCAGCGCTGCCGAGGTCCGCAAGCGGCTAAAAAAACTTGGCCTCGAATCCTTCCTTAAACTCACCGGAGGCAAAGGTCTCCACATCGTCGCTCCCATCAGGCCCACACGCGATTGGACCGTCATCAAACAGTTCGCTCACGCCTTTGTCCTCCAGATGGAAGAGGCCGAACCCCAGCTCTACCTCACCAGGATGACCAAGTCCGCACGCAAGGATCGCATCTACCTCGACTACCTCCGCAACGAACGAGGCGCCACCGCCGTCGCCCCGTATTCGCCGCGAGCCCGCGCAGGGGTCACTGTCTCGCTTCCCCTGCACTGGGCCGATCTCAAGCTACCCGAGAGGCCCATCTTCCACGTCACCAACTTCGCCGAATGGAAAAACCGCCTCACCCGCGACCCTTGGAAGCAACTCCCGGCAACCGACCAGTCCCTCACCTCGGAGACCTTGGCCCAGCTCAACATCTCCACGGCAAAGTAACTTCCACAGGCGACCAGTCCTTCATCGTCTGCAGAGAGAGTCACAAGCTACGGCTTCGAGACCTCTGGCATGATCGCCCCTGCCTTCACCCATCGTTCCACGACCGCAATATCCGCATCCGAGATCTTCGGCAGCTTTGGCGGCATCGGCATCGGATCATTCGCCGGCCCCTCATGGCGAATCAACCGCACCAGCAGACTCTTCGCCGGATCGCCCGGAACCAACACCGTTCCGTCATGTCCACCCTTCAGCATTCCCGCGCGAGTCTCAATGTTCAATCCACCCCGATGATTCACGCCTCCGTGGCAACGGTAGCAGTTCGCCTTGAAGATCGGCTGCACCTTACCTGTATAAAACTCCGGCGTTGTCGCTTCATCCTGCCCCGCCTGCACCGTTCCCACTCTCAATCCCCACCCCATCAGGGCAAGACATGCTACAGCTAATCCAACCGCAATTCCCTTCATGAAGCCTCCCTATTAATCGACAAGTATACGGAACCCACCTCGTCACTTCCGCAATGCATCATCAATCTTTACCGTAGAAGATGCTCTGGCGTTCCGCGCCTCCGAAAATCATGATGCGTTTGAACGCCCCCATACCGGCCCTTCTGGCGCTTGCAGTCTTGTCATTTCTGCCTGTCAACAGCCTCGCCAAACCGACGCATCATCATGCCTCGAAACCCGCCGTCACCACCCCCGCTTCAAAACACCAGGCCCGCAAAAAGTCCGTCGCTAAACCCGTCACCCGCTCGCCATCTCCGCACCTCGCCCATACTGTTCGCGACACCCGCTCCTCCAGACACCACAGCGCTGCAAGTCCCACTGTCGCTCGCGTCCACGCACCGCGACCTAGCCGACGCCATCTACGTCGCCTTGCGAGGGCAAACAGAGAAGCACCGCACGAATCAACTCGCCAGCAGCAGGCAGCCGTCGACACGTCGCCGCAGAAAGCCTCCTCCTCCGACTTCCTGAAAGCTGCGACATCGCCAATACCCGTCCAGCCTGCCACAGCCATCCATGGCACATCGCGGCCCGACGAGCTCAACGAGACCCCGCAGCCCACGCACAAGTCCGCATCCGCGCCCGTCCCTGTCGTCAGCGTCATCCGCCCCGCCACCGAAAGGCCGCAACTGGACAGCGTCGAAGAGGCAGCCTCCACACCTGTCATCCTTCCTGCGCTCTACAACAAGCGCGGCCGTCTCATCGTCCCGCCACCCCTCAAAGGCTCCCACGAGATTCTCGTCCACCAGAATCAAGTCGCGGACCGCGACGGCCTCAGCCGCATTCAAAACGACGATGACCTCCTGGACATGCGCAACCACAGGCTTCTTGTCGCTCTCCCTCTCAGCGACGCCCTCGAGGTAGACGAGCGCCTCCCCGTAAATCGCCGCTACTGCCGTCCCTGGACCGCGCAGTTCCTCGCTACGATGGCCCGCGCCCACTACGCGCACTTTCACACTGCCCTGCAGATCAACTCCGCCGTCCGCACCGTCGAGTTCCAGCAGCACCTTATGCACATCAACGGCAATGCAGCGCCCGCCGAAGGCGACACCGCCTCGCCACACCTCACTGGCCAGGCCATCGACATCGCCAAACACGGCCTCTCCCTCACCGAGATCGCCTGGACCCGTGGCTACCTGCTTCCTCTCGTGCAAGAGGGCAAGGTCGATGTCGAAGAGGAGTTCCAGCAGTCCTGCTTCCACATCAGCGTCTATAAACGCTACCTTCCATCCGCCACAACTCCGGGCCGCACTCTAGCCTCATCGCATCACAATGAGACCACCGGGCTCGCAGCCGCGATACGCTAAGAGTTTCCATGCAAACATACAGAAAAGAGATTGCGAACTAAGACTGGCGTCCATAATACCGGTGGAATCGGAGCTACGCCTTCGCCTGCAGCGGTTCACGAAGCCCGGTCTTCCAGCTCTTGTAAGCCGCGTCCAACCCCAGCATGTTCAGCACGCCATCCTCGCCAGTCGCCGCATAGCTGCCGTCGCCGCGGAACGCGTGCGCAAAACTATCCAGCATCCGGACATACCCATCCCGGTTCTCGACGGTCGTGGTCTCTATCACCTCTCCGGCCCGGGTCAACACCACCTGCACAGGCCGGTCAACGCTCAGGCCACTCTCGGCAACTAGCGCACCCTCACTCCCAACGACCTCAACCAGCGTACGATACAGCCCTCGCGCATTTGCCGTCACATTGGCGTACACCCCGCCAGTCATCTCCATCTGGAGCGACGCAATCGCCTCCACCTTCCCTGAAGCTTCGTCCTTCCGCGCCAGCGTGCTGACACTTACCACGTCCTCGCCCAGCACAAAGCGCAGCGCGTCGATGCAGTGCACTCCTACGTCCGCAATCGGCCCCCCGCACGCGAGGCTCGGGTCGGCGATCCACGTCCGTGGTGCCGTCTGCGCAGGGTAGGTGTACTGCGCATGCGCCGACTGCGGCTGTCCAATGCGCCCCGCGGCAATCTGCTCACGCATCCACTCCAGGCTGTGGTTATAGCGAAAGTTCTGCGCGACTCCAAAGAGCACGCCAGCAGCTTTGGCGGCAGCGTTCATCTCTTCGGCCTCAGCCGCGTTCATCGCCAGCGGCTTCTCGCACAGAACAGCCTTGCCATGGCTCAGAGCCAGCAGCATATCGTCCCGATGCATCGCATCCGGCGAAGTAATAAAGACCACATCGATCTCTGGGGAAGAGCACAGCTCCTCACGCGTCGAAAAGCAATGCGGAATTTTATACTCCACGCAGTTCTTTGCCGCAGCAACCTGATCACGGCGCCACATACCAACGAGCGTTGCGTGCTCAGACTGCAAAAAAGCGGGAAGGAGACGACGGACCGCATGATGCCCAAACCCAAGGATTGCAAACCGCACCGGCAACTGCGTCATGCCCATCTCCATAGATATTTCGTCTGTCGTGAGACTTTAGTGCGCGTCGTTCTTGAAGATCTGCTCAGCCAGAAAGTTCTCCACCTTAGCCTGATCGTGCACCATCTCCAAGTAAGCACTCTTCAGCAACGTCGACCGGCCATCGTGCAGTTGCTGCCGAATCGCCTGCTGCACCCGTGGATCACTGAGATCACGCTGCCCCGCAGGGTCGCGAGAGATCAGCTTGTAGATGGCGTAGCCCACCGGCTTCTTTGTCTGCGGATCTATCATCGGGATAATGTCGGGCATCTGCCCCGGCTTCAACTTGCTGATTGCGGCAAAGATGATCGGATTTGTACGCACCTCCGATTCCTTATGGAAGCCCATATCACCGCCGTTCGAGGTCGTCTCCGGCTGCTCGGAAAAGTTCGCCGCGACCTCGCCAAAGTCCTCTCCACTATCCAGCCGGTTCTTCAGCGCCTGAATCTTCTTCTTTGCATCGGCGTCGTTGGTCGCCTTGCTGCCCTGCAGATTGACCGGCTGCGGGGAAGGTATATCGGTCACCTGAATCTGGGCCAGGCGGTACGTCGTCTCAATCAGGTCGTATTCGGATTTGTGCTGGTTGTAGTAGTTCGTCACATCCGCGTCTGTCACTGTAATCTTCGAGTTGATCTCTTTATTCAGCAGCTTGTTGATCGTCAGCGTCCGTCGCAGATCATGCTTTACATCGTCGAGGGTATGGTTATTTGCCTTCAACCACTGCTCGAATTGCTCCTCGGGGTACCGCGCTTTTAGCTCCGCGAGCTTTGCATCCACCTCTTCGTTGGTCGCCGTCAGGTTCATCTTCGCTGCACGCTGTTCGACAATCTCCTCATCAATCATCGTGCGCAGCAAATTCAATCGCAGCGAGTCTGCCTGGTCCTGCGACGGCTTCTGCTGCTGAGCGTCTCCCAACTGCGCCATATAGCTCTTGTCCAGCTCTGCCCGCATAATAGCGTGGCCGTTCACCGTGGCGATCACGTCTGCGCTATGGCTATGATTGCAGCCAACCATCGGCAGCAGAGCCATGGGAAACAAACCAACAGCGAAGAACAGTGCGACTGGAGCCGGAGCCTGACGGAAGAAGCGGATCGGAAAAAAACTATCGGTATGAGTCAACAAGGTCGGCACGTCCTGGGTCTCCTGCATTCGGCTAGTTGCCGGGCTTGGGAGCCGGCAGGGTTTGTGATGGTGTCGGGATAGGTGTAGTAGGCGGCGGTGGCGGCGTTTGGCCAGAGGCGATCAGAGCGTTGTCGATCATGCGGTATAGATTCGCCAGAGGCTGCGCCCCTTCTACCTTTTCACCGTTGATAAACAGCACTGGCGTCGCTTCTACGCCAAGGGCTTCGCCTTCCTTAACCGAGGCCTTGATTGCCGTCTCATCCTGCTTGACGATGCAGGCATCCAACGACTCGGCGGTCACGTTCTGACGCCTTCCCTCATCGCGTGCCAGCGTATCGAGCGTCGTGTTCGCCTTGGACAGGCTCTTCTCGTCGCCGCCCAGCTCACCAGCATGCGCGTGAATGTAGTCCACCAGGTTCCAGTAGCCGGTAGCGCTCTGCGCACCAACGCAGTTCGTATCAACAGCGGCACGCATCGCCCACGGATGCTGGTCGAGCGGAAAGTCACGATACACAATGTGGATCTGATTCTTGTAACGCTCCATCAGCGCCGGAAAAAGCTCGGCATGCATCTTCGCACAGAACGGACACTCCAGATCGTCAAAGCCGACAATCAGCACTGGAGCATCAACCGGCCCACCACGCGCCGGACGCCCCGTACCGCTCACCAACTGCTTGGGGTCCTTGCTGATGTCGTACTTGCTAAACTGCGCCAGAGTCTTGCCATCGGTCGAGAGCAAAAACGGTACCGACTTGCTCGACTTTCCATCCGCTATGAAGTTCACACTGATCTCATCGAAGCCAGCCACATCGCTCTTGGATCGCGGACCAATCTGAATGTCATACTCAGGCGGAACATTTGACCTGGAACGGATCAGCACTTCAACTCGGCGCGTCAGCTCAGGAGAGAGCTTCCCAGATGCCTGCGTCGAGCTTTGGGCAGGAGTCTGTGCATGGCACCCCACAGCGGCCAGCGCAAGGGAGAACGTGAGAGCGAGGACGGACACACGGAGCGACTTCACAGCGGTCAACACAATACCTCGATTATCTCATGCAGAGCCGGTCTCCCAGCCCCCCATGGCCACTTCGACACCGCACCTACCCCTAGAACAAGCTCACCGCGCGCTTCAGATTCCCAGCCGTCCCAATGTTCACCAGCGTAAGGCTGAACTTCTCCTCCGTCTCGTTTCGCACCGCACCCAGCTCGTACTTTCGAACCTCTACACTGAACCCGCAACAGTCCCAGTTATACGAGGTCTGCACTGCCCCATACTGCAACAGGGAGTTACACGTAGCGGTTGTCGTAGCACCGCACGCACCCGAACTAGGATTCAAATTAAGTCCTATGTTCCCTGCAACTCCCAACCCCGCTTTGGTCGGCGATCCATACCCAAACAAAAGCCGTATCTGGTTGAAGTTCGAGACACCCGATGTCACTCCGTCTGTATAAAAGCGTCCTGGAGCATTCAGCCGCGCATAGCTCATTCCTCCAAAGATGTTGCCTTGGTGCGCGTCCACCAGCACGTTGTTCGAAGTAAACTTCTTCGCCCCCGTATCCAGATCAAAGTCCCACTCGACATCCAGGTTCGCCGACGTACGCACCCGAAGGCGCGAGATCAGTGGCGAGATCGCCCGAGGCTCGGTCAAAAATGCAACTCCGGATAAATTCAACGTCGTATCGAAGATATTGCGACGTCCGTCCTGCACCGCCCCGCCAAAGTTCTGATCGAAGAAATACTTCTGTGTCAGCCGCCAGCTGATCCACTCCCGATCGCCGCAGCCGCTGTGCTTCTTCGCCGATAAGTGGTTTGGGTCGTCCCGGTTCTTCTCCTGCTCCTGCAATACGCTCTCCTCTGTTACTGCGCAGTGCTGGTCCTTCAACGGGCGCAGAAACAGCCGCTGCGTCACTCCATACTCCAGCTCATTCGTGTCACTCACCACATCGACATCGTCAAAGCGCAGCACATTCAAAAAGTTATTTACCCCGTTCACATAGCGATACGTAAACTCGGGCTCAATCGTATGTTTCAGATCGTGGCCAAACATCTGCTCCACGCCGGTCGAGTCGAAGGTGCGCTCCACCACCGGTGCGCGCACATCCAGCTCCGTCTCCACGTCCGCACGGTTCAACCCGTTTGGCAGCTCCACCGGCACCGCATCCGGCGTGTAGGGCGTCTGCCGGCTCCGGCTGTACACCGTATCCCGCACCCCCAACGACGCACGCATATGCCACCCATCGGCGCTGAACGGATACGAGATCTCCGGGTGCAGATCGAACCGCTGCGTCAACCCGCCGGTAGAAAAATTCGGCTGCACGCGCGACAGCCCAGCCAGAGAGCTCTGCAGACTCCACTGCACCCCGCTTCTGCCAATCTCATGCTCGGTCGCGCTAAAGTCCAGCGACGGAACGTGGAAGATCTTCACCTGCTCCTCTGGAGTCGCCGGTGTCGTCGCCGTCGCCGCTACTGCGACCATCTTCAGCCCCTGATATTTGTCCGCCCGCACCGACACCGCGTACCCGTCCGACTCATGCACCCCATACGCGACCGAAAAAATATCGCTCGACACCGCATCGTTGAACTCCTCCGCGAACGCCTCGCGATACGTATAAGAGCTCAGATACTCCGCAACGCCGACAACCCTGGTCTGCGCCGAAAAATCATGACGCCCCGAAAACGTAACGTCCTCACCACCCTGGTTCACATACACGCCGCCGGTCACAATTCCACGATCCTGAAGCCCGCTGTAGTGAGCCAGCACCATATCCTGACCCAGTCCCTTATAACGAAACGTCGCTCTCTCCTGCCATCCTCGCAGCGAAAAATAATCCAGCCCCAACGTCAGATCAGTACTTCGGTTGATTGCCCAGTAGAACTCCTCGCCCAGAGTGAACCCCTTGGTCGACGAATCCCCCAGCACCGGAATCATGATCCCGCTCTGCCGCTCCTCTGCATCCACGGCGTGGGTCACATAGGGCAGATAAAGCAGCGGTAAGTTCGTCAAGTGAAAGATGCTGTTGTGTGCCGTCGCCTTCTTGCCGTCGACATTGAACTTCCCCGCCGCCAGCAGCCAATCCGGCTTCGGCAACTTGCACGACGTCACCGTCCCCTCGTAGATCACATACTCCTCTGGTCCCGTCCGCTCCACCATCCTGCCGGTAAAAAGAAATGGATTACTGTTCGAATACGTTGATAACAACTTCAAGCCGGTCGCCGGTTTCATCCCCACCGAACCCGTTACATCGTAGAACTTCCCCGTCTGCTTGCTCAGGTTCATCGTTCCGTGGCTGGCCAAAATATTTTCATCATTCGGCCCTCCTGTCACCCTCACATGTCCCGTCGCCGTCAGTTCGCCAGTATCGGTGTCGTATTCAATGTGGTCCGCCTTCACATCCCGGTCGCGGTAGGTGATCTCAACGTCATCGTCCAGGGTATAAAGACTTCCTACCTTTTTCTGCGGCCCGCGCGAATAAATCTCCACCGTCGTCCGATCATCTTCGACTGGCACCACCTCAGCTTCGGGATAGTGCACCGCTGCCGGTTCATCCGGTAGACTCACAGCAGGGGTTGCCTGACTCGTAACCTCCTGCGCCGCCGCCTGTGGATGACTTACGGCAAACATCGTGATAGTTATCAAGAGGTAAACAGTCTTCAGGGCCCCTCCGGCAAAGTTCAGACGAGATGTCCGTACCGATCTCCCGCCACCCTTCGCCGCACAGCCATTCCAGACTGCTTGCAACCGCCGGCCCTCGCAGCACATCATAATCAGCCACGGCAGACGGCGCTGCCAAAGGGTCTTCATCCCAGGTTCGTTCAGTTCGAAGCTTGTCAGACGTCCCACCCTTTGAGGCTAAACGATTTCACGGAAGCGAGTTTGGATTTTGCGCAATATGAGCTCAGCACAGCTTGACACACAAACACTGGACGAAGTTGCTGTCGAAACGGAAGCCGCGGCACCTCTTGGCTTAAGGGAGCAGGCAGCCGAGCGTCTCGCCGCTCATCGTGCTCGCCGCGCCCAGCGTTCCAACAGTCCCGTCACCCCCATCGCCCAGCCAGCCCCGGCCAAAGCGCGCGCGGCCCACATCGCCGCTGCCGTCGCAGAACGCTACGCCCACTCCCAGACCTACCGCGCCTTCCTCGCCGCCGAGGCCGAACGTGCCATCCACGAGGCACAGGCCGCCGCCGAGGTTGCAGCGATCAGCGCCCAGGCTATCGCAGACGCCCAGTATCAGCTTCTCGACGAGCTCGACCAATGGGCACTCACGGAACCCCAGCCCGTGGCCGCAGCTCCTGTCCTTCTGCCCGCTGTCCCCGAAATAACTCAGCCCGCCCTAAGCGCCAACACCGGACTCACCGTCAGGCTCTACGAGGAGGCAACCCTCACGCACGCCGAGCCGGCCGCATCCACTGCAGTCGCGCGCCATCACTCGCAGGAGCAGATCGACGAAGCCGAAGGCCTCGCCCTCGACGAAGAGATCGCCTTCCGCCAGTCCCCCGTATTCGAGGAGCCCATCGGCCCTCCCATCGACATCCCGGCCAACCTCATCGAGTTCCCCCGTCAGCTCGTCGCTGCCCGCAAAGCCCGTCCCCGGCTCGCCGAAGGTCCTCTACGCGAGGAGGCCGATCACTCCCCGCAGGACTTCCACGCCGCACAGCTCCGCATCTTTGAGGTAGAGGCAGCCCAAATCTCCACCTCGCCCGTCGTCGAATCGGTCGAACCGGAGTGGTCGTCCATCCTGCTCAGCGCCCTCCCCGCCGCCGCTCCGGTCGAGTCCACCGAACCGCTCTTCAATCCTCTCCCCCCACCTCAGGCCGCTACCCTCAGCCTGCGCCTTATGGCTGGCATCGTGGATGGCTGCATCCTTCTAGCCTCATTCCTTGCCTTCACTGCGGTCTTCGCCATCACCGTCGGCAAGTTCACAAACAGCCACTCAGCCAGCCAGATCGCAGCCAGCGCCGCAAGTCAGATTCCAGGTCCAATGACCATTCAGGTTGCGGTCATCGGCGCGATCGTCGTTCTCGGCTTCCTCACGGTGCTTTACCATCTGCTCTTCTTCACCTTGGCCGAGGCAACGCCCGGCATGCGCTACGCCCGCATCGGGCTCTGCACCCTCAGCGACGAGAATCCAACCCGCTCCGCCATGCGTCGCCGCCTCTTCGCGATGATCCTCTCCGCCTGCCCCCTTGGAATCGGCTTCCTCTGGGCCTGCTTCGACGAAGACGGCCTGGGCTGGCACGACCGCATCTCCCGCATGTACCAACGCAGCTACTAGCTTCAGCCATCCCCTCCACCGAATCGCACGCTGAGGAGCCGCGCCCTTCTCCTCTCGCTCTTGCCACAACCTCTTCAATTGCCATGGTTAAATCCATCGTGTTTAGCCGAAACTACCCACCCTATTTGTGAGCAGTGCGATAGAGAAACCCGCCTCTCTATCCTCGCTCTCAATAGGCAGCACCAGTACGAATCGTTGCTGTTTTCTGCGCTCTCCCCTCCAAGAGCTCTCTCATCCAGACCAATGCAGGCCACGGATCCCACCTTACAGTTAGGCTCGACCCTTGTTTTGCTCATGCCTACACATCCCCTTCAGCAGCAAAAAAAGAAGACCTGCTTTAGCAGGTCCTCTTCGTAATCACTACAGCCCGTTAGAAGGTTGTGCTGACCGTCAGCCGGAACGTCTTACGCGGCTCGCGCAATACGTAGTCGGCGCCGTAAAACTGCAGTGCCTCCTGATAACTGAACTGGCCTGCGCCAGAGGTCGGGAAGTAGCTCTTGAACGTATTCTCATTATCCGGCCCGGAGTTCGGCACCGCCAGTTGCTGCGGAATCTGCCTGAAGAGCCGCAACGGGTTGTAGGCGTAGTAGATCCGGAACGGTGCATTGATGATCGGTAAAACCACCTGGAGTTCCGCTCCACTCGACATACGCGGTACGAAGTTGGTGCCAGGAACCGTATTCAACAGCAGCGGGAATTTAACCGACTGTCCGCCGAAACAAGCTCCATTCACGATCGTCGGGCAGCCATACGACGCACCGCTGATCACCGCATTTCCCGCAGCACTTTCGCGCAGCTGCCCTGGTTGTGAGTCGAACGTCAACCCAAAGTCAGTGAACAGCGCAAAGGTCACCTGGCTCACGATCGGAATGCGATACTCCAGGTTCGACGTGAGACTGGTGTCTCCACCAATCGACACTAATCGATAGATCGGCAACGGTATCTGTATATTGCCCAACGGTGGATTGGTCGGGTCACGAGGCACCGTAGTTCCATCAGGATTGGTTAGATTGAACTCCACCCGGGTCGGAATGAACGTGTAAGGCGAGGACGAACGGATATCGAAGCCGCGAACATCCGACTCACCACCGGAATAGATACGGTGGTTTGGCGGTGCCACCTCACCCGCGAAGCCCGAGATATGCGCGAGCTGAACACGGTAGGCCAGAACATTGTGGCCCTCGCGATTAATCTTCAAACCCTTCATCGGGTAGAACTGACGGTAGCTGGCCACCGGCGAGTAGTACTTCACATTGCCGCCAGCGCCAGCAATCTGCACAGCAAGATTGAAGTCCCTACCCGAATGTGGACCAACCGCACGATCCAGGCTCGAGTACGTAAAGCTCGGCGATACCACCGAGGAGATAATTCCGTTCAGCTGGTTCTGTCCCTCAACTCCCGACCGAAACGCCAGCGACTGGAAGACATTCGTCGTGTTCGTGTTGAAGGTCGTTATCGAAGACCGGGAGAGCTGGTACGACAGACCCACGCGCGTCACGCCACTCCGCGAAAACAAATGTCGCAGAGGCTCACTCACAGAGATCGATGTGCCCTTTGTCGACTCGTTATAGTTCGTCAGCAGAGACTGCTGCGCCGTCGTCAAATTCCCCGCTGCAGCGCCTGCAGGTGACTGGCTCTTCGACGGGTTGAAGTCGCGCTTATTGAGAAATACCTGTGCGCCCAAGGAAATCGGCTTATTCCGCAGATACGGCTCCGTAAATCCAAGGCTCAGATTTCGTGCCAGCTCTCCGATATTGGCCACCAAAGAGAGCGTCTCTCCCAGACCGAGAAAGTTGTTGGTCTCGTAGTTCAATCCCAGGAAGGTTCCCGACAGCCCGCTGATTCCACCGTTCAAGCCAATCGAATTCTTTCCCTTTTCCTTCAGCTTCAGCAGCAGGTCGACCGTTCCATCGTCCGCATTCTGCCGGCTCTCCGAGTCCTGGTCCGCCTTCAACGCGTCGAAGTAATTCAACTGGTTCAGCCGCAGAATCGAAAGGTCCCACAGCCGGCTGTTATAGACCTGACCCTCTTCCAGCAGCAACTCGCGCCGAATCACCTTGTCACGCGTGATCGTATTACCCGTAAACTCAATTCGCGAAACATAGAACGGCTTGCCTTCATCGATATCGATGTCCAGATAGATCAGCTTCTTCGCATCATCCACCCGCGGAACCGGATTGCCGACGAAGTTGATGTAGCCCTGCTCACCATAGGCCTTTCTCAGCTGTTCCAGCCCCTTACTGAACAGGGTGGCATTGAAGTATTCGCCATCCTTCTGCGCAAACTGCGCCCGCAGGGCCCGCGTATTCGTAATCGCCTTATTTCCCTTGAAGGTGATGCCGCCAAGCTTGTAGCGCTCGCCCTCGTCAACTGGCATCAGGATATCGATGCGCTTGCCCTTCGATGGCCGCAGTGTAAGCGGATTCAATCCACCCGCATCCCGCACATGGGTCGTCGCCTCGCTTGTCTGCGCCTTGAAGTAGCCACGGTCGCGATAGGCTTGGCGTACCCGATCGGTGTCCTCATCCAGCTTGCTCGCGTCAAAGGTGCGCGCAAACAAATTCTCCAAAATAATCGAGTGTGGTACCCCGATCGGCCGCAAATTCTTCATTGCGTTGCGCAGAGTACGGTCGTTCAGGCTGTTATTGCCCTGAAACGCGATCTTTCCTACCTTCACCGTCGGCCCTTCCTTAATAGTGAAGGTTACCGACACAGCCGCCGGCGGAATCGTCTTGATCTGCGGAGTAATGATGGCAAACTGGTGACCATGCTCTGCCAGCAGGTCCTTCAGAACGGCCACCGCCCGCGTGACCTTGGTCAGGTCAAACTGGCTCTCGACCGAAAGCGATACCTTCGCCTTCTTGAACCGCTCCAGCACGTCCGACTGCGTTACTGCGTTCAAACCCTTGTAGTTGATCTCGCGAATCGTCGGCTTCTCGCGCACATAGATCACCAGTTGCACGCACTTCGGCGTATCGACGCGTTCAATCCGGACGTTTTCAAAGTATCCCGTATTCCACAGTGAGTTGAAGTCCCGCTCCACTACCAGCGGATCGTATAGGTCGTTCTCCCGGCTGAACAACCTCGCCAGCACAGACTCCTTCGGTATGCGCCGGTTCCCGATCACCTGCGGTGAGCAAAGCGTCTGCACGCCCTGCGACGACAGCGACCCCGTCGAACTCCCAGGCGAAACCTGGGCTCCGAGCGACATCGACGTCACCACCCCAAGGGCGAAAAACGACACGGCATAAGCGATGCGGGAGCGGCTGGAGCGCGTGCACACAGGCTTGGTCTTGCATTTCAGGGAGCTTCCGCTCTCTCGATTCACGGTAAAGATACGCACACCCTCACTGCTCTAAAAATGACACTCCGCCTACAACTTAGCGAAGTCCTGATTATATGGGAGCGGCCAGCCGTTAGCGAGTTCGCCCCATGGTTCAGGTCACACCAAAGAACATTTCCTCCGACAAAAACCTGCTTTGACCTCTTTGACGAGCCCCTCCCCGCAAAAGTATTCCCCACTTCTAACAAGACAGGGCGCTCCTTTACACCGTACCGGCATCGAGCAGAACGTCAACCCATACTCCGGTGGGGACGTTCAAGGTTCGGGGTGGGTTGGTCTATCTGGCATCATCATTCACCCTTCGCACCTCCACCAGCGTCGAATAAAACGTAGCCCCGCCGCCAATATCGGTCAGCGTCTCCGACGTCAGCGCATTGACATTCCCTCCACCCGCAGACAATTTATTCCAATCCAGCCGCGCCGCCACAACCCCCGCTGAAACCTGCGCATTCACCAGCGCCTTCAACGCCACGCTCCCCCGCGCGTTGAACACCTCCACTGCATCCCCCGTCACAATCGCACGCACAGCAGCATCCGTCGCATGCATCTCCAGCACCCCTGCCGTCCGCGCCTCCATCCTCCGGTGCACCGAAAGGTTCGCAAACGTCGAGTTCATATAGTTGTCCGCCTTCCGTGGCAGAAACTCCAGCGGATAAGCCCCCTCCGCCGCATGCGCCCGCGACTCTCGCGGAGCAGAGAACACCGGCACCGGTCTCAGCTCCCCCAGCCCGCTCGGCGTCTTGAACCACTCCGCCGTACTAAACGGCAGCGTCTCCCCCGCCGCATCCACCGGCAGTTGCAGCTCCACATGGCCCTCCCGCTCCAGCCTCTCCCGCGTCATCCCCGCAAACCACGGGTGCTGCGTATCCAGCGCCTGATCGATCAATTCGTCATCCCCATCGCGGAAACAAGCCTCGCTAAACCCCATCCTCTGCCCCAGCTCCCCAAACAGCGCAACGTTGCTCCTGGCCTCACCCAGCGGTGCAATCGCCCGCTCGCTCACCTGCGCGAACAGATGCCCATACGCCCCCTGCACATCCTTCACCTCAAGAAACGTCGGCGCCGGCAACAGCACATCCGCGTAGTCAGCCGTATCGGTAAAAAACTGCTCATGCACCACGGTAAACAGATCTTCCCGCCGCATCCCCCGCAAAACATCATTCTGATTTGGAGCCACAGCCGCTGGATTTGAGTTGTAGACGAACAAAGCCCTCACCCTTGGCCCATCAGCAGGATTTGCCCCCAGCGAGGTCAGCGCCTCTCCCAGTTGACTCATATTCACCACACGGCTCGGACGCCGCAGAGGACTCTCCAGCATCAGCTCCGGCATCTGCAGCGCCTTCGAGTTGAACGGAAACGACCCCGAGGTGGAGAGCTGCAACCCTCCCCCCCTATACCTCCACGCGCCCGTCAGCAGCGGCAACATGCACACTGCCCGCGCGGCTGTTCCACCGTTCTCACTCCGCTGTACTCCGTAGTTCAGCCGAATGACCGCCGGCCCCAGGCCCTGAGGCGCTCCGCCGCTACCTGCACGTCCAGCCATCGCATAGGACCGCGCCAGCCGCACAATCGTCTCAGCCGGAATACCCGTAACCTCTGCGACCCTCTCCGGCGCGTGCTCAGGCTTCAACGCATGCACCCTCAGCTCATCGAACCCCGCCGTACACCGCGCAACATACTCTCGGTCCTCCAGCCCTGCGCTCAGAATCACATGCATCATCCCCAGCGCAAGCGCCGTGTCGGTCCCCGGATTGATCGCCAGATGCTCATCCGCCAAAGCCGCCGTCCTCGTCCGGTAAGGATCGATCACCACCAGCTTCGCCCCAGCCCGTCGCGCCTCCTCGATAAAAGGCCACAGGTGGATATTGTTCCCATGGATATTCGCCCCCCACGCAATTACCAACCCCGCATGGGCAAAGTCCTGCGGCGAGGTCCCCAGCTTGATCCCATACACGCTCTTCAGCGCCGCCCCGCCCGCCGCAGAGCAGATCGTCCGGTCCAGCTGCGACGCACCCAGCCGATGAAAAAACCTCCGGTCCATCGACCCATAGCCCAGCTGCCCGATGGTGCCCGCATAGCTATACGGCAGCACGCTCTCCGGCCCAAACTCCGCCGCAATTCGCCTCAGCCTCTCTGCAATCTCATCCAGCGCCTCGTCCCACGAGATCCGTTCAAACGCTGCTGCCTCTTGTCCCTGCGCCAGCGGCCCCTTCGGCACGCCTGCTCTGCGCCGCATCGGATACAGCAGCCTGTCCGGCGAGTACACCCGGTCCAGATACTTTGCTACCTTTCCGCATAAAAACCCCCGCGTCACCGGATGCGACGGATCGCCCTGCACCTTCACCGCCCGCCCGCTCAACTGATCCACCGTCACCAGCACCCCGCACGAGTCCGGGCAGTCAAGCGAGCACACCGCATGTACCCTCTTTCCCCCGCTCGAAGCTCTGTCCATGCCTAAATCTTAGTCCCTCCCCAACCCGACACAGCAGAAAACCCCAATGGTAGCCTACAAAACAGATGCCCCTGACCATTGCAGCCATCCGCTCCGGCACCGACCCCATAGGCAAGCTCCCCATCGCCTCGTTCCATCGCACGCTTGAGACGCCTATCCTCTGCCCCAAATGCGACGTGACCTACAACCTCATCGTCGACTTCGAACAATCCACCAGCCGCTTCTTCACCGACGAGTCCCGCCCATTGATCACCCTCCTCCGTAAGGCCATCTTCATGGGCCACAGCACCGACCACCGCGTCTCTCACTTTCAAACCGCAGGGGTTATCGTCGAAAGCTTCACCCTCCCCCAGCCCAACCTGTAAGCCCCGTTGTATCCTGCTCCCACCACCACCATGCCCCATCCCATCTCCAGCCCAGCCCGTCTCGAAGCCTTCTCCGATGGCGTCATCGCCGTCATCATCACCATCATGGTGCTGGAGTTCAAGGTTCCCCACCAGGACGGCATCTCCGGCCTCTACGCTGTACTCCCCACCCTCTGCGTCTACGCCATCTCCTTCGCCTTCACCGGCATCTACTGGATCAACCACCACCACCTCGTCCACCGCACCGATGAGGCCGATGAGCTCGTCCTGTACGCCAACCTCTTCTTCCTCTTCTGCCTGTCGCTTCTGCCCTTTCTCACCTCCTACGTCCTCGACAAGAAGATGGACTCCTTCTCCGTCGCTCTCTACGCGTCCTCCATGGTCGTCACGGGCTTCAGCTTCCTTCTCCTCCGTCTCGCCATCGCCCGCCGTCTCCGCCTTGCGGGCAAGCTTGAGACCCAGGACACCTCAGTCCAGCACAAACACTGGATGTCGCTCCTCACCTACCTCGTCGCAATCCCGCTCGCCTTTTATCACTCGCACCTCGCTCTCGGCCTCTGCGCCTTCGTCACGGTTATCTGGATCACTCCCACCACAGGCGTCAAGCCTCCCGGCCAAACTCACCATATCGGTTGAGGCTCCCCCCACTTGGGTTTACAGCACGGCACATTGAGCGTAAATCTCTCATCCATCAGAGCTTTAATCGTCTACTATCAAAACCAATCCGACCGGCCCTCACTTGCGTCCTAAGAAGCAGCCGCCTCCGGTAATGCAAACAGACTGTCTTGTACGAGGCCCCTCATGCCGCTTCCCTCTTCTCTTCGAGCTGCCGCCCTTGCCCTCCTTCTGCTGACACCGGCACTTCTGCCCGCCTCCGCTCAGGACACCAACCCGCTCCACACCGCCACCCACCAGGAACTCGCCGTCATCAAGGTGCTCATCGCCCAGGAAGACGCCTGGAACAAAGGGGATCTGGATGGCTTTGCCAGCAGCTACAAGAACGCGCCGGACACCCTCTTCATCACCAAACAGGTCGCCCGGGGCTACGCAGGCATGCTCGACTCCTACAAACATTCCTATCCGACCAGGACTGCCATGGGAACCCTAGCCTTCTCTGAGCTGGAGGTCCGTACCCTCGATGAAAAATTCGCCGTCGTCATCGGCAAGTATCACCTCGAGCGCGGGAAGAAGGACGGCGGCAACGCCAGCGGCATCTTCTCCTTAGTCTTCGAGGACACAGACAAAGGCTGGAAGATCATCGTCGACCACACCACATCCTAAGCTGGTCTCGCAACTACGGCCTCCCCTGTCAGGGAGTCTTTGCGGTTAGGCAGCGCTGCAATGACGCCCCTAAAAGAGACCCATCTTTCTAGGCATCTCGATTCCCAGATGCTCATAGGCTAGACGGGTGGCAACACGACCGCGCGGCGTGCGGTCCAGAAAGCCGATCTGGATGAGGAACGGTTCGTAGACCTCCTCCAGCGCGTCCTGCTCCTCGGCCAGCGCCGCCGCCAGGGTGTTCAGCCCGACCGGGCCGCCATCGTACTTCTCGATGATCGTGCGCAGGAGACGGCGATCCAGCTCATCGAAGCCGTGGGCATCGACCTCCAGGAGCGCCAGCGCGGCCTGCGCCGTAGGCCGGTCGATCATACCCTGGGCGCGCACCTGCGCGAAGTCCCGCACGCGCCGCAGCAGGCGGTTGGCGATGCGAGGAGTGCCGCGTGATCGCATCGCAATCTCTGCCGCGCCATCGCGGTCGATCGGTACGCCGATCACCTCTGCGCTGCGTTCGACCACAAAGCGGAGCTCGTCGTCGGTGTAGAACTCCAGCCGCAGGAGGATGCCGAAGCGGCTGCGCAGCGGGGAGCTCAGCAGTCCGGGCCGCGTCGTCGCCGCAACAAAGGTAAACGGCCGAATCTCCATCACGTGCGTGCGCGCCGCAGGACCCTGGCCGATGATGATGTCGAGTTTGTAGTCTTCAAGCGCGGTGTAGAGCTTCTCTTCAAGTACCGGCTGCAGACGGTGGATCTCATCCAAGAACAGCACCTGGCGTTCTTGCAGGTTGGTGAGAATGGCGGTCAGGTCGCCTTGGATCTGCAGTGCCGGCCCCGAGGTCTGCTGGTAGCCGACCTCCAGCTCATTCGCAATGATGGTGGCGAGCGTGGTCTTGCCCAGTCCCGGCGGCCCAAAGAGCAGCACATGGTCCAGCGCTTCGCCGCGCGACTTCGCCGCTTCGAGCGCAATCGCTAGTTGCTCCTTGGCCTTCTGCTGTCCAATGAACTCCGCCAGGCGGGTGGGCCGCAGCTTCAGCTCAAAGACCGCGTCGTCGTCGACCTTGCCCGCCGAGACCAGCCGCTCCGCCTCGGCCGATTTTGTCCGATTCAAATCCAGCTTCGACTTGGTTTTAGAAATATCCACTCAAGGCGATAGTAAGGCGAAGTCGCGTCGCGAGCAAACGCCAACTTCAGTCTTGATTCTTATACCGCCCAGAAAAAACTCTCTCCTCTATAGAAAAACATCGCACCGATATCCCTAGAGACCCTTGGGCTACAATGTAGCACAGAGGTGTTCTATGCCTGCCAACGCCGTAGTGCGCGCCCGTATCGACGAAAAGACAAAAAAACAAGCGGAAAAGGTGTTCAAAAGCATGGGCCTCACCACCTCCTCTGCCTTCCGTATGTTTCTCATTCGTACTGTTGCTGAAAAGCGTCTGCCCTTCGACCCGCAGCCTAACAAGGAGACGATTGAGGCGATGCATGAGTTGAAGCAGGGGAAGGGCAAGAGCTTCGCCACCGTATCCGATCTGATGACCGATCTCAATGCGGACGATTAGACTGTCGACTCGCTTCAAGCCAGACTATAAACGCGTCCATGCTGGCGAACATGGCAAAGCTATACAAGTAGAGTTGCCAGAGCTTCTCAAGCTATTGGTGTCGGATGCGCCATTGCTGCCTCGCCATCGCGACCACGCACTCAGCGGGGACTGGATTGGCTTCCGCGATTGTCATGTCCGGCCAGATCTTGTGCTTATCTACGGCAAGCGTGACGGCGCCACTCTCGAATTAGCTCGGATCGGCTCTCACAGCGAACTTTTCAAGAGATAACTCTAAGGTTTAAGTTCGAGCAGGACGGAGCCGTGGGCGGGAAGTTCGACTACGATCTGGGCGTGCTCGCCTAGCTCTTTTCGTTCCCATACGTCGCGCAGCTTGTAGGTGTCGTTCGGGAAGCCATAGGCGCCATAGGCGCTTTCGATCTTTACGGATGTGTCGCTCAGGTTGAACAGCGCGAGATAGCTCGATGGCCCGGTGGAGGAGTTTGCCGTCCAGGCCACGACGTCGCCATCCTGCCCTAGAAACTTGTTCTCCGTGGAAGACTGGTCGACGGCGATGAGGCCAGGGTTGGTGAGCAGCGATTTGGTATAGCCATCCATCTTGGTGAGGTTGGCTCCGACAAACAGCGGAGACCGGCCCATGCACCACAGGGTCAACATGGTTCTCTGCTCATCTTCGGTCAGGCGGGTGGTTCGGGATGTGCCATCGCCTGGAGTGGGCGAGAGCTCGCCAATGGGGAGCATGTCTGCATCGGGCCAGTTGCCTGGCTTCGCGTACTTTACCCAACTGGCGATAACAGGGAACTGTTCCTTGACGCTCTGCGACCACTCCTTGCCCTTCTCCCAGTGGTCCCACACGTCCTGAGAGATCCGCCACATCTGCGCATTCGCCCCCACCTCAGCTGCGTTTGCGAGGGCGGTGGGTCCAGGCGACAGGCTCAACACCATGGCGCGGCCAGACCGCTGGATAGCGCGATGAATCATCTTGATCTCTGCCGCCTTGTAGGGGTGCGAGGCGATGCAGTCGACCTTGATGTAGTCCACATCCCACGAGGCATACTGCTTCATCAGAGCGTCGTACCAGGCTTGGCCGGCGGCGTTCGCTTTGACGCCAAAGTTGTCCGGGTTCCACGGACAGATGTCGGTCGGATCGGCGGCGGCCTTCACGCGAAAGCTGGTGCTACCGATGCGAGCCTTCGCCGTCACGGCCTGTTTGGGAACTCCGCGAATGATGTGGATGCCGAACTTGAGTCCGTCGTTATGCGCGGCATCGGCCAACGGCTTGAAGCCTGCGCCGCCCTTCGCAGAAGGAAACCGGTTGGGCGCGGGCTCGTACTGGCCATGAGAGTTGATGGTGTAGAGCAGCGCCTCGGGTTTTGTCGCGCTCTCCGGATTTTGCAGGTACCATCCCTCATCCACAACGACATACTGCCAGCCGAACTCCTTGAGCTGCGCGGCCAACACGACCATGTTCTGCCGGAACTGCTCTTCGGTCACGGTAAGCCCGTAGGAGTCCCAACTGTTCCACCCCATAGGCGGAGTGGGCAGCAGGCCTGATGAGGCAGCCGACTGCGGTGCAACCTTGTGGTGCCGCGCCTTCTGCTGTGCGCCGACAGAAGAGATTAAGAGGAGCGCGAACCCAGCCATATAGATCGGCTTCATACCCATGCGAATAAACATACCAAAGATCCGCCGGGGTGCCGGTGAGGAGAAGATGCGACGCCAAAGTTCGTCGGCCTCCGCTCCCGATTTTTTTTCGCTGGCGGCAGGCGGATATCGCTGCCCGAATGCAGACAGGTTCGGGGTGGAGGACATGGAACAATTAGACTGGACAAACCAAGAATCGCCTTTCCTCACCGCCGTTCTATTTTGTCCGTTCGTTTCACCTGTCGATTTCATTTTTTTGAAGGGTCTTGCCTCAATGAGAATTCGTTTTGCTGAAATCGCTGCTTCTTCGTTGCTTGCCATCTTTTCCTCCGCTGAAACTGCTGCCCGTGCGCAGACGATTCCGCCGACCGTAAAAGCCGCCGAGGCCTCTATCGATGGCGAGAAGATTCGCGCGCATGTGAAGTTCCTCTCCGACGATCTGCTGGAGGGTCGCGGGCCGGGGCTGCGCGGCAGCGAACTTGCAGCGAAGTATATTGCGACCGAGTTTGCGCTCTACGGGCTCAAGCCGGGTGGGGATGACGGCACATATCTGCAGCAGATCAACTTTGTTGGGATGAATGCGATTCCGGCGAAGACTACCTTCTCGCTGGTTCCTAAGAAGCCTGAGGGCGGCATGTCGATCGACCTCTACTCCTTTGACCTCAAGTATGGTGACGACTACACCGTCAGCAACCGTACGCTTACCCCTGTCGTCGACATCGACGCCCCGATCGTGTTTGTTGGCTATGGCGTGGACGCGCCGGAGTTTCAGTGGAACGACTACGCCGGGATCGACGTGAAGGGCAAGGTGATTCTCTGCATTGTGGGCGATCCGCCGTCGGATGACCCGAAGTTCTTTGGCGGAAAGGCGCTGACGTACTACGGACGTTGGACGTACAAGTTTGAGCAGGCGGCGCGAATGGGTGCGGTGGGGGCGCTGATTATTCATCGCACCGACCTCGCGAGCTACGGCTGGGATGTGGTCAAGAACTCGAACACGAGCGAGAAGACGTATCTGCGCGACGACAAGAATCCGCAGCTCGAAGCTGCGAGTTGGATTCAGCTGGATGTAGCGAAGAGGATCTTTACGTCGAGTGGCATGGACGCAGATGCGGAGATTGCTGCGGCAGGCAAGCGTGGGTTCAAGGCAGTCGTGCTGCCGGTGCGGCTGAAGGCGCATGTGGAGAGCACGGTGCGGCCGTTTCAGTCGGCGAACGTAGTGGGGATTCTGCCGGGGGCGAACGCGGATGGCAAAGACCAGGCTGTGATGTACACGGCACACTACGATCACTTGGGCTTTGTGCCAGGTATGGCTGGCGACAACATCTACAACGGCGCCGCGGACAATGGCACCGGCTGCGGGATGATCCTGGAGCTGGCGCGCGCGTGGACGCAGTCGGGCATCAAGCCCCCGCACTCGGTAGTCTTTGCTTCGGTAACGGCGGAGGAGCAGGGGCTGCTGGGAAGCGAATATCTTGGGCAGCATCCGCCGATTCCGACTGGGCAGATTGCTCTGGATATCAACTACGACATGATTCTGCCGATTGGAACTCCGCTGGAGACCAACGTAAACGGCGCGCAGCGGACGAGCTTCTTCCCGACTGTGGAGGCGACGGCGAAGCGCTTCGATCTGGCTATCGTTCCCGATCCGCGGCCAGAGGCTGGCAGCTACTATCGCTCCGACCACTTCAGCCTCTCGCGTGTCGGCATTCCCGCGTTTTCGATTGAGACCGGCGTGCTCTACGAGGGCCACGATGCCGCGTGGGGCCGCAAGCAGCATGAGGACTTTGGCGCGCACGACTATCACAACTTCAGCGACAACTACCACGCAGACTGGGACTTCCGCGGAAACGCGAAGCTGGACCGCTTTGGCATGGAGCTGGGTTGGGAGGCTATCTCCGCGCCGACGACCATTCGCTGGAACGCAGGGGACGAGTTTGAGGCGCCACGGAAGGCTGCCTCAAACTAGCGAGCGGACGCTGTCGGTTAATTTTGCGGATCTGGTGATGCCAGAGATCTTGGCATTCGCGAGGTACGGAAAGACATTGGCGAGGTAAGGGAAGAGACGAGGGCTGGCTGGGGTGCTAGTAAAAGTCTGCACAGCTTAGAAAGTAGCCGCAGGTGCGGCAGATGAGCTTGCAGCGGCTATCTTCGAGGCGCGAGGAGCAGGTGGGGCAGAAGCAGGAGTGGTGCTCGGAGGGTATGGGGCATGCGAAGGTTGCTGCAGCTTCCGTGGAGGAGGTTTCAGGTCGCGATGTCGTCTGCATCAGGAGATATTAGTGGACTTCTGGATTTTTTCAACGTCCTTTAGCGACAACGAGCATCGAAGAAGGTACGGTTGAATAGAAATCAAGTCACCGAGGAGAGATCGATATGGATCGCAGCGCTAGCGCAGTATGGCATGGAAAGATTATGGATGGTGCGGGCACGATTACGACGCAGAGCGGCACGCTGAAGGACACGCAGTACAGCTTCAAGGCGCGCTTCGCCGATGGTGTCGGAACAAATCCCGAAGAGTTGATCGCGGCGGCGCATGCTGGCTGCTTCACGATGGCGTTGAGCGGGCAGTTGAGCGAAGCGGGATTGACTCCGGAGTCGATTGAGACCACCGCCGTCGTCACGCTCGACATGCATGCAGCGCCGACGATCACGAAGATTCACCTGACCACGAAGGCGAAGGTGCCGGGTGCGACCAAGGAGAAGTTTGCTGAACTCGCGCACAACGCTGAGCTTGGCTGTCCAGTGTCAAAGGTATTGAAGGCGGCTGAGATCACTTTGGATGCGACGCTGCTGTAGATCGCACGGCTGGGAGCGGCGTTCGCTGTAGCCTGGGCGAATCGCCGCTTCCAGTGCGCTCGTCAAGCCAGAGCTTGGTCTACCGAAACTTCATCTCATCTTCCTCAAAGAGCTAGCCCTCCGCGTCTTCTGCATCCGTCTCCACCGGACCCAACCCCAGCCCGCGATTCGGCTTCTTCTTTTTGGGCGGATACACCTTCGCCGCCACCGGCGGCGCCAGCGTCTCCTTCACCAGAGCCTCAATCCCACTCCAGTACTTCACATCCCCAGGCCGCGCAGACGACACCGTCTGCCGCATCCGGCAGTACCAGAGCGACCACTCCAGCTCCTTCACATTCTTGTTCTTGATCGCGGCTTCAACCCGCGTCACTTCAGAAAATGGCGGCATTCAACTTCTATCTTAGTAGATTGCCCATCCCAAACAAGGCTCCCTCAATCTACAGCCGAATCAGACCTCAGCGTTCGCAGCCTCCTGCACGCCTCCACCAAATCCTTATCCTTCTTTGCAAAGCAGAACCGCAGCAGATCCTCACCCATCCCCGGCCTGAAGAACGCCGACCCCGCCACCGAAGCCACCCCTGTCTTCGCCAACAGCGCTCTCGCCTTCTCTGCCGCCGTAGCTCCCGGCACATCCGCCGCCGAAGCCAGCACATAATAGGCTCCATCCGGCACATGCGGCGTCATCCCCGCCGCCCGCAGCGCGTTCACGATCATCGTGCACTTGCCCTCATGCTCCCGCGCCAGCCCCTCATAAAACTCCGCCCCCAACTTCTCCACTCCATCCGCGCACCCCTGCTGCAGCGGAGCAGGCGCACACACATACGTCAGATCGTGGAAGTACCCAATCGGTCCCACCCATCGCGCATCGGCGATCAGATACCCTACCCTCCACCCCGTCACCGAAAACGTCTTCGAGAACCCCGACATCAAGATCGTCCGCTCCCGCATCCCCGGAATCATCGCCGGACTCACATGCTCTACTCCGCCATACACAAAGTGCTCATAGATCTCATCGGTAAACACAAAGAGGTCGAACTCCTGCGCGATCTCCGCCAACTCCTCCAGCTCCCTGCGCGTAAACACCTTGCCCGCCGGGTTCGACGGCGTATTCACCACCACCGCCCGCGTCCTCGGCGTAATCGCCGCCCGCACCGCATCCAAATCCAACCGCCACTCCGGAGCCTCCAGCTCCACCAGCACCGGCACCACACGCAGCGACTTCAGCGTACTCACGTGGTACCCATAGAACGGCTCAAACACCAGCACCTCATCGCCCGGATTCAGCAGCGCCATCGCCGCCGCATGAAACGCCCCCGTCGCCCCGCTGGTCACCAGCACCTCGCGCTCAGGATCAACCGTAATCCCCAGCGTACGCTGCACCTTCGCCGCAATCGCCTCACGCAACCGCGCAATCCCATCCAGCCGCGTATAGATATTCAACCCGTCGCGAATCGCGCGAATCGCCCCCTCAGCCACCGCCTCCGGCACATCCGTATCGCAGATCCCCTGCGCCAGATTCACCCCACCCATCCGGTCGCACTCCACGCTCATCGCGCGGATCTCCGACTGCACCACACGCGGCGCCAGCTCACTCAGCCGCAGCCCACCCAACCGATCCGACACCGCCTCAGTCTGTCCCATGACCCAAACCTCTAAACCACTTTAGCTCTGTTTGCGAGCGCTGTCCTCCTTCTTGAATCGACGCATCCCCTGATTCCCCACCATCTGCTGAATATCCGAACGAAAGTAAATCATAAAAAATTCGCAGAGGCCACGCACACAGCCCAACGGCCGCAACGTTGCATTACTTGATCGGCGTGTCGCCAACGTGGCTCTTGGTCTCGTTCAGCTTCCGCATCGCATCGTCAATCTCGCGCTGCATCTCTCCATTGTGAACCTGCTTCTGCAGGTCTTCCATCTTCTGCTTGAACTCGGCACTGTTGATCTGTGCCGTCACCTCAGCAGCCTGCTTCGCCGCTTCGTCAATCTGCCTTTTGAACTCAGGGCCGTTGAGAAAGTCCTTCGCTGCTGCTGCACTTTGCCGCGCCGCATCGTCCATCTGTTTTTTGAACTCCGGGCTGTTAAACTTTGCTGTCGCCTCCGCAACCTGTCTCTGCGCCTCAGCCATCTGCTGTTTGAACTCACCGCTATCGATCTTTACTCTTACCTCCGCAGCCTGCTTCGCCGCTTCGTCAATCTGTTTTTTGAACTCCGGGCTATTGATCTTCGCCATGGCCTCCGCAATCTGCTTCTTCGCGCTGGTCATCTCCGCATCCAGCTTGCGCTTCTCCTCAGGGGTAAGCTCCCGCTGCCTTCCGTTCACAATCACATACGACTTGCCACAAGCGTCTTTCTCGCTAAGGATAGAAATCTTCTCCTGCCCCGAGGCATGCTCGATATCCTCCTGTGAAAGAGGAGCAATAGGCGTAACGGGAGCAAGAGGAGCAATAGGCGGAAGAGGAGCAGAAGGAGGAACAGGTGCTTCTGGCGCAACCGCAGACTGGGGAGCAGGCTCAGGTAATGGCGCAGGTTCAGCAAGCGGTGCAGGTTCAGCCGACGGTGCTGGTGATGCCGGCTCTCCCAGCGAAACCACCGGTGCAACCGGCAAACTCTGCATGACCGCCAACACACTCTGCGGATTACCCAACTCCTGCATCGTGTTTTGCGCCGCCATCGTCGGGCTCACATGAAACATCGCTGCCACCGTGATTGCGGCAATCATCATCGCCGCTCCACCCGCTGCACGCGCAACCTTTGCCCGCACACTCACTGCCGTCTTCGTCAGCATCAGTCTCATCACGCGCTCCTCCAGTATGTTGTTGCCAAACAACCCAAGACCCTCTGCCTGCTCCACCATGCTTTTGCCTCCAAGCATGCTGCGCGCCATCGCTAACAGACACCGCGCATACCCAATCTCCGACTGCATCTCCCGCGCCGCCATCGCATCGCACACCATCTCGCGAGTCCGGCGTATCCGCCGCTGCACCCCATACGTCACCGGATGCCAGCCCACCGGCAACGCCGCCACCTGACAGATCAGGTTCACCAGATAGTCATGCCGCTTCACATGAGCCAACTCATGGCACAGCGCGGCCCTCACTTCATCCTCCGTATGCAGCCAGAACCCCTCAGGCAACAGCAGCACCGGCGCAATCACGCCCACAATCATCGGACTCGCAACCGCGCTCGACTCCCGCACCTGCGGCAGTCTGGACCGCAGCCGCTCCGCATAACCCTCCAGGTAGGTCATCTCCCTCTCGCAAGGCACCGTCTCTCGCGAAGACTCCACCAAATCGCGAGCCGCGCACCAGGCACGCACGACACGAAACACGCCAAAGAGCATCGCAGTCGCATACACTCCCGCCAGCCAATTCACAGCCCTCGCGGCCAAACGCACGCTGTGCACGCGAGGCACAAGCACCAGCCAATCCCTTCGCGCAGCTCTCTCCTGCGTCTTCATCGGCGGTAGCTCGAACGCCGCGCTGCTCCCCTGCATCTGCGGCCCCGCACGAACTATCTGCACCTGATCCGTCAACCCGCCAGAGGATCGCATTCCGTGTACCGGGAGCAACACCGCCAACCCCAGAGCTCCCAGCCAGACCCAGTGCTGCATTCGCGGCCCTGGCCGCACCGCCCACAGAAAGAGCCATGCCCCACCTGCAAGCAAAGGAATCTGCCACACTGCATTTGCGATGTACTCAACCAACGCTCGCTCCATCACAGCTCCTCCTTCTCTTCTGCATCCCGCTCCGCTGCAGCCAACTTCTTCGCAACCCGCTCCAGCTCCTCCGCGCTGATCTGCCGCGCATCCACCATCGCCATCAGCAGCGCCTCGCTGGAGCCGCCGAACATCCGCTTCACCATGTCATGCAACGCGCTTCCGTTCGCACGCTCCCGGCTCACCGTCGGCCGGTAGCGAAACGCTCGCCCCTCCTGCACGCGCTTCACCTTGCTCTTTCGCAGCAGCACGTTGAGCATCGTCTGCACCGTCGTATAAGCAAGCTGCCCCTTCAGCTTTGGTTGCACCTCGCTCACCGTGCACGGCCCTGTCTCCCAAAGCACCTGCATAATCTCCAGCTCCAGCGGCGTCAGCGGCAGATTCGTCTTGCGTTGTGTGGTCAAGATCTCTCGTCTCCTAATTCCTTAGTAGATTAAGACGCACAACAAGTAGTTTTGTCAACTAATCTCTTAGGAGATCTTAAAAATCCATATCCTGCCGGACGGGCCCACTGCGCGTGGGGCGGCCACTTCGTGGCGGGTGTACTGGTCGGGGCGGGATCAGCGACATTGGTCCTCCCGTTGGTCGGGATTATTATTTTCCGACCAACG